>Ga0334900_1001191_pt1 | contig 30006 bp, 27 predicted proteins | sample GraSluR3_MG_2_FD_207231 | JGI IMG/M metagenome (GOLD analysis project Ga0334900, IMG submission 207231) | Sludge microbial communities from methane-producing bioreactor in Wageningen University, Netherlands - Granular Sludge_31_08-R3 | ecosystem: Engineered > Bioreactor > Anaerobic >... | reverse complement strand
TACATCAGTTCAAGGCTTCCCTGGGCCGCTGATTCCGGGACCAACGGGTGCAGGGCGCTGAAACCGGGCAGGGCGGCGATGTCCTCGTTGATCCGGGGATTGTACTTCATGGTACAGGAGCCCAGGGGATAGAAGCCCAGGTCGACGCCGAAGTTGCGCCTGGAAAGACCGGTAAAGTGGCGGACCACATCCACCTCCGAGAGCTCCGGCAGACCGGCGGATTTTTCCCTGAGCAGGGCGGCCGGCAGCAGGTCACCTGCCTCTTTTTGTGGAATATCCGTTTCCGGCAGAATGTAGCCCCTGCGTCCGGGACGGGAGCGTTCAAAAAGAAGGGGATACTCGCTGTTCATATAAGTGTCTCCTTCATTGCGCGGACGAATCCGTCGATCTCCTCTTTGCTGCGTTTTTCGGTTACAGCGACAATCAGTCGACCCGGGTCGGCTCCCGGTATGAGGCGCTTCTCCGGTACTCCGGCAAAATAGCCCCTTTGGGCAAGATCGGCTACAAGGATGTTCGCGTCGCAGGGTAAATCGAGGGTGAACTCGTTAAAGAAACTGCCTTCAAACGCCGCTTCGACGCCTGGAATAGAGGTAAGCTCTCTGAAGGCATAGGCGGCGTTGTTCAGGTTACGCAGGGCCGTCTCTTTCAGTCCCTCTTCTCCGAGGCTGCTCAGGTAGATTGTCGTTCCCAGGGCGGCCAGGGCCTGGTTGGAACAGATGTTTGACGTGGCGCGCTGCCGCTTGATGTGCTGTTCCCGGGCCTGCAGGGTAAGGACGAATCCGCGTCGATCCTGCCGGTCCACGGTCATCCCCGATATTCGGCCGGGAAGTTTTCTCAGGAGTTTCTCCGTCGCAGCGATATATCCCGCTGATGGGCCGCCGAATCCAGGGGCAAGACCCAGAGGCTGGCAGTCTCCCACGGCGATATCGGCCCCCCATTCTCCTGGCGGACGGCAGACTCCCAGGCTGAGGGGGTTGGCGCTGATGATCAGCATGGAGCCGGCGGCGTGTATCATGTCCGCTATCCCGCTTAAGTCCTCCAGTATGCCGTAGATGTTGGGGGTCTGGATGACTACTCCCGCGACCCTTTCGCTGAGCCTCTCCTTCAGTTCCTGCAGGGAGCTTACTCCCTCCTTTGCAGGGAGGGTCTCCACGGTAATTCCCATGTCGGCGTAGTAACTCCCCAGGATGCGGATGGTCGAAGGATGAGCGGCGGCGGAGACGAGAATGCTGTCTCCTTTTTTCGAGCTGTTCAGCGCCATGGCGGCGGCCTCGGCTGCCGCGGTATGTCCGTCATACAGAGAGGCGTTGGACACATCCAGACCTGTAAGCCGGCACATGAGACTCTGGAATTCAAAGATGGCCTGAAGCATCCCCTGGGACATCTCCGCCTGGTAGGGGGTATAGGCAGTCAGGAACTCGGATCGCCCGGTCAGGTGCTTTATTACCGCCGGGATAAGATGGTCATAGCAGCCGCAGCCGAGAAAAGAAACCGGCTCTACATTGTTCCTGTGCGACAGGGCTTCCATCTCCCGGAACACCTGGTACTCCCCGATTCCGGAGGGCAGATTGATTCCGTCCCTGAGCCGGATCTTTTCCGGAATATCCAGGAAGAGTTCGTCCAGGGAGCTGAGGCCGGTACGCTCCAGCATTTCACGGATATCTGACTCCGTATGGGGAAGATAGGCAAACATGATCTCTTCCTTACTCCTCGTGCTCCGCCAGAAACTTTTCGTATCCCGCCGCATCCATCAGGGAGTCGAGTTCGCCGGGGTCGTTCATGTCGACGGCAAAGAGGAAGGTCCCGTAGGGATCCTGGTTTACCTGCTCCGGCTCATCCTCCAGGGACTCGTTGACCTCGCTGATGGTCCCGGATACGGGAGCGTAAATTGAGGAGGCGGCTTTAACCGATTCAATGGTCGTTACCTCGTCCCCCTTTTTGACCTCGTCGTCCACATCCGGGATTTCTACGAACACAATCTCCCCCAGGCTCTCCTGGGCGTAATCGGAGATACCTACATACGCGATATTGCCCTCCACCCGGACCCACTCGTGGCTTTCCGCGTATTTCAGCCCTTTTTTGATTTCCGAACTCATTGTTTCCCTCCATAAGCCTTTTTATAAAACGGGGTGGCAACGACCTCCCCGGTTCTGCGCTTTCCGTTGATCTCTATCTGGATATGGTCTCCGGTTTTCAGACTCCCCTTCGGAACCCGTACCAGGGCGATAAACTCGTCCAGGCTCGGGGATTTTCCGCCGCTGCTTACCTCGCCGACGGGCTGGTCTTCCCTGTATACCCGGTAGCCCTGGCGTGGAACGCCCCGGTCGATCATCCGTACTCCCCGTAACACACGATATCTCTCATTTCGGAGTATCTCTTCCAGAGCCGCCCGGCCGATAAAATCACCCTTTTCAAAATTCACGAATATCTTGAGTCCCGCCTCCAGAGGACCGGCATCTTCAGTGAGCTCATGACCGTAGAGGGGAAGCCGGGCCTCCAGTCGCAGGGTGTCCCGGGCCCCCAGTCCGCAGGGTATCAGCCCCCTGTCGGCCCCGTGGTTCAGCAGGGTCCGCCATATCCCCGGCCCCTCCGCTGCCTCGCAGTAGATCTCGAAGCCGTCCTCTCCGGTGTAGCCCGTCCGGGAGATCAGTGTGGAAACCCCGGCGAGGGAGACCCCGTCGAAGAAGTTGTAGAAGGCCAGGTCCTGCAGGTTGACATCCACAAGCTCCTGCAGGTACTCCTGGGCCCTGGGACCCTGAAGGGCAATCTGTACCCACCGGGGGCTTTGGTCCTCTATGTGAAGATCGGGTCCCTTCTCAGAGGCCGCAGGGTTGTCTGCAGTAATCCAGGCAAAGTCTTTCTCCGTGTTGGCTGCGTTGACCACCAGCATGAAGCGTTCCTCTCCCAGGCGATAGACAAGCAGATCGTCCACCGCCCCGCCTCGGCCGTTGCAGAGGATTGTATAGAGACAGGCCCCTTCCTTTATGGTACTGACCTGACCGGTGACGAGACGGTCCAGATACGCTGCTGCGCCTTTTCCCTCCAGAAAAATCTCTCCCATATGGGAGACGTCAAAGAGTCCGGCATTGCTTCGGACTCTCTTGTGTTCCGCGATGATTCCCGCTGCAAACTGAACCGGAAGCTCCCAGCCGCCGAAGTCGATAAGTTTGACCCCTTCAGCTTCCGCATAAGCCGGATAAAGGGCTGTCCTCTTTAACTGCGCCATATTAACTCCTTTCCTTGCCAGGCAGGAACGCTGTATTTGGCTGTGCTTCTGGTCTGTGGTTCAGGGGGACTTTGCTGTTGTAGCTTTTGTAGACGATGAAGGTCTCGACGGAATCGATTTCCTGGACCCTGGAGACCTCCTGGGTGTAAAACTCCAGCAGGCCGAAGCCTTCGGTGAGCAGGACTTCGATAATCAGATCAAAACGTCCCGTTACAACCTTGACGGAGACAACCCCCTTGAGGCGGCTGATCTCTTCTCCCTTGTTCACCAGGTCCATGGTTGCAAGTTTGATTCCTACCACCGCGAGCTGTCCGCCGGGCACCGCCTCCGGTTCCACCAGTGCCCGGATCTCCAGAACGCCGGACTCGACCATACGATTGACCCTGGAACGTACGGTATTCTCGGTAACGGCGAGCTCTTCGGCAATACGGCGAAATGACCTGCGACCGTCCTGAAGCTGGTAGAGGATCGCCCGGTTGAGTTCGTCAAGGTGCATACTTTTATTCTGGGTACGATTGCGCTAAATGTCAATTATAAAATAGATTTTTGATGATAATATAACTATTCATGATAAAATATTAGGTATTTATAATTATCTCGCGAGGATTCTATGGCATGCATGAAGGGAGTAATTGATCTGTATAAATCAGGGCGGGGTCCTTCTTCCAGCCACACCCTGGGACCGGCAGCAGCGGCTGCTCTCTTCCTGAAGGAGTTCCCCCAGGGAGAATATTTTACTGTTGAGCTGTTCGGAAGCCTTGCCGCCACCGGCCGGGGGCATCTGACGGATCAGGCAGTCACGGATGTTCTGGGCCGGGAACGCTGCACGATTCAGTGGTATCCGGATAAGGAGCTCCCTGAACATCCCAATGGAATGCGCCTGAGCGCCCGGAATGCCGGGAATAAGCTCCTGGGGAGCCGGGAGGTCTACAGTGTGGGAGGCGGGAGCATCATGTATCCCGGGCAGCCTGAAGCGTCGCGCCCCTATGAACATGAGAGTCTGGCGGCGATTCTCGCCTGTTGTGCCGAAGAGGAGATACCGCTCTGGAGGTACGCCTATCTCCGGGAACCGGGGCTCGAAGAGCATCTGAAACAGGTCTGGGATGTGATGAAGAAGAGCATACAGCGGGGACTCCTTGCGGAGGGTCCTCTGCCGGGGGGGCTGAAACTGCCCCGAAAAGCCTCCCAGTACATGGCCCGGGTGCGGGACGCCAGAGGGCTTACCAGGGACCTGGGCAGGTTGTTTGCCAATGCCCTGGCTGTTTCCGAGGAGAACGCGGCGGGTGGTGTGGTTGTAACCGCCCCGACCTGCGGTGCTTCCGGGGTGGTTCCGGCGGTTCTGGCCTTCTACGCCGATTCCCACAGGCTGCCGAACGAGCGGATCTACCGGGCCCTCGCTGTAGCGGGGCTCATCGGCATACTGGTCAGGCATAACGCTTCCATCTCCGGAGCGGAGGTCGGCTGTCAGGGAGAGGTGGGGACCGCCTGTGCCATGGCCGCTGCTGCAGCTGCCCATTTGATAGGAGGTACCCGCAAGCAGGTCGAATATGCCGCGGAGATGGGCCTTGAGCATCATCTGGGGCTCACCTGCGATCCCGTTCGGGGCCTGGTTCAGATACCATGCATCGAACGCAACGCCATGGCCGCCGCCAGGGCTGTAGAGGCGGCAGTCTATGCTCTGCAGTCCGACGGCATCCATTCGGTCAGTTTTGATCAGGTGGTGGAGACCATGTATCGCACCGGAAAGGACCTGGGACGGGACTACAGGGAGACCTCCGGGGGAGGCCTTGCGCGGACATTTCGGCCTTCCATCGGGGAGAGGGGCTGAATCTTGTTGCAGCACCGGTAAAAATGCTATAGTGAGGTCAGTATGAGATTTACAGACTTTGATTTTCATCCGGATATCCAGAAGGGTATCCAGGAAGCCGGCTTTGAAGAGTGCATGCCTGTTCAGGAGCAGTGTTTTCAGGCGATTTTTGCCGGCAAGGATGTGACGGCCCAGTCCCAGACAGGGACGGGAAAAACCGCGGCCTTTCTGCTCTCCATCTACCACCTGTTCTTGTCCGACACGGTGGAGAAGAAAAAGGCCCTGATTATCGCTCCCACCCGGGAACTGGTGGTACAGATAGAGGAAGAAGCGAAGCAGCTGGGAAGCCACCTTGATTTCAAGGTAGGCAGTTTCTACGGCGGCGTCGGGTACGCGGATCAGGAGCGGATGCTCCGGGAAGGTGTGGATATCGTTGTCGGTACCCCGGGACGATTGATTGATTTCGGCAAGCAGAAAAAGATGGACTTCAAGGGCTTCGGCGCGGTTGTTATCGACGAAGCGGACCGGCTCTTTGACATGGGTTTCCTGCCGGATCTGAGGCGCATTGTAAAAATGCTGCCCCCCTTGGATGAGCGCAGGACCATGCTCTTTTCCGCGACCATGAGCGTTCGGGTGCAGAACCTGGCCTGGGAGTATATGCGGGATCCGGTGCATATCGAGATCGAACCCGAATCCATTACGGTGGAAGAGATCGACCAGAGTATCTACCATCTGTCCCGGGACGAAAAAATGCGTGCGCTGATCGGGATTTTCAAAACCATGCAGCCTGCCAACGCGATCATCTTTACCAACACCAAGTTCGCCGCCGTGGAGGTAGCCAAGCGTCTATCCCTGAACGGCTTTCCCTGTGAATACATCATGGGTGATATGCCCCAGAAAAAGCGGCTTTCCACCATCAACCGCATCAAGAAAGGAGATCTCCGTTTTCTGGTAGCCACCGATGTGGCAGCCCGGGGTCTGCATATCAACGATCTGGACATGGTGATCAACTATGATGTTCCTGAAGATCCGGAAAGCTACGTGCATCGCATTGGCCGGACTGCCCGGGCCGGCAGGGAAGGAAAGGCCATAACCCTTGCCTGTGAGCGCTTTGTCTACGGCCTGCCGGCCATCGAAAGTTTTATCGGCATGAAGATTCCTGTTGCGGAGCTTGACCCCTCCCTGCTTGCGGAGGACCAGAGCGCCGGGATGAACGTCATGCACGACCACTACCTGAAGCGCGATCGGGGAGACCGCCGCAATGACCGACGGGGCGACAGAAAGCGGGGAGATAAACGCCCGGATCGAAGGGGCGGCAGACGGGATTCCCGCGGTCGTGACAAGGACCGGAGCCGGGAGATCTCCGAGAATATCGAATCCGTTACCGGACGCAATACCGGGGTCGGAAAGGGGAACGATCAGCGCCGGGACAAAACGGAAAAACCGCGGAACCGCAAAAAAGAAGCCCCCCGGGATTCCCGGAGAAGCCAGCCTGCCGGAGCGGCCAGACGGGGAAAAAAGCCGGATGCCGAAGCGCAACAGCAAAAGCGGCGGGAGCCGAGGAACCAGCCGCCCCGTAGAACCAATCGAAAAATGACGCCGGAGCTTGCCAGGAAAGGGGACCAGTCCCTGGAATCCCGGGTGGAGTACTACCGTCAAAAGTACGGTGAGAACTTTACCATCAGCCCGGAACTTGCCCAGGCGGAGAAGAAACACGCCAAGGTCTCGCTTTTCAAGAAGATTTCCCGGTTTCTGAAGGGTAAAAAATCCTGACGGGAGCGCCAATCCGCTGTTCCCTCTCAAGGTTTTCTCCCCGGGTGCTGAAGGCTGCAGGTTGTTGCAGTAAAGTGTCCTGGGGGGAAGGCTTTTTTTACAACTCATCTTTCTGATTCGACAATCCTGTTTTATCCTCCTATACTTTATTGTGAAGAATTATGAAGAATAATATTTGTTCTCATTAGGAACCTGGTCGATGCTTCACTGGAAGGTGCAATGAAAACGGAAGGATGTATATTACGGCACATGATTATTCTGCTGATGATTTTTGCTTTTTCTGCCTGCACAGGAAAAGAGACAGAAAGTATTCTGCAGATCCATATTGTAAGCGGTATGAGGTCTTTCCTGGGAATAGCTGAAGGATTTACGGACAAGATACAGGAACTGGGTTACGAGGAGGGTAAGAATATCCGGTTTTTTCTGCATGAAGGCATCAGCGGATCTGAACAGGAACGGGAAATACTGGAGCGGATCGCAGCCGAAAAGGCCGATCTGGTGCTTGCCTTTCCCACTGGAACCGCCGTCGCTGCCAAGAAAGCGCTGAAGGGATCGGTTCCCCTGGTATTCGGTCTTGGGAATATCGAAGGTACCGGTCTTGTCGATACCGTACAGCATCCCGGTGGCAATACTACGGGCGTGCGTGTTCCCAGTAATCAGGTCGTTTTAAAGCGCTTTGAATATCTTCTGCAGCTGCTTCCGGATGCACGAAGAATCTTCACAGCCTATGATCCCGATTACGAGGCAAACAGGTCTGTTATTCCCGAACTGGAAAAGGCGGCCATACGGGCGGGTATTGTGCTTGTTCAGGCACGGGTAAGCAGTGTCGAAGAGCTTAAGGCGGAACTGGAAGCCAGAGAGAAAAGGGACGAAGTTGATTTCGACGGCATTCTGGTTACCTCGGATACCATAACCCAGTCCGTGAATGGTTGGCCGCTTTTAAGTGAGTTTGCCGCCCGGCACAGGATACCCGTCAGTGGAGGGATATCCAATCAGCTTGAGTCCGGTGCTGTGCTTACGTATGCCGTTGATTTCCATAAAACAGGCGGAATCGCCGCGATTCTGGCGGACAAAATACTCAAAGGCAGTGATGCAGGAACTGTTCCGGTAGCCACTGCAGGAATCTCGCTGCAGGTAAATTACCGCCTTGCCTCGGAACTGGGTCTGTCCGTTTCCAAGGTCCTTCTGAATATTGCGGACCGGATACTGCAATGAAACCTGTGTTCAGGTTCAAAATCGCCGGCCGGAGTATACAACGCATTCTGGCGGAGGCCTTTCTTTACCTCAGTCTTTGTCTTTTAATAATCCCGGGAAGCATACTGACTTTTTCCAGTTACCGGCGTCAGCATGCCTATGTTTCGTCTAATATTCAGATAATTGCTGAAAAAACGGCTGTGCGCTTCGACAGCTTTATCGATTCCCGTCTTCAGGTTCTGGAAAACGCGGCATGGATAGCCGACCTTGCCTCCCTTGGTATTCAAGGGAGAGTTGATATACTGTCGCGCATAATCGGACAGGAGAATGATCTGAGACAGGCGGTGTTCCTGGATCAGCGGGGGAATCCCGGAGGGAGCTTTTCGCTTCTGGACCGTTCAGGGGCGCAGCAGTTTGCCTCTGTTGTGCGGAATCTGGGGAATGAACTTCTCCATCTGCGGACAGTGAAGGTGGGGAAGGTGTATATCGACGAGTCCACCAACGAACCCTGTGCGCTCATTGCAGTGCCAGTCTTTGATGTCTTCAAGAATTTCCAGGGGATTCTGGCAGCGGAACTGAGCCTCAGGTTCATGTGGGATTTTATCGGCCAGGTGATTATCGAAAACGGCGGATACGCGTACATTGTTGACAACGAGGGACGGCTGCTCGCTCATCCTGATCTGACCAGGGTACTGGCGGCGGAGAATGTTTCGGACCTGCCTATCGTCGCGGATTTTCTTCGCCGTGGAACAGACACGACACTGATAGGTCAACGCTATATCGGAATAAACGGAGAACCCGTGGTGGGAATGCATGTTCAGGTTACAGCCACTGACTGGGCGGTTGTAACGGAGATTCCCTGGGCCCGTTCCTTCAGACCGATTGTCCGGCAGGTCATGTTTTCCGGCGCAACTATTCTTTTGGCCGCCATCATCGCTACCCTCATTGGTATTCTCCTTTCCCGGCGAATTACTGTGCCCCTTGCTGACTTGACCAGTATGGCGACCAGGATATCCGCAGGCGAGCAAAAACTGCTTGCCGATCTCGATGGACCCAGGGAGGTTTCCGTTCTTGCCGCCGCCTTCAACAGCATGACGCGGCAGCTTAACCTGGTTCTCCAGCGACTCGAGAACCGTATACATGAAATACGAAGAACCGAGTTCAGTCTTCGCAAGGCGAACACAAGGATGCAGATCCTTATCGACAATTCTCCCAACGCTGTTGTCCTGCAGGACAGGGAGGGGACCATCGAGCTCTGGAGCAAGGCGGCTGAGTCCATATACGGGTGGAAAAGCGCGGAGGTCCTTGGAAAATCCCTGCCCATCATTCCCCCGGAGAATATGGAAGATTACTTCAGGTTTCTGCAAGAGATAGTTGAATTGAAAAAAAAGGTCATCAACCGGGAACTCGAGTGTATCCGAAAGGACGGACAGCGCATCTGGATCTCCCTTTCTGTTACTCCCCTGGAAGATGATTCCGGTGCGGTCTACGGTGTTATGAATATCGTCAGCGATATTACGGATCAAAAAAAGGCCCGGGAACAGATAGAAACGTCTTTGAGGGAAAAAGAGGTTCTTCTCAAGGAGATCCATCACAGGGTCAAGAACAATATGCAGATTATTTCAAGCATGCTGAGTCTCCAGGAAGACAGTATAGATGATCAGGGAATGAAGGGTGTGTACCAGGCAGGGCAGCAGAGGATCCAGTCCATGGGACTGATCCATGAACAGCTGTATATGAGTGATGATTTATCCCGGATAGACTTCTCCCGCTATGTGGAGTCCCTGTCCCAGTATCTTTTTCAATCCTTCGATCAGGATACAGCGGGAATTCAGTTCATCAGCGATATTGCGCCTGTCGCGCTCAGCATCGAAACCGCTGTTCCCTGCGGTCTCATCATCAACGAACTTTTGACCAACTCGATGAAACATGCCTTTCACGGTCAGTCGGAGAAGAAAATCTGGATCGAGATGAAGAAAGAAGCCGGCAACTCTGTCGCCTTAACGATTGGGGACAATGGTATCGGTATGCCTTCTGCTGAAGTTTCAGGGAAGAGAAGTTCCCTCGGTCTGATTCTGGTCAGGGAGCTGGTCCTGCAGCTTCACGGGTCCCTGGAGTACAGGGAATCGCAGGGAACAGTCTTTCATATTGTGTTTCCCCTCGATTGCGCTTCCAGTAAGAAAAGCTGAGGCCGCTGCTGCTCCAGGAAAGCTGTTTAGAAATCCAGAGGTACCGCTTCAGTGCCTGCATCCCGGGTGGCTTCCACTGTGAAAGAGATATTTTTCAAATCCGCGGTCAAACGCGCTATATGACCTTTCGATTCCCATTCGATGCACAGGGCTGAGGGACCGCCCTCCTTCAGGAAAAAATCGCCCGAAAAAGCCGGATGGGAGCTGCGGAACTCCATAAGGCGCAGCAGTTTTTGCACTACCGGGCGTTCGACCTCCCCTGTAATCTCCGCGAGGCTGTAGGTATGGCGGTTAATATCCCTTCCGTTTTTTGTCGTTTCCAGAAGGTCAATGTCGTTTTTGCCCGCCAGGAGTCCCACATAGTAGACCTGGGGAATTCCCGGTGCAAAAAATTGAACAGCCCTGGCCAGAAGATAGGCATCGTCATTGTCTCCCAGGGCCGAATAGTAGGTGCAGTTGACCTGGTAAATGTCCAGATTATTGTACTGGGGAGTGTTGTAGATACGTTTTACATTCGCTCCCCGGGAATATAGGTTATTCTTGGTGTTCTCAATTTCCTGGTCGGACATAAGGTCCCGGACATCCACGACACCGATTCCATCGTGGGTATCCAGGGTCGTTATCTGCCTGCGGGGGCATATGGACAGCCAGTTCGCGAGATTGCGGCTGCTGCCGTCGTAGATAGCCTGGAGGATAAGCATGGGAAGGGCAAAGTCATAGACAAGGTAGCTGTGCCGGGCGAGCTTCAGCTGAATGCTGTGGTGTTCGTGAATTTCCGGAAGAACCTCAGCTCCTGATTCGGCGGCGATGCTTCCGCACCAGCTCAGCAGGTCCCATACCTCGGGTTCGACAAAGAAGCAGCTGGTTCCCGGTCGTTTGATACCGTAGGCAAAGGCGTCCAGACGTATGCAGTCGGCGCCCCGACGACAGAGAGCCTGTATGGAATCCCGCACGAAATCCCGTGTTACCGGAGAATCGAGATTAAGATCGATCTGCTCTGTATCGAAGGTGCACCAGATTTTTTCAACCGTTCCGTCTGGGAGTCTTTCTTCGATATAGGGAGGACGGGGTTTACGGGTGTAGATTTTTGCCAGGTCTTCATCCGTCGGCTCTCCTTCCGGCCAGAAACTGCTGTAGCGTATGAAGAAATCCCTGTAGGGAGAATCCTTGCCCCGGCGCAGGAAATCCTGAAACTGGCCAGACCGGCGGGACAGGTGATTGATCATGAAGTCCATCATAAGGTCCAGGCCCATCTTTTTTAGCCCCAGAATGTCGTTCCAGGATCCAAAGGACGGGTCCACCTGCTCATAGCCCAGAGGAGAGAAGCCCCGATCCCCTGAGGAGGGATAAAAGGGGAGGATATGAACCCCCGTAATGGCGCGGGAAAAATATTTTTCTATTCCGTGCTTCAGGGAGCTTAGACTGCCTCCCATGGAATCGGGATAGGTAATTAACTGACATCCGTTACGCATGCTGATCCCCCTTGTGTGGAAATTCCAGGCTACTAAAAGCGATCCGGCAAACCGCGGACTTCCGCTTCCATGCAGCGCTCCAGCAGGATTGGTTCACCCATCGCACTGTAGGCTACCCTGTCCCAGACCGAGAGCCTGACCTCGGTATCACTGGTGCCTGCCGCGGCTGCCCTCCGGCAGACCTCCTCCAGGAGTCTGGTTTCAAGAGAAGCCTCCGCCTGACCGAGTTCGGAATAGATCGTGTCATCGGAGCCGGTAAGACGGTACCCTTCAGGTGCAGCAGGGATAATCGAAGCCTTTGCCAGTGCCTGTACTGATGAGGTAACCGCTCCGATTGCGTTGGCAACATCGGCGTTTTTCGGGATCCGGGCCTCCTGTTCCAGGCTGCGCCGGATACCTCCCAGCAAAAAGGGGGCCGCGGCTCCCAGGCCGATGAGCGGTGCCGATGGTTGTGCCGAAAGTTTTACCCTGCCGGAACCTCCTGCCACAAGAAGCTCTATTGCAGGGTCCTCCGGAGCGAGATTCAGCAGTTTTGCCATGACTCCTGTGCTGATGCTCCTTTCAGCCTGTTCCCAGGCCAGGCGGGTAAACTCATCCTCCGGGAGTCCCGAAAGACGAGAGAGGATGGCAAGACCAAGACGGGCAGGTTCCGGTGACCCCAGAGCGAGTCTGCCGTCGATATGGAGCAGGTCCGTGGGGGTAAGCCCCAGAACCTCAATGGAGCGGACAGACAGGAGCCGGTCCAGCTTGAGAAAACGCCAGTGCCCGAGCATGGTTTTCTCCGCCAGTTCCAGTACCGAAAGCGGGCCGTGCTTCAAGGCCTCCAGGGTCGCCATTTCCATCCGGTTCGGCTGGAAGGGTGGCTGTTTTCCTGTGAATCGGCATATCAGGGCAGGGCTGCTGGATGCGCTGAAATCGTCGATTCTTAATGCAAGCTTGTGAAGGATATCCACATCCTTTTTGCCGAGCCGGCAGAGGGGACTTACCCGGCGGGGACCGACCCGGATTTCTCCCCTGTCAAAAAGTATTTCGCTGTCTCCCCCGATGCCCAGGGTAACCATGTCCACCGCCCGCACATGGGTCCGGTGATTCCCGATCATGGCCCCGTCGGGATCGGTCTCCACGCTGCCGTTTTCCACATAGGCAATATCCGAGGTTGTTCCCCCCACATCGATAATACAGGCTTCTTCGCATCCGGTAAGGTATCGCGCGCCGGCAATGCTGGCAGCGGGACCGGACAGGGCCGTCTCGATGGGATGCTCCATGGCGTAGGAGGCATTCATGAGGAAACCGTCACCCCGTACGAAGAGAACCGGTGCGTCGATATGGCGGAACCTGAGACGGTCTTCAACGGCATGGAAGAAGGTCTCCAGGTGGGGGATGATGCCGGCGTTCAAAACAGCGGTTGCTGCCCGAACGGTGAAATCGAGCTGTCCCGATAACTCGTGTCCGGCACAGACCATGAGCCCTGTCTCATCCCTTAGAATACCGGCGACAGCTTTTTCATGCACCGGGTTGACGGTTCCACCGTATCCTGAGACGGCGAAGGCCTGCACGCCGTGGTTCCGTACCATCTCGCGGGCCGTTTTTCGTATCTCCTCCTCGTTGATATCCTCCTGTATCTCACCAGAAATGTTAACCCGCCCGCGTACCAGCTGAAGGGGGCGGTGTTCTATCTCCTCGGCCACCGAATCGGACAGGGGCATCAAAAGCAGGCCCACTGTCTGGCGGTTGTTTTCCACGATGGCGTTGGTGGCCAGGGTAGTGGATACCGAGACTATCTCGGTACGGATCAGTGTATCCGCCGGAAGCTGCTCGAGAGCCTTGTCGATGCCTTCGGTGTAATCCCAGGGGGTTGTGAGGGCCTTTGTTTTGGCCATGACCGATTCCGTCTGAAGATCAAAGAGTACCGCATCCGTATAGGTCCCTCCGGCGTCGATGCCGAGACCAATACGTCGCTGCCGGTGACTTTTTCCGCGAATACCCGGGATAATCCAGCTGCGGCGCCGGGGGGAGCAGCCGAGTCCGGCGTCTTCAGGCTTTCCGGCGTTCAGTCTGCCCGCAGCTGCATCAAAATAGGTGAGCTCACCGGGTTCAACCACCAGGATTTCCTCGTCACCGGTATCTATCTTCAGCGCCTTTTCCATGAGCCTGGTGGATCCGGCGATGGTTTCAGTCTTCCACTTGAACTTCTGACCAATGGCCTCCACATGCTTATGGTATTTCTCCCGGTCACCGTTTCCGGTATCGATAAAAACCGCCCGCTTGTAGTTTCTTTTCCAGGAGTGGGTTACATCGAGGATTGCATCGGCGTTTTCCCTGCCGTACCGTTCCACAAGCTCTTCCGGTTTATCCTGGGATATATCGAGTCTGATGGCTTCGTGAGACGGGCTCCTGTCGTTCTTTTCAGGTTTTGCTCCCTTCGGCTGAACCTGTTCTTCGTACCAGCCCGCGGAGATATAGTAGGTTCCCGGAATGTGACGGAACTGCCGGGCATAGGCTGCGGAGGAGCCCAGGAAGAGGCTGATGCAGTCATGCACCCGGGGAATTATCAGCGGTATGCTGCGGGCATGCAGGCCGGATGTGCCGGTACCGCAAAGGCCGTAAAGCAGGATTATTCTGGAAGCGTTCCGCTCTTCATCGATGGCCTTCTGCAGGGTCTCTCGCAGCTTGTTCGGTTCGCTGTGGAGTCCCCCCTCAAGATAGCTTATTTCGAAATCAGACTGACAATTCTGTATAATGCTTTCCAGGTCCGTGCGAAAGACCCCGCAGGCAAGTATTCGTATGCTCATCTCTTTCCTGTATTTTCCATGTAAGCGATTGTTTTGTAGAGAAGTGTGGCTGCCAGCATGGGAGATGCATGGGTCCCGTCGGGGCAGAGTTCGACGATATCAAAACCGACCAGTCGGCTTGTTGCTGCAATACCGCGGATCAGCCTGAGTACCGTATACCAGTCCAGACCTCCCGGCTGGGGTGTCCCGGTGGAGGGAAGAACCGACGGATCAAATGCGTCCAGGTCGATGGTCAGATAGGTACGGGTCCCGAGTTTCGAACAGAGCCGGGTAATCCAGTCCGGATCTTCACGCATCTGATGGGCATAGAAAATGCGCTCCGGATCAACAAACTCCAGCTCACTGATATCCATACTGCGAATTCCCGCTTGAAGAATCGGACTCTTCTCCCGGATGCGGGCCATGACGCAGGCGTGGTTAAAAGGGGATCCGTGATAGCTCTGACGCAGATCGCTGTGGGCATCGAGCTGTACAACCGTAAGGTCGTCGAAGTGCCCGGCGGCAGCCCAGGCTGAGCCGACACTGACGCTGTGCTCTCCTCCAAGGATAATGGGGATTCTTCCGGCCTCCAGGATCTCTCGGGTTCGCTGCTGAACTCTGCCCGCGAGTTCTTCCGGGTCGTCGGCTAAAACGGGCTTTTCAACGAAAATTCCCGCCCTGCACGGGAGGCTTCCGGTTTCGATATCGTATTCCTCCAGCTGATCGGAGACTTCGAGCAGAGCGAAGGGCCCGCGATCAGCTCCTTTACGGAAGGTGCTGGTCAAATCGAAGGGAACCGGGAGTATACGGTATCTGGCCGTCCCGGGGTCCCGGAATTCCGGGGAGAGAGCCATGAATGGAAGGTATTGTGTGTTCATTTCCGGAACAGCTTATCCCTCCGTGAAGGGTTCTGCAAGTCCCGTTTTTTACCGCAATTTCAGCGGGCAAGATGCTCCGGGTTCAGGGCTTCAAAGGAGGGATGTACGAAACGCCCGTCCTTCCTGATGAGCTTACCGTCCATGTTTATCTCTCCTCCCCCGTATTCCGTACGCTGAATGCAGACAAGGTCCCAGTGAACAGCGCTGCGGTTTCCGTTGTCGGCCTCTGTGTAGGCATTCCCCGGGGTAAAATGGAACGAGCCGGCAATCTTCTCGTCGAAGAGGGTCTCGTCCATGGGTTCGAGAATCCGGGGGTTGCATCCCAGGGCAAACTCGCCGATATACCGGGCTCCGTCATCGGTATCGAGTACGGCGTTCAGTTTCTCGGTTTCGTCAGCGCTGGCTTCGACAATTTTTCCCTTTTTAAAAGTAAAGCTGATGTTGCTATAGGTGTGACCGAACAAGCTGGAAGGCGCGTTGTACCTGATTGTTCCCTCCACGCTGTCCCGTACCGGAGCAGTATAAATTTCACCATCGGGTATGTTCCTTTCCCCGAAACAGGGGACCACAGGAATCGATTCGATTGAGAATCTGAGATCCGTCCCCGGCCCGGAGATATGGACATTCTTCGCCGTTTCCAGGAACTCACGGGCCGGTTCCATCGCCTTTGCCATTGCCGCATAATCGACTCCCGTAGTTACGGCAAAGTAGAAATCCTCAAAGCTGCTGGTAGAAGTCTGTGCCATGGCCGCCATACCCGGGGTCGGGTAACGCAGCACAACCCATTTGGTTTTGGGTACCCGGATCTCGTAATGCACCGGCTTCATCAGGCAGGTCATCTCGAGCTGGCTCCGGGATTCAGGAATATCGCTGTTCTCCTTCGGGTTATCGTACCCTCTGATACCGATAAAGGCGTCCATCTTTTTCATGCGGAAGACCTCTATCTCCGCGAGGTTTGTAAGGCTCTCCCTGTCCGCGCCCTTGAGCAGCGCTCTGCTGAGGCGGGAACGGCGATAATCAAGTACGGGATAGGCTCCTGCCTCGTAGACTGCATCTATCAGTGCTTCGATCATCTCTTCAGGGACGTCATGGCTCTGGATAAGGCATTTTTCCCCCTTTTTCAGTGCGACAGAGTGGGTAACGAGTAGGCGGGCAAGTTCGGCTTGTTTTGGATGAATCATGACAGGTCTGCTCCCGGTAGTTTCTGTGAATGCAGGGATAATATACATAAAAAGGGAGAAAAGCCAAAGGTATCGTGGAACAAGGATGGGAAGGATAATGTCGCCACCGAGACTCTGAGCGCACAGCGCTGCGGAATGCTTTGGGAATAAAAGGTCGTGAGACCTGTTAATTGCCGGATGACCACATTGCTGAACACTACATCATTGTTACTTCAAAGGCTCACAAAAACAGAAAGCATGGTTTTCACTCCAGTTAAATATTAGTATTTTAGTCATATGAAAAACGATCTGGAACGAAGCACAAACAAGCAGGCTAAACTCAAACTGAGCGGTGCTACCTGCGCATCCTGTGTTTTTACAATTGAACATGCCGGCCGAAAGGTTCAGGGTGTTGCAGACGTCAATGTTGACGCGAGTAAAGGCGAGATCTCCGTGAGCTATGGCGGTAATGCCGGTTCGCTGGAGCGGATAAAAGAGATCGTTCATCGTCTGGGCTACTCAGCGGAGATCGACTGGGATTCAGTGACCGACGCCTGATCATATCTACTGCAGATTCCTTCACATTTTGTTCATATCTGCGCTATATAATAAACAGCAGGAGGAACCCGGTGGAGGAGAATGTCCGTATCCTGGTGGCGGAAGACGAGAAAAAACTCAACCGCATGATGCTCGACTATTTTACGTCTCTGGGCTATCGCGTGGTAGCTGCCCATGATGGTGTGGAAGCCATGAAACTCTTCCACAGGGAAGGGCCGGATGTCGCCATACTCGACATAATGATGCCCCGGATGGATGGAATTGATGTTACCCGCCGCATTCGGGAGCTCTCCTCAATACCGATCATTATTCTCACCGCCCGGGTGGAGGAACAGGACAAGCTAATTGGTCTGGATACCGGCGCGGATGATTATGTTACCAAGCCCTTTAGTCTCAAGGAACTTGCCGCCAGGGTGCGGGCACAGCTCAGAAGGGTGAAAATGCTTGAGTCCCGATCGGATAAAGAGGAAAAAACACTCCTGGTGTATTATGGCTTGCAGGTTGATCCGGTCTCCCGCCGGGTCGAGGTGGACGGAAAACGGTTGAATCTGACATCCCTACAGTTCGATCTGCTGAAAGGTATGCTTGAATCACCCGGCCGGGTGTTCACACGTATGGACCTCCTGGGATTAATCCAGGACGATCCCTGGGAAGGCTATGAGCGTACTATCGATGTACATATAAAAAACCTGCGAAAGCTTCTTGAGCCTGATTCCAGGCATCCCCGCTATATCCAGACCGTATGGGGGGTGGGTTACAAAATGGAATTTTCAGAGGAAATTCCGGAGAGCCCGACCCATGAAGCATAGACTTTTTTATACTTTTCTGGCCTTCTTTGCGCTGATCATTTTCCTCGGCGCCGCAGTCAATATTGCCATTGTCGCCTTTTCGACGCAGAGAGCTTATACCCGCATGGTTCGGCAGGAGGACAGACTGCTGGCGGAACAGCTGGCCCTGCTCGCGGAAGACTATTATCGCCGGAACAGTACATTGACCGGAATCTCGGAGATCCTGCGACTGCCTCCCGGCTACCGGATGCCACCGGGCCACAGAATGATGGACCATACCAGAATGATGCCCCGCATGGTGCCTCCGGTCCTGGTGTTAGGGGAGGATGGAGCTGTGTACGCCGATACCCACGGTTTTTTTTCCACCAGGGACGTACAGGATTTTGATGTTCAACACGGCACTCCCATTATGATGGATCGTCGAATCGTGGGAAGAGTTTTTATCGGCAGCATGATTGTTCCCGTCCTGGATGACAGGGATAACGAATTTCTTGGACTTGTAGTCCGCTCCGCACTTGTCTCTTCCCTCTCAGTGGCCCTGGTGGCAGTTTTTCTCGGAGCCGTGCTTTTCCGGAGAATTGCTTCCCCGGTGGAGGCCTTGGCTGCCGCTTCCAGATCCATTGCCCTTGGGAATCTGCATGTCAGGATTGATATCAGCAGATCCGACGAGCTTGGCGAGCTTATCGATCAATTCAACTCCATGGCCTCTTCCCTTGAATCATCTGAGGAGTGGAAACGGCGGATCATCAGCGATTCTGCCCACGAGCTGCGGACCCCGGTTGCTGTACTTCAGGGAGAGCTTGAGATGATTCTCGAAGGTGTATATGAACCTGACCGCGCACGCATCGAGAGTCTTTTTCGTGAAACAGAGCTCATGTCGCGACTTATCGGTGAGTTGGGAGAACTTGCTGCTGCAGAGGGCGGTCAGATCAGACTTATCAGGCAGAACTGCTCTCTTTATGAACTAGTCAGGGAGGCGGTTGAGTCTTTTATGGTACAGGCAGCCTCCAGGAACGTTACCATTCGTATCATGGATAACGACAGGCTGGAGATTTTAGCGGATCCACAGAAGATAATTCAGGTAATCCGCAATCTTGCAGCCAACGCTCTGAAAGCTGTTCCCGAGGGCGGACGCATTGACGTGTATACTGAAAAAAGCGGGAACGAGGCTCTGCTGAGGGTCGATGACTCAGGGCCGGGTATTCCCGATGAGTTTCGGGAACAGATTTTTCAACGTTTTTTTCGCCTTGACTCCAGCCGTAACCGGGAAGACGGCGGAGCGGGGCTGGGCCTCGCCATTGCTCGCAGGATTATGCAGCTTCATGGCGGACGTATATGGGCGGATGCGGGGAAAAACGGTGGAGCCCGGATTTCAATTGCCTTTCCGCTGTCGGATGCACAGGACTTCTCTTGACCAGTTACCCGCCCATCGGGGTAGTCTAAGCCATGTTTCGATTATCACTGCGGCCGGGAGACTGGTTCGTACTCCTGGTGTCCATAATCCTGGTTGTGTTTCTCACCTTGCAGTCCATGGGCGACCGCGGAGGGGTACCGATTGTCCGCATCGAAGGAGAAGATGAAAGCTGGGTATATCCCCTGGATGCGGACATCGAAGTGGAGGTTGAGGGGCCCCTCGGTCATACCCATATACATATACACGACGGAGCTGTCTGGGTGAGTGATTCTCCCTGTACCCAGAAGGTCTGTATAGCGGCGGGACAGATATCTGCTCCCGGTACCTTTATTGCCTGCCTGCCGAACATGGTTCTGGTCCGTATTGAAGGAAGACAGGAGGGAGAAATCGATGGACTTGCATTCTGACCTGCACAAACGACGGATCGATCTGGTGGCTTTTCTGGGAGCCCTGTGCCTCTTTCTGTCGACGGTGGAATACCTTTTCCCAAAGCCGATTCCCTTCATGCGCCTGGGGCTTGCCAATCTTCCGATACTGGTTTCCCTGAAGCTGCTGCCCTTTCCATACCTGATGCTTCTGACCCTGGTTAAGGTGGCGGGGCAGGGCCTTATAAATGGGACCCTTGCTTCCTACGTTTTTATCTTTTCCGTGGCCGGGTCCTATTCCAGTGTACTGGTCATGTACGCGGTTTCCCGTACAGGCGGCAGGTTTCTTTCTCTGGTTGGGGTCAGCCTTGCAGGCTCGATGACCAGCAACGCGGTGCAGGTTCTGCTCTCGATCTATTTTATTTTCGGAAAGAACGCCGTTATGATAGCTCCCCTCTTTCTCGGTATTGGTACGGTGAGCGGACTGCTTATCGGACTGATAGCCGAAGGTTTCGTGGAACATTCCAGATGGCATGCCAATCTGAGGAGGCTCTATGCCCAGGAATGATTATATCTCCACCATTGTTAAGCCGGGCCATCGCTTTGTCTGGGGGCTTCTGCTTCTTCTCTCCTTTCTGTTTATCCAGGGCCTTTTGCCCCGGCTTGCCCTGGTAATCCTCTTTGCTCTGCTGGCCCGGACCGCAGGCAAGAGAATAAAGTTCAGCTATTTCATTATCCTTTCCTCATCCATAGCCCTCTTCAATCTGCTTACTCCCTGGGGCGAAGTACTGTACTCTTTGGGGGGCTTTGACATTACCCGGGGGGCCCTTATTGCGGGGCTGACAAAGGGGATAACCATCAGCGGACTGGTCTTTGTTTCCCTCTTTTCCGTTTCCCGGGACCTACAGCTGCCCGGCAGGTTCGGAAGACTGCTGGGGCGCAGTTTTTATTATTTTGAGAGCCTCTACAGTCATAAACGCAAGATACACCGGCGCAGCTTTTTCTCGGATATAGACGGGATTCTCCTCGATCTGTTTCCGTCGGATCACGAACATGACAGTGGGACCCGGTTTCTGAAGACGACGCCTCTGGGGGTGATGGTAATCCTTCTGAGTTTCGGCATTACGGGGGCCATAGCCCTATGGATGTAGAAAATGAGGGAAGTGAGGCCATACTCAGGGAGTTCAGGGAGTTTCTGGTTTCCTATCTGCGGGGTAAGGTAACATCCGAGAAACGGGGGTATCCCTGGAAGGAGTCCTGGCAGTATATTGTTTCCCATTCCCTGCGGGTGGAATCTTACGCGAAAGAACTCATCGAGCTGGAAGGCGGAGTGTCGGAAAACGAAGCCCTTCTGATCCGTGCAGCAGCCCTGATGCACGATATCGGGTCCCTGGATGACCGGCGCCGACACGCGAAAACCGGTGCCGGAATTGTTGAAAACTTCTGCCGGAACAAGCCTTACATTACTCAAGACCTGAATGTAAAAACCCTTCTCTCTCTCATCCTGACTCACCAGAAAAAAGACGGCAAGGAGAAAAAGCTCCCCTATGCCATTCTCAAGGATGCCGACATTCTAGATGAACTTGGCGCCATGTCTGTTTTTATGATCGCTCAGCAGGCAGATAACGAGCGCTACGACTATTACGCTCAGGTGCTGAAACTGCTGGAAAAGAATGAGTTCGGCTTTTTCAAGAAGCAGGAGCAGCGCCTCTCCACTCTGGGGGCGCGCAAGATAATGCGGAGAAAGTTCGCATTTATCAAACAGTTCGCTCTGCATCTGCGGGATGAACTCAAGGGTACGGAAAAGATGAAACTCTAGAGGAGCTGCGGTTTACACGTGGGTTCTGAGCCTCATCTCAGTAGGGTGGGGATTCAGGTAGCACTGTCCTTCCAGGTATTCATTTCCGTACTTGCGTACAAAATGATTCAGCATTGTCACCGGCACAATCAGGGGAAAATGACCTTTCCTGTATCGGTCCAGGATTTCCAGAAACTCCTGCTTTTCGTCGGAACTGAGCTGTGCTTTAAAATATCCCTGGATGTGCTGAAGAACATTAATATGTTTCCTGATGGTTCCCAGTTTTATCATTGCCGACAGCAGCATTCCCAGGTACTTATCCAGAAGCTCCTCAAAGTCCAGGTTTCGACCCTCTGCAACCAGTTTACCCATTCCGCGGTACAGCTCGACATCATGGCTCATGATAAGGAGTTTGTGCCGGGTATGAAAATCCACCAGGTCTCCGTAGCCGGGACCTTTCTTTATAAAGTCCCTCCAGCGTTTGAAAACAAAAACCCTTTCGATAAAGTTTTCCCGTAGCACAGGATCATGGAGACGGCCGTCCTCTTCCAATGGAAGCAGGGGAAAGTGATCCCGGAACATTCCGGCCCAGATCCCGGTACCGGTATTCCAGACGTGATGTCCTTCCGGAGCGTAAATCTTTACCCTGAAAAGACCGGAAGACGGCGATTTGCTCTTGAAGATATAGCCGCACAGGTTCTTCTCTTCCAGTTCCTTGAGCCGACTCCGGCCCCATGCAATCATCTGCCCGGTCTTGTCCTCCTTTGTTTTATGGGTGATAAGACGGTAATTGTCGGGTTCGCCCTCCAGGCGCATGGATTCCCGGGGAATCGGCATTCCGCACTCCACTTCGGGACATACAGGAACATAATCAAAATAGTCCCCCAGGGTCTGCAGAATGAAACGGTCCATTTTGTGACCCCCATTGTAGCGAACACTGTATCCGAGCAGGCAGGTACTGATTCCCAGGGGGATTTTCTCGTGACTCATGCGTAACCTCTTTTTCTGATTGTAGACGCCGGGGTTCCCAAAGGCAAATGTAAGGATGCAGAAAATGACAATTGCCCGCCGTGCGGGGCTCTGTTATTATTGCGGAATGAAAAGTACTGATTCCGGGCGGGATTCCCGCTGGATCCTGACGATTGATGCCGGAGGTTCCGGTATTCGAGCCAGCGCCGTAAACCCGGGGGGCAGGGCCTTTGCCATGTTTCGTCGCAAGCTTACACCCCTGTCCGGCCCGGACGGTGCCGTGGAATTCGATCCTGAAAGGGTCTGGACTATCGTCGTGGAGGTAACGGAGGGACTGTTGCGGGAGCATCCGGAACTGGGGCAGCCTGATGCTGTTGCGGTAACGGTACAGCGGGCCACTTTCTGTCTATGGGAAGAGAAGACCGGAAAGCCGGTAACAAAGCTGATCTCCTGGTCGGACGTACGCTCAACGGATACAGCCGCCCGCATGAACCGGTCACCCCTCTGGCGAATAATCCGGCTGGCCGCAGGTGTGGCGGCGTGTCTTTCGGGGAATGCCTTTCTTCGTACTGCTTCCATGCTGCGTTTTACCACCGTCCATGTTACCTGCCGACTGAAGGCCCTCCTGGACCGGAACCCCGCCCTCCGGGCAGCCTGCAGGGACGGAAACCTGTGCTTCGGTACCCTGGATACCTGGCTGCTTTACCGCATGAGCGGAGGACGTGAATGGCTTACGGATACCTCGAATGCTGCGGCCACGGGGCTTTACAACCCCTTCAAGCTCAAATGGAACCGTCTGTTCTGCTGGCTCTTTGACATACCCGTCAACATGCTGCCCCCGGTACGGGACAGCGTCGATGATTTTGGACGTACGGATCCTGAGGTCTTTGCCGGGATCGAGGTCCCGGTACGAGCCCTTGTGGGTGACCAGATGGCGGCCCTCTTCGGTCACCGCTGCTTTGATCCCGGGGAGGTGAAGGTCTCCAAGGGATCAGGGAGCTTTGTGACGATTAATGTCGGGTCCAGACCGCGTTTTTCACCCCGAGGCCTTTTCCCCCTGATCGCCTGGTCCATACAGGGAAAGGTAAGCTACATGCTCGAAGGCCAGGTGGCTTCTGTCGGGACCCTGATCAACTGGCTCAGTTCGGAAATAGGCTTTGCCGATTCTCCCGAAGAGCTCGATACCCTGGCGGAACAGGCGGATGACTCCGGCGGGGTGGTTTTTCTTCCCACACCCCTGGGCATTCGCTTTCCCTATTTTTGTTCAGGTATGCGCTGCGCCGTGTTCGGTCTGGGGCTGGGAACAAAACGGTCGCAGATTGCCCGAGCCATGTATGAAGGCATCGCTTTCCGGGTTCGGGAGATTATTCAGGGTATAGAAAAGGACCTTGGGGTAGAGGTCAAGCAGCTGAAGGTCGATGGGGGGGTCAGTCGTTCGACGATTCTCATGCGGCTCCTCTCCGCTTCCTGCGGTATTCCTGTTCTGCGCTCCCCGGAACAGGAACTCAGCAGCGTCGGGGCGGCCTGCATGGCAGGTCTGGGGGCAGGCTGGTGGAGCAGTGAAGATGAACTGCGGGATATTCCCCTGCAGTACGAAGTTTTTTCCAATCCCCGGGAGGAGGAGCTTTTTGACCGGGAGTACCCCAGGTGGCGTCTCGCGGTTCATCTTGCCCACCGCTACAGCCGCGGACGCCGTAACTTTACAGATACCTGAAAAGGGGGTAATATCGCCGGTATGGTCCGATCAGTTCTTTTTCTGCTGCTGTATCTTGTTGTAACGACCCTAATGTTTCCCGTGGCCCTGTTTACCGTTGTTTTCAGGATCTTCCGTTTGCACAAACTTGAGCGGCGCTATATCAATGTGATGGCTTCTTTTCTGTCCTGGTTTTACATTGTTGCAGGAGGAGCAAAGGTCCGGATTTATGGCAGGGAATATACCGAGGGGCTCCAGGATAAAGCCGTCTGTGTTGTCAGCAACCATCAGGGAATCGCGGATATTCCTGTCATTGTATACTCCCTTCCTTTTTATGTCGGGTTCATTGCCAAGAGGGAGCTCCTCTATTTTCCCTGGGTTGGGATAATGATGTGGGCTATCCGCTGTGTGCCCATAAACCGGAGCAGTCCCCGTTCCGCCATCAAGGCCATAGAAAAGGGCGTTGAGAATATCAAAAACGGCTTTCCCATGCTGATTTTCCCTGAAGGGACCCGGAGCAGAGGGGACAAAATGAATACTTTTAAAAAAGGGAGCCTCAAGCTGGCGACCCGCTCCAGGGCCAGCATCCTTCCGGTTACCGTTCAAGGGTCGTACCATGCCCTGGAGGAGAAGGGCAGACTGAGCCCCGCCTCGATTTCCATCACCTTTCATGAGCCCATCGACACATCAGGAATGGACAAGGAAGAGCTGTCCTCCCTGCACCAGCGGGTGGAGGCAGTTATCCGCTCGGGGCTGAAGGAGTAATCCTGAAATGCTCGTCGAGATACCTGAAACCCGCCAGATTCCCGGCGAAGGATACCGGCGCTGGTTTTCCGACGAGAAGATGGACCTCATAGTCTGGTACCGCCGGGAAGGCGGCCCTCTTATCGGGTTTCAGCTTTGCTACGACAAAGACGACAGGAAGCAGGGAGAGAAGGCCCTCACCTGGACCGAAGATGAAGGATACCGACATGAAAAGGTGGATACTGGCGAGGATCGGGGTTACACGCATAAGGAAGCTCCCGTACTTGTGGAAGGCGGGGCCTTCGATTACGGCAGGATCATTCGGGAGTTCAAGAATGCCTCAGCCTCGCTGGAACCTCCCTTAAAAGCCTTTGTCCTGGAGATCCTCTCCAAATATTCCTGAACTGCTGTTAAAGATCGGTTAAATCGCTTCCCGGGGAATGGTTTGATGTCGGTATTCTGATTATATTTGAATACGGGTATGCAGACATTCGAGAATGCGGTTTTTCTTATCAACCCGAATCGATTCCCCGGCTATGCACGTAAACTGAAAAAAATCCTGAGAATCTACAGGGCCTCCCATATTGTGGAATGTAAAAGACCCGATGATTTCCGCATGGAGGTTGAAGCCTTTGCCGCCGGGGAAAAACAGTTCCTGCTGATATGGGGCGGAGACGGAACGGCAAACCTGGCTATAAACGCCTTTATGTCCGCACCCCGGAGGATATCCACTGCAACTAAAGCCCTCGGCTTTTTGCGCGGCGGCAGCGGAAACGGAATTCAGGATTCCTACGAGGTCCCGGTTTCCATACGGGCTCAAATCCGCTCCTATCTGGAAGGAATGGAACGGAGCTATATTCAGCCTGTGGATCTTATCCGTGCAGACGACGGGAAGAATTCACTCTATTGTCAGCTGCTTGGAATCGGTCTCGATGCCAGGGTGCTTGAATACCGGGAAGGTGCAGGGCGCGGCCGCCCTGGAATGATGAATTATATTGCCGCTTCCATGCAGTCCTGGTACAGGGATTTTCCTCTTTTGCGAGATCTTAAAATCCTTGAAATGGAGGAGGGGAAGTACGCCTTCAAGGGACCCCGGTGTAACGCTGAATTCCCCTTCACGCATTTTACACGGGAAACCCGCTCACCCCTGATCGAGGTCGCTACCCGCCCGTATTACGCGAAAATGTTCAAAATAGCCCCGGATGTTGTCTGCAACAATGGGTTCTTGGATATTTACAGCTTCAATTTTGTCCACCGCCGGGAGATCCTGTCGAACATCTTTGATATTTGGAACGGCTGGCATCGCAGGATAAACCGGCAGCGGGCCAAACGGGATCGACCGGTAATAGAGCGTTATGAGGTCAGAGTAGTCAAAGTGCTGAAGGAGAATCCCTTTGCCTACCATGCGGATGGTGAACTTCGCCATTGTGATAGCCTCGCAGCGGATGGGCGTTATACCTTACGCTGCACCATCGTTCCCTCGGCAGTGAAATTCCTGGTGCCCCGAAGTTTCTACCGCAAGTTTCACCCCTTTGAGGATCTTTAAGCTCCCCTGAAGCCTCCAAGATACCTGTTTATCATCCTGTCCATCAGGGCGTCTTTTTCCTTATCGATGATCTTCTTCTCCGGATGGGCCTCCAGGTACTCTACGGAACGGCGGACACCCTGGGCATAGGATATCCGGGGATGGAAATCCGGAACCGCCTCCCTGATTTTGCTGTTGTCGAAGATCACGCTGTAACTCTTATCCCCCCTAAGCCCTGGACCGAATTCCGGAGCCTCCTGTTCGATGAAATCCAGAGGCAGGTGTACTATATCAGCTTCCACGCCCAGGGCCGATGCCAGCAGCTGGTGAATCCTGTCCCAGGTTAAAAGCTCGTCGGAGGTAATGTGATAGGCCTCTCCAATGCTCTGGGGGTTTCCGACGATTCCAGCGAAACCGACGGCGAAATCCTCGGCATGGGTAAGCACCCAGAGACTCTGGCCGTCCCCGTGGACAGGTATCTTTCTGCCGTCGAGCATGCGGGCAGCCACAGTGTAATCCCTGGAACCGAAGCTGGTGATAATCCAGCTCTCCCCGTAGGTATGGGAGGGGCGTACGATGGTAGCGGGGAATCCCTCATCCTCCCAGGCCCGCAGGAGCTCCCGCTCGCAGAGAATCTTCAGCTGAGAGTAATCCCAGTACGGGTTAATCAAGGGTGTTGATTCGGTAAACACCGGCTGCAGCGGCGGTTTACGATAGGCCGACGCGGAGCTGATAAAGATATACTGTCCGGTTTTTCCGGTAAAAAAGCGAATGTCCCGCAGAACCTGTTCCGGGCGAAAGGCAATCCAGTCCACCACCACATCGAAGTTTTCCTTTTCCAGGGCCTGTGCCAGGGCAGCCTCGTCGTTGACGTCGCATTGTATGCTCCTCACCTTTCCCTCAGGAAAATCCGGTATACTGCTTCCCCTGTTCAGATGGACGAGCTCAACGCCCCGCCGCAGAAGTTCACGGGAGCAGGGAGTGGATATATTGCCGGTACCGCCGATAAAAAGGACCTTCATGGGTGTTTCCTCCTTGAGCTTCATGGTCTAGGTTGAGTGTACGGCAGCCCGGGTCAGAAAACAAGGGGGGGCGGATGCTCAGGCCAGAAAGCGGTGTGTCTCCTGCAGTGCTTCAATCAGTCTGTCCAGTTCAGACTCCCGGTTATAGACGCCGAAGCTTGCCCGCAGGGAACCCTCCAGACCAAACCGGCGATGCAGCGGCTGTGCGCAGTGGTGCCCGGAACGGAGGGCAAAGCCTTTTTTATCCAGGATCTGGGCTGCATCATAGTGGTGAACCTCGTCGATAGTAAACGAGACGAGCCCGGTCCGGGCTCCTTCCGGGGCGGGGAGCATTTTTATCCACGCCAGTTCTCCGAGACGGGAGCGCAGATATGCGGTAAGATACTCTTCTTTTTCCGCTATGAGTCGTACATTTCGCCGTTCCAGCCACTCCAGAGAGGCTCCAAGCCCAGCGGCCCCGGCAATGTTTGGGGTCCCTGCTTCGAACTTGTAGGGCAGGGTATTCCAGGTGGAAGCTTCCAGGGCCACCGTATCGATCATGTCTCCCCCGCCCCGCCAGGGGGGCAGACGTTCCAGCCACTCCTCCCTGCCGTAGAGTACTCCGATTCCCGTGGGACCGTAGACCTTGTGACCCGAGAAAACGAGAAAATCGGCTCCCAGCTGCTGAACGTCCACGGGGATCCTGGGGATGCTCTGGGCGGCGTCTACCAGCACCGGGATTCCCGCCCCATGGGCTTTCGTTATTATCTCTTCCACAGGGTTTACGGTTCCCAGCACGTTGGAGAGATGGGTGAGGGCTAAGATAGCGACATCCGGGGTTAATTTCTCCTCCAGTCTGTTCAGGTCCAGGGAGCCGTCATCTGCAAGGGGAATAAAATCAAGCTCTGCTCCGCTGCGTGCCGCTGCCAGTTGCCAGGGCACCAGATTTGCGTGGTGCTCCATTGCCGTAAGCAGTATCTTTTTCCCCGGTCCCAGTCGGGACTCCCTGAAAGAAGAAGCCACCAGGTTGATGGCATCGGTTGTTCCTCCGGTGAAGATTATCTCCTCCCCTTTCTGGGCCTTGATAAACTTTTGCACCTTTTCCCGGGCCCCTTCGTAGGCCTCGGTAGCCGCTTCCCCCAGGGTATGGATTCCCCGGTGAACGTTGGCGTTCTCCTGTCGATAGTACCTGTCAATCCTGCGGATAACGGCCTCAGGTTTCTGTGTGGTCGCTCCACTGTCCAGGTAGATAATGTCTGGATTATTCCGCAATACGGGAAATTCGTAGCGGATGTCCGTTTCCGTGAGTTCCATGAGGGTCTCTCTCATTTCGCTGCCTCCATATCGATGTAGACGGTGCCGTCTTCAACCCGAACGGGATAGCTGTTTACCGGTACCATGGCAGGAAAGGAGCGAACCTGACCGCTTCGAATGTCGAAACGGGAGCCGTGCTTGGGGCAGTAAACCTCACCGTCCCATATTTCACCCTCCGAGAGGCGTGAATATTCGTGAGAACAGATGTCGTCCAGGGCATAGATCCCGTCCTCCAGGCGGAAAAGGGCAAAGGGCTTTCCATCGATCTTTACCCGGGTGCTGTTGCGGAAACCGTCTTCTTTTACGGCGGGTTTCCAGTCGGCCATATTATCCATCTCCTGCGCTGAAAATGGGGTGCCTCAGGAGACGCTCCCGAACCGATTCTGCAACAAGTTCAGGGAGTTTTCCCAGGGCGTCGTCGTAGAAGCTCCACAGAAGCATCCGCTTTGCCTCGTCACTGCTGAATCCCCGACTCTGTAGATAAAAAACCTGTTCAGGGTTCAGTTTTCCTGTGGTGGAGCCGTGGGTGCAGCGTACATCGTTGTTCAGAATTTGCAGGGAGGGAATGGAATCCGCCCTGGCCCCGTCTTCGAGAAGGAGGTTCTTGTTCGAAAGGTAGGCATCCGTCCTGATCGCCCCGGGCTCGACACGGATCAGTCCCTGGAAAATCGTACGCCCCCCCGGCAGCAGGGCTCCCTTGTAGAGGCTGTTGCTGCTCCCGTAGGGCTCGGCATGGCGCTGGACGGGACGCAGGTTCTTGTGCTGAGCCCCGGCGGCGGCGTAGAGGCCGGTAATGTCAACCTGAGCTCCCTCTCCCAGGGTGCTGAAGACCGGGGCGCTGACACTCAAGGCGGCACCCAGATCGATCTCGGAAAAGGTAAACTGCCCGTCTTTGTCTATGGCGGCGGAATGAAAGCCGAAATGTTTCGATTTCAGGGAGAGGTCCTGAATAGCGGCTGCCTTTACCGAGCTGCCCCTGCCGACTTCAAAATGGAAACCCGCTGTACGCAGGGTCTCGCTGCCATCAGCATCCTCCAGGATAATATACACCCGGGCGCTGCTGTTCTCTTCCGCCAGGATGTGGCCGAAAAGCGCCTCGTGGGTCCCAGGGTCTCCTCCTGTAAAATGCAGAACCATGGGCTCCTCGATATGTACCCCTGAGGGGATCCGCAGGGTAAAGCCGTTGTTGATTCTGCTGTAGTGGAAGGCCTCCACCCGGTCGCGGCTCTCTGCAGCATGGGATATAAGGGTAGAAACTGCATCCCCGGAGAGATTCTTTTCACCGCTTCCGGTGTAAAAGCTTTCCAGTTCGAATTTTCCCCTCTCCGGCAGATCTGTCTGCACCGCCGATGAGTCCGGACTGAAGG
>Ga0334900_1001190_pt1 | contig 30017 bp, 24 predicted proteins | sample GraSluR3_MG_2_FD_207231 | JGI IMG/M metagenome (GOLD analysis project Ga0334900, IMG submission 207231) | Sludge microbial communities from methane-producing bioreactor in Wageningen University, Netherlands - Granular Sludge_31_08-R3 | ecosystem: Engineered > Bioreactor > Anaerobic >... | reverse complement strand
AGATAAATAAAAACGGAAAACGCTCACGGAAAGTTGGATAATTTGGAAACTAAAAATAAAATGAATAGAAATTAATGTGACATTTCTATTTAAACGAAACCTGTGACATTTCTATTTTCTTGACACACGCCTTATATATCCTTTTGCATAAAAAATCAAAATAGGTTATAATTAGATGGAGATTTTCTTAAACTTATGCTACCATAAACCTTCTAAAAAGATATGTTTTAGGGGGAAATATGGTTGTTTGCGTTATTGATGATGAAAAAGATATGGCGTTGTTATTTAAGCAGTTTTTCAAAAGCCAAATCAAAGTCCGCGATATCGAGTTTAATATTTTTGAGCATTCCGATGAGGCTTTTGTTTTTTTAGATAAACGATACTGTGAGAGCGAAAAATTTATTGTTTTACTTGACCTTAACTTGGAGCGTGAGGATGGGTTAAACGTCCTTTCCCGAATTAAGGAAAAGTATCCGTCGGCTGTGGTTTATATAATGACGGGTTCGGATAATCAAGGGGTTTGTGAATTGTGCGATAAAAAGGGGGCTGACGGCTTTATTGCCAAACCGTTTGACCTTGAGACGATTAAAAAGATAGTTAATTAACTGTTGCTTTTTGTGGAGGACGGATGCCGAATAAGATTTTGGTTGTGGATGATGAACCTGATTTGGAGATTCTTTTAAAGCAAAAATTCAGAAAAAAAATCCATGATAAGGAATTGGAATTTGTATTCGCGGAAAACGGGGTTGAAGCCCTTGAGGTATTAAACGGAGACGGTGAAAAGGAAATTGACGTTGTTCTTACCGATATTAATATGCCCAAAATGGACGGATTAACTTTGCTTGAAAATATCCGCAACCTTAACCGCCTTTTAAGCACCGTTATTATATCCGCTTACGGCGATATGAAAAATATCCGTTCGGCGATGAATCTCGGGGCGTTTGATTTTCTCGTTAAACCTATCGACCTTAAAGATTTGGAAATTACCCTCGATAAAACTATCCGTATGTCAAAACAGTTGAAAAAAGTAAAAACCTACGAAGAAGAAATACAGGCGGCTTCCGTTATACAACGTTCGATTTTACCGCAAACTTGTCCTAAAATCAGCGGGCTTAATATCGCAGCTAAGTATATTCCTATGGACAAGGTCGGCGGAGATTTCTTTGACTTTATTGTTACCGACGACAACAAACTCGGGGTGATTGTTGCCGATGTTGCAGGGCATGGCGTTCCCGCTGCGCTTGTATCCTCTATGGTAAAAATTGCGTTTTCTTTTCAGACGGGTTTTGCGGATAATCCCGTTGACGTTCTAACCAATATCAATAAAATTCTTTACGGTAAAATTCAAAACTCATTTTTAACCGCCTGTTATGCTTATATAGATTTAGAAGCTAAACGTATGGTAACCGCTAAGGCGGCTCATCCCCCGTCTATTCTATTCAGACCAAGCGAAAAAAAAATCACGCATATTAACCCATCGGGCAGGATTATCGGATGGTTTGAGATTATTGACTGCGGGTTTGAGGTAACGGAAATACAATCTGGCGACCGTATTATTATTTATACCGACGGCGTTACGGAGGCTTTTAATCTCTCTGAAAAAATCTTCGGGGAAAAGCGTCTTGAGGAGATTATCCTTAATTCGGCGGATTTGAGCCCATCGGATTTTATTAAAGCGCTTGTTGATTCCCTTTGCGCTTGGTCGGCTACCGATAGTAATAACAACCGCGTTTCTAATACACCCAAACAATGCTTTGAGGATGATGCTACCGTTGTGGTTATCGACGTGCTATAGATAAATGAAGTTAATTAACTTATGGAAATATTTGCGCAGAAAATTTTTAAGTCCCGTTTTTTAACGGAAACTCAACTTTTGCCAAAGTCTGTTTTGACCTGTGAAGTTTGACTGAAAACATTTTCGGGTCTATTCCCGCTCCTTTGAGCATTAGGACTATCATTGTTATACCCAAACCGCTTCCTTCCATCTGGTCGGCATTTTGGATATAATACTCGGCTATACTGTCAAACTCAAGCGCTTTTTCAAATTTATTCCTGATTCTTTGTTTTTCCGTTTCGGTCATAGGAGTATTGTTTTGAACCTGAAAAATCAGTTTCTCGTCTTTATGTTTTACGCTTACCTTAACCTTGAGATTTTCTTTTTTGGCTATTTCCTTAAAATTCGGCAACTGTGATTCGCGAAGCATTTTCTTTAACGGTGCCAGATTGCCGTTTTCTTTCCCTTCTTCTTCTGGCTTTATCTCATGCATTAACATTAGATGGTGCTTCATATTTGCCTTAATCCCGTTGATAATCAACTCTTTAAGGCTACTATAAACAATATCAAGCAGATAAAGACAGTCGTATTTTTCAAGAACTTTTTTCGCCAAGAAATGAACCTTATGCTGGATTTCCTCATCCATTATGTAGAAGCTCAGCGATACGTTCTTATTTTGTTCAAGGTTTTCCACAATCTTTCTTTCATTCATAATACTACGCCCCTAAAACTTATTATCGAGAAAAACATCTCATAACTTAAAACTTTATTCCAACTTAATGTGTGAAATTACCCCTGATGCAAAAACCCTGCCGGATTTATAAAATACTGCAAATTGACCCGGTGTCAGCAGGGGGTATGCTTTTTCAAGAGTAACTCTCGCGCGGACACCCTCAATTTCCACCTTTCCCTTTACCGTTTGACTCCTGTATCTCGGCTGTATATCGTAAACCCCGTCCGTAAATTTTGACGTAAAGATATTAAGGTTATCCGTCTCGAAATATATGCTTTTCGGCGCATCTCCGAGTATTATACGGTTATTAGCAATATCAAATTCGCGGATAAACACCCTCCTGCCTACCGCTACCTTATGTCCCCGTCTCTGTCCGAACGAGTAAAACGGTATTCCTCTATGATGGCCTGCGATTTTTCCCTGATATATAAAATCACCGCGGCTATGCTCCACCCCCTCGGCTTCTAAAAAATCCCTGTAATCGTCTTTAATAAAACACACGTCCTGACTTTCTCCCTTATGAGGATTAATAGGGAGATTTGCCGTCTGTGCTTTTTTGCGTATTTCCTCTTTGTGAAATTTTCCCAATGGGAAAATGAAACGCGGTAAATACTCCTTGTTAATAAACGAGAGAAAATAAGACTGGTCTTTGTTTTTATCAAGCGCGCGTTTTATGAAAGTCTCGTTATCGACTGTTTCGGTTGATACATAATGCCCGGTTGCGAAAAAATCAGCGCCGTTCCCGAATGCTAACTCCGCCAATGCTCCGAATTTTACATAACGGTTGCAAAGCACGCACGGGTTAGGCGTAAGTCCCTTTTTATATGAGGAGATAAACGGATTGATTACTTTTGCGCGGAAAAGGTCGGCAAGGTCGATTATTTTATGCGGGATTTCTAAAAAATCGCAAACCCTTTTTGCCGCGTTAATTTCTTCTATGGAACAACATTTCTTAGAACCCTGCTCGGTTAATGCCCGAAACGTTATTCCGGTTACCTTATACCCCTCTTCTTTCAGCATATATGCGCACACCGAACTGTCTATTCCTCCGCTCATTCCCACATAGACGTTTTTCATCTAAAGTTTTTTCAATTTATCTTTTTGGTCTTTCATAAATTTCATACGGTCGATTTTTTTGCCGGGGGGAAATACTTTAAGTAAATCGACAAATTTAGTTTCTTTAGGCTTGAAGGATGCTTTATTCAGTTCAATGTAGTCAATAGTTTCCTTGTCCTCTATTTTGTCGATAAAATTAGTTCCCTCGTTTGATACTCCGAGTATATAATATGTAAGCCCGATTTTTACTATTTCGAGGTAATTACCCATACCGAGCGGCTTTGCTAAAATCACCTCCACGATTTTATCATCGGGAGCAGAAGGGACTCCGCTTTTTTTGACTATAAATTTTACGGTAAAATACCCGATAGCCCCTATAATCGCGGTATAGAAAAGTATCTTTACCACGCTCCAGAAAGGTGAAGCGGGACGGACTTCTTCGCCTGTATCGATATCTTCCCTTTCGTAAAATTGCGAAAGGAAGCCGGGTTCTTCCTCTGCGGGTTTATCATTAGTAACTGTTGCCGTATCGCCGAATACGGGTGCTGTTTGCACAAAACTTATACATAATATCGCACTCATTGTCATTATAAGCATTAAAAATCCCGATTTCATTTTCCCCTCCGGAAATTTTATGTATCATTATAATTACAATACACCTTACTGTCAAAAGAAAAACGATTTGAATATAAATCTTGTATTTTAAATGGAATTATGCTAAAATCGGTGGCAATTGAATAAGGCAAATTAAAATAAGGAAAGCAAAATGGAGATATTTCAAAAAGATACGGAATTGGAAAAACTGCGACGGCAGGAAGAAGGCGTATTTTTACAAAAAATAAATCGGTTTGCCGTGCCTTTCGTAATTTTGCTAATTATGGGACTTAGTATTTGGGGCGAGGTTATTAATTTCCCCACGCTTCAGGATGAAATGGTTCCCGCAAAACTGTTCGGGCTTTCCCTGATGGTAATTTGCACTATTGCGGCGTTTATTCCAAAACTTGAAAGCAAGGGATATATCTTCGGTTCGTTGTTTTTTGCCGCTTTGTCTCTTATGATGGCAAATCTTACGGCTTTAAGCAACAACGAGTTTTCATCTTCGCTCCTGTGGCTTGTATCAATAATTTTCTTTTGCGGGATTTATCCGTTGCGGACTTTTCATTCATTAGTGGTTTTTATACTATCCGTTTTGATATACGTGGTTACATACCATAACACAGGGTTTAGTATCCTTGATTTAAAATACCAGATAACCCTTGCTACTATTGTGGGGACAGGTGCGGTATCTCTTATTGCCAAGCTGGGGATACTCAGAATTGCGAAACGGGAGTTTTATTTTCGCAAGGCGCTTGAGACTGCAAACGTTCAGCTTGCCGATTTAAAGGAAAAGTTCCGTGATGAGAACCTTCGTTCCTCATACCAGCTTGAGCTTGTTCACCGGGTTATGGGGATGGTTGCGCCGAAAAAACGCGACTATGCCGACATCAACGAGTTAGACATTGCCGGACTGATGATTCCGCTTCACGAGGTAGGCGGGGATTATTTCGACGTTATCAAGATGAAAAACGGCGCGGTTATTACTATCGGGGATGCCACCGAATACGGGCTTCCTTCCACGCTTGTTATGGTTACCGCTCATTCCGCTATAAGGGCGCTTTCTTATATACCTAATTCCGATATTGTCCATACTTATGAAATAGTAAACAAACTTCTTTACGATTTCAGGATAAAGCATAACGACAAGTTTTTTATGTCGCTTGCTATTCTTGAATACGGAAAAGGCGGAAAAGTCAGGCTTACGGGATGCCACGAGCCTCTTATCGTTATCCGTAAAAATAAATCCGTTGAAAAAATTGAAGTCAGGGATTTGTCTATTTACGCCGGACTTGAAAATGATATATCATCGGCTATCAAAACCCGTGAGTTTAACCTTGATATCGGGGACGTGCTTATCCTTTATACCGACGGGGTTAGCGAGGCAAAAAACGCCGATGGATTTGCTTTCGGTATAGACGGGATAATACAATCCGCACTCCCCGTTTCCGATACGGATTCCGATACTATTAAAAGCGCAATTCTAAACCAATGTCTTGCTCATTTAGACCATGAGGAATTTCAGGATGATTTATCCGTTTTGGTTGTAAAGCGGAAAAAGGCTAAATAATTCCCGCCGTTTTCAAAGCCACACGGATTTTTTCCTCATTTTCCTTGCTTGTAAGGCAGAGAGGGGGTCTCATTTCGGGATTGTCTATAAGCCCCATTATCGTTGCGGCGGTTTTGACCGATATAGGATTGCCGTCTATAAACATAGCCCTGTGAACCGGAAGAAGCGAATAATGGATTTCACGCGCTTTGTTTAAATCTCCCGCAAAATATGCCTCGCACATATCGCTCATAGATTTTGGCGCAATGTTAGCCGTAACGGAAATACATCCCACGCCGCCGATACATAGCATCGGGAAATTGATAAAATCATCGCCGGAAAACAGAGCAAAGTCGGGTCCCGTGAGTTCAAGGACCTCCATAGCTTGACGGATATTGCCGGTTGCCTCTTTGATACCCACGACCTGCGGGAGCTTCGACAGTCTGCCGACGGTTTCGGGCAACATATTTACCCCCGTCCGTCCGGGAACATTATAAAGCACCATCGGCAAATCAACCGCGTTAGCTATCGCCTCAAAATGACGGTAAAGTCCTTCCTGCGAGGGTTTATTATAGTAAGGCGTAATAGACAGATGCGCATCCGCACCGACCTCTTTAGCAAATTTTGCGAGTTCTATCGCCTCGGCGGTAGAGTTCGACCCCGTGCCTGCAAGGACGGTCGCGCGTTTATTGACTTTCTTTACGGTAAATTTGACCAATTCGTTATGTTCATTATGAGACAACGTTGCGGACTCGCCCGTTGTTCCGCAGGGCAGTATCCCGTGTGTCCCGTTCTTGATATGATATTCAATCAGTTCCCCGAGTTTATCATAATTGATTTTTCCGTTTTTAAACGGCGTGATTATTGCTACAAAAGAACCTTTAAGCATATTATCCTCCATAAACTTACAGCTTTGTATTATATGATATAGGAAGCGGGGATTTTAGTCAAATGAATGGAAAAAAATTTGTGGTTTCCGGAGGGGGAAGTTTTTCTATAAATAATCATCTAAAACCAAAACATCTATTTCCTTAACTTTTTTTAAGTTTTTATCGTTTGTAATAAAAAGTGAACCGCTGTTTTCTATTGCTACGGATAATTGAATTGCATCCGGTGTTTTTATTCCATATTTTGCTCTTAATTCCGCAGATTTTTTTGCGATTATGGAGTCAATTGGAAAAAGAATAAAATTATCGGAATTTAAAAGAAATTGCTCATATTTATCTGCTATTTCAATTTTTGATTCTCTTAACGGATAGGTCATAACTTCTATGAGTGTAATTACCGATGAAAACACATAATCGCTCGTATTAGATATTATTTTAAATATCTTATTTATGATTTTTCCATAGACCTTATGTTCCTCAATATAATAAATAATAGGAGCGGTATCTAAAGCTATTCTTTTGTGGTTTTTTAATAATCTTTCTATTTCCACGCTTCTCTCTCTTTATTTACATATTCCTGAGCATCTATTCCTTTCCAAATTTCTTTCCCGAATCCTTTTATATTATAGAAATTCAATTTTTTATCTTTATCCATACTTGCGGAAATATCAGCAATTAATTTAGACAGGAGTAAGGCTTTTTCGCTGTTGTCAAGTTCGGAAATTTGTTTATAAAGAATTTCGGTTTTTGATGTTTCCATATTTTTCCTCCGCTTTCGGATTTATATTATAATAATTATCGCGGGGGTTCAAGTCAAGTTATTTATCGTTTGTAATAAAAAGCGGCAGGCGCATCAAAAAAGTTTTTCGCTAATCCCGTTTTTCGCTTGATTAATCTTTCGCTATACATTAAAATATATCTGCAATATAAGCGGTGCTGCTCATCCGGTATGACAATATTTGCCTGCGCTATAATTTAATCTAATCAAAGTTACGTTACTATGGAGGGGAAACCAATGTCGGACTTTGTGCATCTGCACGTTCATTCCCATTACAGCATACTTGACGGCGTGTCGAAACCGCCTGAGATTATCGCTAAGGCTAAGGAATATAATCAGTCCGCCATAGCTCTTACCGACCACGGTAATATGTTCGGCGCTATGGATTTTTACCATTGCGCAAAAAAAGCATCCATCAAGCCTATTTTCGGATGCGAGTTTTATATCGCGCCTAATTCCCGTTTCGACAGGGACCCAAGCAATAAAAAATACTATCATATAGTTCTTCTTGCCAAAGACCTTGAGGGCTATCGCAACCTTATCAAGTTGGTGTCAATCGGGTATCTTGAGGGGTTCAGGTATAAGCCCCGTATCGACAAGGAGGTTTTGGCGATGCATTCGCGGGGACTTGTTGCGCTTACCGCTTGTCTTGCCGGCGAGATACCCTCGCTTATTCTTGAGGAAAACCAACACGGGCTTGACTCGGCTCTTGACTGGTATATAGACGTTTTCGGCAGGGATAATTTCTTTCTGGAACTCCAAAACCATCGTTTAAGCGATGAGCTTGTTGCGGGGAAGCGTATTATCGAATTGTCTAAGAAAACGGGGTTAAAACTTGTCGCTACCAACGATGCTCATTACGCGGGTAAGGAAGATGCTATTCTTCAGGAGATAATGTTTGCTACACGCGATAGAACCTCACTAAACGACCCTAAACGGTTTCGCTATGAAAACGATGAGTTTTATCTGAAAAGCCCGTCTGAGATGGAAAAACTGTTTGAGGATATTCCCGAAGCTATTGCCAATACCCGTCTTGTTGCCGAGATGTGTAATTTTGATTTGGCGGAGGAGTTGAAGAAAAAGCATCTGCCCAATTTCAAGTTACCGCAGGGTGAGAGTGCGGATTCCTATCTCAGGAGACTTTCGGAGGAGGGATTGTGCGAAAGGTTTGACGGCAAAAATCCGCCTGCGGAATACACGGAGCGTCTCAATTCCGAACTTGATATAATAAAGAATATGGGATTTTCAAATTATTTTCTGGTAGTGTCGGATTTCGTAAAATATGCCAAGAAAACGGGAATATTAGTAGGACCCGGTCGAGGTTCGGCGGCGGGCGCGCTTGTTTCTTATGCGCTTTCGATTACCAACGTTGACCCTATTCGTTATGCCCTTTTCTTTGAAAGGTTTTTGAACCCCGAACGCGTGTCTATGCCCGATATTGATATAGACTTTGAGGATTTACGCCGCGACGAGGTCAAGGAGTATATCCGTTCCTTTTACGGATACGACAAAACCGCCGATATTATCACTTTCGGGTATCTTAAATCCCGCGCCGCTTTAACCGATGTCGGGCGGGCGCTTGATATTCCTTTGGTGAAAGTCCGCTCCGTTACCAAACTTATTAATAACGCTCAGGCTAATACCCCGCTTAACGAACTGATTTACGGCGAGGAGAAATCCGAGACTATTCCCGAACTCAGGGATATTGCCGAAAACGGCTCTGAAGAGGAAAAACGATGGATAGAATACTCCTGCAGGCTTGACGGCACTATCCGTCAGGTAGGCACTCACGCATCGGGGTTGATTATATCCGGCTCCGTGCTTGATGAGATTATCCCGCTTTACAAGGATTCCTCCAACGATATTATTTCAACGCAGTTTGAGGGGAAATTCCTTGAGGAAAACGGGCTTCTTAAAATGGACGTGTTGGGGTTGGCTACCCTGACGCTTATCAAGGATACGCTTTCGCGTATAAAACGAAACCATCGCGTAGATATTGACCTTGACAATATACCGCTTGATGATATGCACGTGTATAAGATTTTTTGGGAGGGCAAGACTTTCGGGATTTTTCAGTTTGAAAGTCCGGGTATGACCGCTTATCTTCAGGAACTCAAGCCCACCTGTATAGATGACCTTATTGCGATGAACGCGCTTTACCGTCCCGGTCCTATGGAGCATATTCCCTCGTTTATCAGAAGGAAGCACGGCGAAGAAGAGGTGGATTGTTTCCATCCCGACCTTGAACCTATACTGCATAATACTTACGGGATTATAGTCTATCAGGAGCAGGTGATGCAGATAGGGCAGAAGTTGGCGGGATTTTCGCTCGGCAAGGCGGACGTTATACGAAGGGTGATGGCGAAAAAGAAAGCCGATGAGCTTGACAAAATCCGTCCCGAATGGGTTGAGGGAAGCGTTAAACGAGGCTACCCGAAAGAACTTGCCGAAAAGATTTTTGACCTGTTGGGTCCTTTTTCGCGTTATGCATTTAATAAATCGCACTCGGCGGCGTATTCCATACTTGCATACCAGACCGCTTATCTGAAGGCGCATTATCCCGTTGAGTTTATGGCATCCATTCTTTCGCTTAATATGAACGATGATGAAAAACTCAAAAAATACTGCAGCGAATGTATGGAGATGGGCATAAAACTCAACCCTCCCGATATAAACCTGTCGTTTTGGGATTTTCGCGATAATAACGGGGAAATTATGTTCGGTTTTGGGGGGATAAAGGGATTGGGCGAGGGTTTTGTCGATTGCGTGGTCAAGGAGCGCGAATTGGGCGGGAATTTTTTCTCTTTTGAGGATTTTGTTAATCGTATGATTGCATACCCCGAATTTAAGAAAAACAGCGCGGAAATTCTTGTCAAGGCGGGGGCTTTCGACGGTCTTATCGACCAGAAAGAACTTTTGCAGAAAAAATCGGTTTTGCTTGCTAATGTCAATAATTTTATTTCTCAAATTGAAAAGAATAAGCGCGAAAAAGAAATTGGACAATTAGGGCTTTTCGGTGAGGCGGAAAATAACGGGTTTGATATACATATCGACGAGAAGGTTAAACCGTTGACTTTGCGCGATGAATTTAAAAACGAAATTGAGGTTTTCGGTTTTTATCTGAGTAAACGAATTTTCGATATACAAACGCGAAAATACGGGGCTATTTCCGATTACAGCGACTGTTTGCGTTATAATCTTAAAGCAGGAACCCGGATTTTCCTGTGGGGATATATTACCGAGGTTAGTTTTAAAATCGGGGCGAGGAAAAGCGAGTATGCTATTATCGAACTTGATAACGGGCGCGAGATGTTTAAATTTTTCCTGTTTGACCGTCATAACGATAAAAAACTATCTCAATTTCGGCCTTTGCTTGTGGAAAACAATTTTGTATCGGTTCGGCTTGAGGTTTCCGAAAACAAGGAAAGAGGAAACCAGTATGATATTCTCGAAATCCGCTCATTGGAGCATCTCGATAAGGAAAGGTTTAAAGAACTAAACCTGTTCATAGAAAACAATTCCCATCCCGAAGAACTCCGTCTCGGTATGGAAAGATTCAGGCAGGTTTTACAACGCCATCACGGCTCTATGCGTCTGATAATCCACAGCACTAAAAACGGGAAACCGGACAGGGTTTTTTGCTCAAACAAGTATGCTTTATCATATTCGCCTGAAATTCTTGATGAGGTTAAAAAACTGCCCGGTTTAAAAGGAGCGTGGGTTTTTTAATTTCCGCTTTTTATTGCCTGTTTTGCCGGCGGGTTCTTTGATGCAAAATCTATATGTAAAAACGTTTTAAATTCTTTAGTCTTGTTTATCCCCTCAAACCCGTCTTTAGCCGAATTATGCGGGACTATTCCCCAGGTTGATTCATTGCCGACCTCTTCGCAAAGCAAAAATATCAGCAGGTTAATCTTTTCGGGGTCGCCGAAAGATTTCCTTGCTATCTTCATTTCAAGTTCATCATCGACACGTTTTGATGTTTCGCGCGTGGTGTTAAGCGGGTTGTAAAACGGAAGAGTCTGACTCAATGTATAACGCCACGAATTGTTTTCATAGGGCGCGGAATTTACGAAAAAGTCCGACGGTCTCCATTTTATAGCATAGTTTGCCTTAAACGGGAGTTTGAAATGCTGGTTCCTGAACTGTTGCGCGGTATAGCTTCCGTCCCCGCTGCAGTCAATCCCGATATAAACGTTAAACCATTTCTGCCCTGCCGACTGTGTAGATGATGGAATATCCTCGCCCTTATACCCGATATACAGGTAGTCATCATCCCACGATATAAACGCCGTTCCGTGTTCCCCCGATGAGGATTTAAAGCGGGTTTCGCTGAAGTTCCATTGCGTATCGTTGATTTTCCCGTCAACCGTGATAGTGCGGGAATATCCCGTGCGGGGTTTGCCGATATCTTCTTTGATTACGGTCAGGCGGAAAGGCTGGAAGACCCTGCGTTCCCCGTATTCAATACGCGCGGTAAGCTCTACGGGACGGTTATAGCATTGGGGACGGATAACCTCTCCGCTATCCGATATAATATCCGGCGCGCCTGATTCCCAACTTATCGTAGCCCCGTGGATACCCTCAAGCGGAAGTTTCAGGTCGGACTTGACGCTGTGGATATCCTCACCGCTTGCAAAACCGATTTCAAGGGCGTTACGTTCGTCGCGTAAAATCGCACGGTCATCACGTTCAGGCGGTTTGGTTTCCTGCCTGCACCCCGCTATCGCTACTGCAAGCGCGGATAAAATAATCGCTTTAGTGATAGTTTTAGTCATTATTTTTTCCTCCTTTATTTGTTTGGTTATCTCGATACACCCCTCACCAATTTATATAGCCGGTAAATTGGTGAGGGGCACTCGGCAACTGGTTTGTTATCTCGATACTTTTCGCTTTGCGAAAAACTCGATAACCGGTTTGTTATCTAAAAGACTTTTCTTAAACCATCCGGTCATCGAGTTCGCCGACAGGCGAGTATCGAGATGACCGAACTTGTAAGCCTTCCCGCTTCCTATCTCTTTTGCGGATGCTCTATCCTAATCGCTTTTCCCGTGAACGGGTCTGTCCCCGTTGCATACATAAGTGTCGAATACGTCATCGGGGTCGGTGTAAATGTTTGCACCTGTTCGGGGTTTAGACGAAGTTTATCCGCCGAATACCGTTTTATTGCCTCCGTATCGTTTTTACCGCAACCGGGATGGGCGGTTATAAAATAATAAGTCAGGAATTGCTTTTTACCAGTCTCGCGGTTTAGTTTATCAAAAAGCGACTTAAACTCCTCAAGATATTTCACCGATGGTTTTCCCATCAATGTAAGAACGTTATCGGAATGATGTTCCGGCGCGACTTTTAACTGCCCCGATATATGATATTTAATTATCTCCCGAAGATAATCTATCCCCGCCTTTTTATCATCCATAATCAGGTCATAACGTATCCCCGAAGCGACAAACGCCTTTTTAACCCCCTTGATTTCTCGCACACGTTTAAGAAGCCGAATTTGTGCGGTATGGTCGATTTTTAGGGTCTTGCATCGAGAGGGAAACAGGCATTTCCGTTTAACGCATCCGGTATCGCATCCCATACCATACATATTGGCGGTGGGACCTCCTATGTCGGAGATTATGCCCTTGAAGTCGGGTAGTGAGGTTAGATTGCGGATTTCATCTAAAACCGACTTTTCGCTTCGTGAGCGGATTGCCTTACCCTGATGCACCGAAATAGCGCAGAAATTGCACCCGCCGAAACATCCGCGATGTGTCGTAACGGAAAAGCGGATAGTTTCCACAGCTCTGACCTCGCCGCGGGATTTTTCCGACGGGTGAGCCTCGCGCTCAAAGTCAAGGGAATAGATTTTATCAAGCTCCTCGCCGTAGAGGTATTGCTGCGGCGGGGTATGGATTAGGTATCGCGCGTCGTGTTTTTGATAAAGCCCCTTTGCAAAACGGGGGTCAATATTTGCATAAAAGATATTGTGCATTTCAATGAATTTACGTTTATCATCGCGCACCTCGTCAAACGAGGGTAGAGCGATAAAATTTTTAGGGGCGTCCTTTGATATATAGCAAATTCCTGGGATGTCCGTATAGTTTTGACTATTAGCGAGCCGTTCGGCTAAATTTAATACGGCGCTTTCCCCCATACCGTAAACAAGGATATCGGCTTTGGTGTCGAAAAGTATTGAGCGCCTGATTGAGTTGCTCCAGTAATCGTAATGGGCAATTCTGCGAAGGCTTGCGCCGATACCTCCGAGAACGATAGGCGCGGTATTCTTGAAAAACCGTCTGATAAGTCCCGTATATACGATACTTGCGCGGTCGGGGCGACGGGTATTTTCTCCTCCCGCCGTGTAATCATCCCGACGACGCGGGCGTTTAAGCGCAGTGTAGTTCGCAACCATCGAATCGATACATCCCTCGCTAACCCCCCAAAAGAGACGGGGTTCGCCGAGACGGGTTATATCATTGCCGGTTTTAGTGTCGGGCTGTGCGATAACTCCCACGCGGTATCCTTTGCTTACAAGGAGTTTGCCTATCAAAGCTACCCCGACAAACGGGCTGTCGATATAAGCATCACCGCTTACGAGAATAATATCAAGGGTATCCCATCCGAGCGCGCGCATTTCTTTTTTTGTGGTTGGAAGGAACATAACGGCTACCTCACAACTTTAGGATATTGTAAAGGAAGCGGGGGATTTTGGCAATATCGGGGGTAAAATATTCTTGCTCAAATTGAAAATATTTGGTATGATAATGGTATAAAAAGAACGGGGAGAATACCAAAATATGAATACTCAGGCGTATGATGAGCATACTCAAGCTATTTGCAGCGATTTTATGACTATCAAAGAGGCAAGCGCTTGGGCAAGCGAATATTTGAATAAAAACGTTACCGTATCAAATATTTCTTATCTTATCCAATACGGCAGAGTTAAAAAATATGAGATTAACGGAAATGTCCATATAGACAGAAAAGAACTCAAAATATATTACGGCACTTATAACGGCAAACGGGAATTGGAATGGAAGCGAAAGTTAGGTGATGATTTAGACTGGCATTTATCCTTTGATTATCTTAAAGAAGCTGATACGACCAAGCACGTTCATAGAATCCATCCGTATAAAGGAAAATTTATTCCCCAGTTAGTTGAATATTTTTTGGATAGCCATACCGATGAGTTTAAAACGGAGGTTTGTTTCAAGGAAGATGACATAGTGCTTGACCCGTTTTGCGGTAGCGGAACTACGCTTGTTCAGGCAAATGAACTCGGGATGAATGCCATAGGTATTGATATTTCCGTTTTTAATTGTCTTATAAGCAATGTGAAAACCGGAAAATATGATTTTTTTGAATTAAACAATACGGCAAAAAAAATTACTTCCGAGTTGAAAGAATTTGTAAGAAAATCCAAAATTGCCGGGTTTGAGAACGAGCTTACCGGGGAGCTATCAAAATTCAACACTCGTTTTTTTCCATCACACGAGTTTAAATACAGGGTTCGTCGAAATCAGATTGATGAGAAAACTTACGGCAAAGAAAAAGAGATTGAGTTTAAAAAAATTTTCAATTCTATTGTGGATAAGCATAAAATCCAAATTATACAGGATAAATCGAATAGATTTTTGGACAAATGGTATATAAAAAGTGTTCGGGAAGAAATTGAGTTTCTAAATGAATCTATAAACGCAATAAATAATGAAAATATCCAAAATGTTATGCGTATTATTTTAAGCAGGACTATGCGTTCGGGAAGAGCCACGACCCATGCCGACCTTGCTACCCTGAAAGAACCTGTCTATTCTATTTACTATTGTAAAAAACACGGCAAAGTGTGTAAGCCTCTATTTTCCATACTTGGGTGGTGGGAACGGTATGTAAAAGATACAATTCTCAGGCTTTACAAGTTTAACGGCTTAAGAACCGGCACTTTTCAGCTATGTCTTAACGGTGATGCAAGAAATATTGATATATTCGGCGAAATAGAAAAAGCAGATGCGGATTTTGCAGAGCTTGTTAAAAACAGGAAAATTAACGGGATATTTTCAAGTCCCCCGTATGTAGGATTAATAGACTATCATGAGCAACACGCCTATGCTTACGAGTTATTCCAACTCGGCAGGAAAGACAATATGGAGATAGGCCCTCTTTTTAAAGGACAAGGTGCAAACGCAAAGAAAAGCTATATTGAGGGTATATCCGGGGTGCTGAATAATGTTAAGAGATTTCTTGTTCCCGATTATGATGTATTTCTTGTTGCTAACGATAAATATAATTTATATCCCGAAATTGCGGATAAAGCGGGTATGAAAATCTATAAACGTTATAAGCGTCCCGTTTTAAACAGGACCGAAAAGGATAAATCCGCTTATTCGGAGATTATTTTTCATCTGAAGGAGAATGACTGATGGCTTTAAGCGATATACAAAAGAAAGATATAGAAAACGTTTTGAAAACAAGCCTCAGAAAAAAATTTACAAATCATAACCCGGAACCTGCTTATATGCCTTTTCATACCCGTTTGCTCGGCAAAGACCGTCTTGCTTTATATTCTTTCATTCATTCGCTAAATACGAATTTCGGCACAACTATTTTTGAACCGGTAGCGGTTGCATTATCAAAAAAGAGTTTTAAATCAGGGAGTTCCCAAACTATTGCAGGGGAATACATTAGTGAAGGCGCTCTTTTTGTAATTCAAGAAATCATGGACAAACTTGCTATAGCCGAAAGTATGCCCGACAAGGAAAATGAAATCAAGAGAATTAGAGCCGTTTGTAAAGAAGGTAGGCCACGCAAAATTAAGCCGACAAAAATAGATTTGGAATTGGAAACCGAATCGGGGGAATTTTTCTTAATTGATTTAAAAACCGCAAAGCCAAATGCAGGAGGCTTTAAAGGGTTTAAACGCACTCTTTTGGAATGGGTGGGAGTCAAGCTGTTTCAAAATCCCGAAGTCGAAATCAACACTTTAATTGCTATTCCATATAATCCTTATGAACCTCAACCATACAATAGATGGACTATTCGCGGTATGCTTGACCTCGACAAGGAACTTAAAGTCGGAAAAGAATTTTGGGACTTTTTGGGAGGAGAAAATGCCTATGAGGATTTACTGGATTGCTTTGAGAAAGTAGGTTTAGAATTAAAAGAGGAGATTGATATATATTTTGCGAATTTCTCTAAATAGAGTATAAAAATATGAGTATGGTCAAAGAGCTAATCCGCTTCCTGAAAGAACGAGATATTGTCTTTATACAAACACATAATTTCCCCGACCACGATGCGGTCGCATCGGCTTTCGGACTTCAAGATATTCTCGCTCAAAAGGGGATTGAGGCTAATATCATATACGACGGGGAAATTCAAAGGGAGTCTCTTTCGTGGATGATAGAGGCGCTCGGCATAATTGTCGAAAAAGCCGACCACTACCCCGTTAAGGAAACAGACTCTATAATAATTGTTGACGGATGCAAGGGAAATAAAAACGTAACGGATTTAATCGGAGAGGAGGTTGCTATAATAGACCATCATATAACGGAAAGCCCCGATGACGTATGGTATGCGGATATCCGTCCCGAATACGGCTCTTGCGCTTCTATAATAGCCGAATATTATAAGGAATTAGAGCTTGTTCCTAATAGAGAGGTTGCCACGTCGTTTATTATCGCAATAGATACCGACACGCATGGGTTTAGACGGGAATGCACGGTTAGCGATATAGATGCTTTCCGCTTTGTTTTCGACATAGCCGACAGGGATTTAAGCAGCCGTATCCTGAGAAACAATATTACGGTAGATGATTTGGAATATTTTAAATATATCACCGAGAATGCCGTAATTGAAGAGCCTTTTGCATTTTGTTATTTTGAAAACGGGTGCGCTCAAAACCTTATGGGGATACTCGGCAATTTTATGCTTACTATCCGTCAGGTGCAATTTGTAGCGATTTTTGCCGATAATAAAAACAAGATTAATATGTCATTGCGAAGCGAGAACGAAAGATGGAATGCCTCCAAAATTGCAAACGAGATTCTTGATGGAATTGGGTTCGGCGGAGGACACGGCGATATGGCGGGCGGTATTATTACCCAAACCGATGGGTTTGACCCGTTACGGATACGCAACCGTATTGCCGAAATTCTCAAGCGTGATGAAAAATAATATAACAGGAGGAAAATATGCCGAAAGTCGGTGAAAAAGCCCCCGAATTTTGCCTCCAAGACCAAAGCGAGGGATGGGGTTGTTTAAAAGACCATGACGGTAAATGGGTGGTTTTATATTTTTACCCTAAGGACAATACGCCCGGATGCACTTCCGAAGCTATAGACTTTTCCAAACTTAAAATTCAGTTTAATGCAAGAAACGCGGTAATTATGGGAGTTAGTCCCGACCCCGTTTTAAGCCATCAGCGTTTTGCCGAAAAACAAAAAATTACCATACAGCTTCTTTCCGATGAAAAACATACGGTTATAAGGGAGTATGAGGTATGGAAATTGAAAAAAATGATGGGACGGGAATATATGGGGTTAGTCCGCACAACTTTTCTTATCGACCCGAACGGTATTATAGCCTATATCTGGGAATCCGTAGATGTTGCGGGGCATGCCGAGGCGGTTTTGGAAAAACTTGTTGAGCTTCAACCTTAATTATAAACAAACGGAGATATAAATGCAGGGACATATCGAAAAAGCGCGCGTGCTTATGGAGGCTTTGCCTTATATAAAAAAGTTCTGGGGTTCTACCGTTGTCGTTAAATACGGCGGGCACGCTATGGATGACCCCGAACTAAAAAAGCAGGTTATTTTAGATTTTATACTTATGAAGTTGGTCGGGATAAAATTGGTAATTCTTCACGGCGGCGGTCCTCATATATCGAGTTTGATGAAACGTCTCGGCAAAGAGGCGTTGTTTATAGAGGGGCATCGCGTAACGGACAGTGAAACTATGGAAATTACCGAGATGGTTTTAAGCGGGCTTATCAATAAGGAAATCGTTGCGCTTATAAATTCCAACGGGGGAAAAGCTGTCGGTATTTCGGGCAAGGACGGGAAATTGATTGTCGCCGATAAAAAACAGGATAAATCGGGCAAGGGGCTTGATTTCGGACAGGTCGGCGTTATCAGGAAAATTAACCCCGAAATTTTACTTACACTCACGCAGGAAAGTTTTATCCCCGTCATATCCCCCGTGGCAATAGGCGAGGACGGCGCTACATATAATGTCAATGCCGATACCGGTGCAGGATTTATCGCCTCGACTATAAAAGCGCGAAGGCTTATCTATATGACCGATATTCGCGGTATCTATGAGGATATTAACGATGAGGCTACCTTTAAAGAAACCTTGGATGAGAAACAGATTTCGGATTTAAAATCGCGTGGCGCTATTGAGGGGGGGATGATTCCAAAGATAGATTCCGCTCTTTATGCGCTAAAAGAGGGTGTGGAAAAAGTTCATATTATCGACGGGAGGGTTGAGCATTCCCTGTTGCTTGAGCTTTTCACCGAGGGTGGTATCGGAACGCAAATAGTTTTATAATAAAATAGTTGCTCAAAACCTGTCGAAATATAACAATAACAAAACACTTAGCCTATTGCGTTTTTTGTATTATTCCGTATAATAATAGAATAAACTGCCGATTCAAAAAAGGGGTAAAATATGAGCGTATCCGCACACAACGAAAAAACTATCGATAAGGACAAACTTAAACCGGGTTATGTTCTCAACGAAGAGATACCTTTTATTCCCGGCTTGCGACGCGGGTATGTTCTTTCCCAGTCGGTTATTGACGAAATAAAAAAATCCGATAAAATCGACAAGGTAAACGTTCTTATACAGGGAAAAGACGACATTAATATCGGCGGCGAAGATTTTAATAATGATGCGGATACCCGAAAACCGGAAATTACTGTCCCGCAGATAAAAACGGAGGAGCTTCTCGGTTCGCTTTTTAATCCCCGTCACGCCGACAAGGTTAAAGAGGTTGTCGAACTCAAGAAAAAAATTATTCGCGGTGATGACTATGAAGACAGGGTGTTGATGTATAAAACCTCTAATTTGGAGAAATTTACCGGTGCAATGAGGTCGGTGCAGGTTTATCTGCGGAAGGAAGCCGAACAATTAATAGAGCATCATGCTCAAACCGCCGCGGATTTTGAGGGTATATCCGCCTTACCCGGTATTTCGGTAACCGGGGAGCTTGTCAACAAACTGAATGCTTATGAAAAAAATGTGGCGAAGTTCCTTGAAGCTGCTTTGCTTGAAAAAAAAATATATTCCGCTTGCGTGGAAAGTATAGTTATGGACGTTATCCACGATGTGGGGTATAAACTCCAGATTGCCCTTTTTTCCGCCGTATCAAGGAGCTATTTCTATTTTGATTTTTTGACCTCTCATTCTTTACAGGTGCTTCTTGTAGCGCTTATTACCGCAATTGAAATGACCGCTATAATAAACGAAAAAGTCAAAAATTTTACCGAAGCGGATATCAACACCTTTCTTGCCATATCGAAAAAGACTTATACCATAGAGGAGCTTGTAAATCTCGGTATAGCGGCGCTTTTGCACGATATTTCGCTTAAAAAACAAATCCCCGATTTGAAACACTCGACCGAATTAGACATCCATCAGGAATCAATGATAGACCTCCATCCGAGCAACAGTTTCCATATTTGTAAGGAATTGAATATAGATTTTGACGTGCAACGCGCGGTTTATCAGCATCACGAAAGGTTTGACGGTTCGGGGTATCCCAGCGGGTTGCTCCCCAGATTTTTTACCAAATATACATCCGTTATTATGTTCGCAGAGCATTACGTTGAGGAGACCACAAAAAATCCGTTTATAAGAGACCCGCTCCATCCCCGCCAGTCTCTCGTAAATATATTATCCAACCATCGCCACAGGTTTGACGGGGACGTTGTTTACGCATTTGTGAGAGCGGCTTCGCTTTTCCCGATAGGTAGCTGGGTCCAATTGAACAACGGTGATATCGGCGTGGTAGTCGGATTTGAAGAAACCAAGATGGCAAAACCCCGCGTAAAGGTTTTCTTAGATAAAAGTATGAAGCGTATTGAGGCTTTTGAGATAGATTTGGCTACTGAAGAAGTTTCCATATCTAAACCGGTAAACGGGTTTTCGGTTACCAACGCTTATCCCGAACTCGCAAAACTTATGTTTCAGGCTTAAACCTCTTTCAGTCGATTTCACGATGCGATAAAAACAGCAGTTTTCCCAGATGGAAAATCGAAGTAAGCGCGGATGAGATATAGTATATTGAGCAGGCTATAAGTATGGACTTGAGTTTCGACATCTCGCTATCATCAAACATCCTTTTATTTTCCAAAACCTCAAGCGCTTTTTTATTGGAATTTATTTCCACAGGCAGAGTGGCAAGATGGAAAAGCATTACGCCGGTAAACATCCACGCCCCTAATTTCATCACAAACGGATTCCAAGTTATAAACCCAATAATATAAACGGGGAAGGCTAAATTTGATATAAAGTTTACTATGAAAAGAAAGATATTGCGCAGTTTAAGATAAAACCCGCTTTTAGCCCTGTTATACTGGACTGCATGGGAAGCCTCATGCGCGGATATTCCCAGAGCCGGTATTGAAGCGCTGTTCATAACCGATGCCGACAGGTAGAGAGCATCTTTACGCGGGTTATAGTGATTGGTATGTTCCCCCTCGACCTTTTTTATAGGGATGGTTTTAATTTTATAGTAAACCATAATTTTACGGGCTAACTCCTCGGCGGTTATTTTGTTGGTCGGATGAACGTTGGCATACCGTTTAAATGAAATATATGAATATATCTGTGCCCATATAGAAACAAGAAGCGCGGGTATAAAACCTATGACATAATTCCAGTCATACCAAGTGGAAGCGAGAATTGAGGAACCCCATTTGAACATAAATTTTCCTATAATTTTGCGCTTTTAGATATAATACAATAGTCTTGAAAAAAGTAAAGCAAAAAATCGAATGAAATTTAACGAAGATGAAAACATAGGCTTTTGGAAAGCACCTGACGTTTTTTGTAGTTTTTCGACAATAAACCTGCCGTAAAACTTGCAAATTTCCGCAAATACCATCAAAATATATATGAATTTGTTTTGCAAAAAAAAATTGCATAAAAATATTTTAGTGGGGTTAAAACTTAATTAGGAGAGCGGTATGTCTTATCCTCTTTTTGAGATTTTATTAGTGGAAGACAATCCGGGGGATGTTAGGCTTACAAAGGAAGCATTTAGCGGGAGTCGCTTTCCTGTTAATATGAGCGTGGCATACGACGGGGTGGAGGCGCTTGAGTATTTGCAGAAACGTGACAGATTTTTTAACGCACCGACACCGCATCTGATTTTACTTGATTTAAACCTCCCGCGTAAAAACGGTATGGAGGTATTGGAGGCTATTAAGACGGATAAAAATCTCAGACGGATACCGGTTATTATCCTGTCAACCTCGCAGTCGGAAGATGATATAATCAGGGCGTATGACCTCCATGCTAATTGTTTTATTACCAAGCCGGTTGATTTTGATGATTTTATGAATGTGGTTGACGCCGTTGAGGATTTTTGGTTTAGTGTCGTTAAATTGCCCCCGAATTAAGAATTGGTATAGATAAGGGTGCTTTTGAGAAATACAACTAAAGAGGTAGCTAATGGAAGGAAAGACCGTAAAAATTTTACTTGTTGAGGATAACCCCGGCGATGCAAGGCTCGTTATGGAATCATTAAAAGATACGGATGTCTGCCGTTTTGAACTTACTCACGTGGAGAAATTTTCGGAGGCGGTTGATACTCTTAAAAAAGAGGAGTATCAGTTAATCCTGCTTGACCTTACTCTTCCCGACAGCAACGGCGTTGAAACATTTGAAAAAATGCACCGCGAATTTCCAAAAATCCCTATTGTTGTGCTTACCGGATATGAAGATGAAACGGTAGCGTTTGACGCGCTTCAGGAGGGGATTGAAATTTATCTTATTAAGGGAAAGGTTGACGGCGAACTTCTCACTCAGGCTTTGGATTATGCCATAAAAAAGAATCAGGTTTTGTCCGACTTAGAACAGGATTAATTGCCTTCGTTTTCCAAGGCTTGGTTGATTATACGTCGGTTTCTTTCGATTCTTGCAAGGCGGCGGTCAATCGTTTCATCGTAATAAACCATCCCGTTGACTATCCTGTAAGCCTCTTCCTCAAAGTCATAGTTCCACCCGTTAAAATTCAAGTCCATCTTAAACCCGCGAATAGACCTTGCGATGCGGGCGTGTTCTATCGCCTCGTGCCAGTATTTCCTTGCCGAGTTATAATAAAACTCCGCTATATCGTAGCCGTCAAGATAATCCTTAAAAAATTCGCGGTTATAGAAGTATATATGTTCCTTCATAAAAAAATTCGCGTAATTTATATATTCCTGTGCGAGCAGCACACAAATTCTCATCATAAGCAGACTTTTATATTTATCGTATTGGGTTTCGTTGGTAACCGGAACGAGGGCTTTTATAGGGGTGTTAAACGGCATAGTATATGCAAGTTCAAGGAAGAATATATTACGGCTTGTTGAGTCCAAATCGGAGTAAAGCCATCTGTTGTATAGTTGAAAAAACTCCTCTTTGTAGCGGATTTTGTTTCTCATCGGTTGAAAACGAAAATCCTCAAAATCGGCGAATAAAAAAGAGGGTATAAGTATAACGGACAAAGCGATAATAAATTTTACGCGCATAAAACCTCCCGAATTTACCATATAAATATCGGATTTAGCGCAAAATTATTGAGAGGAGGCAACCGAATTGCCGTTATCGTCCTTAAAAAGCAGCTCGGCATTGTCGAACGCAACGTTAATCATTTTCGACACGCCGCGTTCCTCCATCGTTACGCCGTAGAGGGTGTCGCATATTTCAAGGGTTGACTTGGAATGAGATACGAGAATAAACTGCACGTTTGATTTAAAATCGTCAAGGAGACGCTTAAACCGCTCAATATTGTCGTCATCAAGCGGGGCATCAAGCTCATCAAGCACAACAAACGGGGTAGGCTTAAGGTATAGAATGGCAAAAACCACCGCTATAACCACAAGCGCGCGTTCTCCTCCCGACATCAGCGATACGCTTTGAAGTTTCTTGCCCGGAGGTTGCGCGAGAATATCCACTCCCGATTCTAAGATATTATCCTTGTCGGTCAGCACCATATCCGCCTTTCCGCCGTCAAAGAGACGCATAAACATCTTTTTAAACGCCTTGCGGATATCCTCAAATGCCGAAATAAATTGCTCAACGGATTTTTGGTTGGTTTCATCTATGATTGCCTGTATATCTTCCATAGCGCTTTCAATATCGGCTTTCTGCCCGTTTAGAAACTCAAGACGCTCTTTAACCTCCTGATATTGCTCAACCGCAAGGAGGTTTACGTCGCCGAGACGGTTAAGTTCATTGCGGGTCTTTTTGGTCAGAGAGGCTAACTCGTCCAAGTTGTCGTCCTTGTCGATTTCTACGGTGTTAATATCTATATTATACGAATTGCGGATATTTTCGATAATGTTATCAAGGCTCTGCTTTCGTTCGCTTACCGATGTTTCAAGCGAGGAGATTTCAAGCTCAATCTTTTGCGATTTTGCGCTTGAATCCCTAATTTGAATGTCAAGGGTTTTTCGCGCGGACTTTAGTTTTTCAATCTCGGTTTTGCGGTTTTCTATTTCCTTTTTACTTTCCTCAATACGGATTTTAAGTTCTTCAAGTTCCCGGGAATCTTTCTCAATTTTAGCTTTCAAATCCTCAATAGCTGCAATGGTTGAGGTTTTCTCGGATTGATATGATTCCTTCATCCGTTCTATATCTTTAATCTGGTATTTTATGCGGTTAATTTCCCCGCCCATCGACTTAAACTGCTCCTCGGTGCGCGCAAATTCGATTTTTTTATTATTGATTTTTTCCATAAGCGAGGCGCGTTGTGCGCGAAGGTCTCGGATTTCCGTTTCGTAGTCGGTTACGATTTCATTCATTTTATCAACGCTTTGTTGTTTGGCGTTGATTTGCTCGGTATTGGAGTTGATACGGTTTTCAAGTTCTTTTAGCGATGACTGGTTTGTTTCAATTTGACCGTCTAATTTTTCAATCTCCCTGCGCACCGATGTGTATTCATATTCGCTGCGGCTGTAGTTATTGGCAATATCGGCACGCGTCGTTTGAAGTTCGCGAAGTTCCCCGCGGGCTTTCTCAAGTTCCTGTTCGTTAGATGAGATTAGCTCGCTTAACTCCTCAATACGGTTTTGCATATTTTCCTTACGGGTATAAGTTCCCTCATCGCTGTATAGAATGCCCAAAATCGACTCGTAATGGGATTTATAATCCTCAAAAATAGATTTGAGATTATCAAGGTTCATTCGGGTTTCATCGGCGTTATCGCCTCTTTCGATGGAAAGATACAGTTTATTAACCGCGCTTTCCATTTTAGCTTCAAGCAGAGGTTTTTTATCGGCAAATTTTTTAAGTTCCCCCGACTGTTTTTCAAGCGATTCCATAATGACCTTGTCCATAGATTTAAGCTCGGACTGGATATTTTTAATTTCCGCACTATGGTTAACATTCTGCTGTTTTATATCTTTTTCCCTTGATATAACGCCCTCAATTTTTGCAACATAATCCTCAAGCTGGGATTTAAGACGGTTCATAGTTTCGCCGGCTTTCTCAAATTGGCGGTTTCGCTCGTTCTTTTCCTTTTCAAGTCCGCGCAAAGTTTCCCATTTGTCCCTGAGGTTGTTGCGGTATTCCTCCTGACGAGCCTGAAGCGCGACAATTTCCTCGCGTAATTTATCTATATCGTCCTTGTCGATTATCTTACCGAAACCGAGTTCGTTTGAACGGGCAAGGATTTTATCGTCAAGGTTTTTTATCTGTACCGAAATTCGGTCTATTTCGCTTTGGATACCGCCGAGTATTTCATCCGTTTTGGATTTTTCCGCCGAAACCCTCTCAAAATCCTTTTCTTTAGCGGAAAGCTCGGTTTTAAGGGATTCAAGACGTTCCTCTTCGGTTTTAAGACGCGAATCCATTGAATTAAGATGGGATTCCAAAGAAACAACCCGCTCCGTGTGGTTTTTAAGGTCTGAATTGGTTTGAGCGAAATCACGTTCAAGACGGGCAAAAGATGTATTGAACTGTGCGAAAGATTCCTCGCGGCTTTGGATGTCGTTTTCGGTTTGAAGGAGGCTGTCCTCTTTGCCGCGAAGTTCCTCAATCAACGGGTTTAGTTTAGCGGAAAGGGTGTTTTTCTGTTCAATACGCTTTTCTATTTCCTCGCTGACATTACGGACACGGATTGCCTCAAACTTGAGTTCACAGGCGGTAAGTTTTTCGCGAAGTTCGTTATATCTGTAAGCATCCTCAGCCTGCGCTTTAAGGTTTACGACTTCTTTTTCGAGTTCTATAATTATATCATTGACGCGCTCAATATTTTGACGGCTGTTTTCGAGTTTGCGTTCCGCCTCCTCGCGACGGAATTTAAACCGCGAGATGCCTGCAAAATCCTCAAAAAGCGTGCGTCTTTCCTGCGGGCTTTCCGAAAGGAAACGGTCTAACTTCCCCTGCTCAAATATAGCGTAGCTGTCCCGCCCAATACCCGTATCAAGGAATAATTCTATCATATCGCGCAACCGGATACGGGACTTATTCAGGTAATACTCGCCCTCGCCCGAACGGAAAATCCGTCTCCCGACGCTAACCTCGGCGTAATCTATGGGAAGCCATTTGTTTTCGTTGTTAAAAATCAGGTTGACATCCGCCATACCGGTAGGACTTCTATTTTCCGAACCGTGAAATATAATGTCTTCCATTTTTTTACCGCGAAGGTTTTTAGGGCTTTGTTCCCCAAGCACCCATTTTATTGCCTCGACAACGTTGGATTTTCCGCATCCGTTAGGTCCCACTATACCGGTTATACCCTCGACAAACTCAAAGCGGGTTTTGCCCGGAAATGACTTGAATCCGTTAAGTTCGATTGCCTTTAGAAATACGGGCATATCCTCTCCGTTTATTTAGTTTTAAAGGAATATTATTATAATTAGCGATTTCCCGTAAATCAATTTTATGGGGTTTATTTTTTTTGTTTAAAATTTTTACTATTAATAATAATTTTACCCTTGATTTTCCTTCAAAATCGGTATAATATAATGACGCTTTTTTACCGTCCGAAAGCACGAAAAATTTATATTATTAACCGTATAAACGGGGTGTATAATTATGTCGAAGGAAAAACTATCCAAGCAGGAATTGATTAAGCAAATCGAGGATTTAACCAAACTCAATAAAAAACTCAAATCCGAATTGGCAAGCTGTGAATCAAAATCGCATATCGACAAAGGCGGTTTACTTGAAGACGTTTTTAACAAAAAAGAATTTTTTAAAACCGTTATAGAGTCCCTGAATTATCCGTTTTTTGTGATTAATCCCGATGATTATACAATCATATACAAAAATTCCTGCGTATATACCCGCAAGTTAAAAGCGGGGACTAAATGCTACGAACTAACGCACAAATTCGACAAACCGTGCGGCGGAAAAGAACATCTCTGCCCCGTGGATGAGGCTTTAAAGACAAAAAATACCGCACAGGTTATTCATACGCATTACGACCAAAACGGCAATATGTATTATGCCGAAGTCCACGCTACCCCATTAATTGACAAGAGCGGCAAAGTCCTGATGGTTATGGAATATTCATTTGATATAACCGAAAGAGTTTTAAGCGAAAAGGCGTTAAGGGAAAGCGAGGCTAAAATTCGTATGTATCTTGAAAATTCCCCCGACCCCGTTTTTGTGGTTAATGCAAAGGGCGATTATATAGAAGTCAACAAAGCGGCGTGTGAGTTTTCGGGATATTCCCGCGAGGAGCTTCTTACGATGAATTTTGTAAGGAGTTTTAAAGAGGAAGAGGTTGCATATCGTATAGAACAATTTATGAATTTAAACCGAACGGGGTATTTTGAGGATGAGGTTTCAATAGTAAAAAAAGACGGAAGCCAAGCTGATATTCTTCTTTCGGCATCGAAAATTTCGGATAACGTGATTATCGGGTTTGTAAAGGATATTACCGACAGAAAAAAAATGGAAACGGCTTTAAAGGAAAGCGAAACCTTCACTAAGGATATTTTAAACTCGCTGAACGCCCATATAGCCGTGCTTGATTGTAGCGGTAATATTGTTTCCGTTAATGAGGCGTGGAAACGCTTTGCACGTGAAAATGATGCCGACAGCGACACCTGTTACGTCGGGACTAATTACCTGAAAGTTATAGAAAAGTCTTTAGCGGATAACGACGGGGAAGATATTGAAAAAATTCTTGACGGTATCATGTCGGTTATGAACGGGACAAAGACGTTTTTCAGCGCGGAATATCCCTGTCATTCGGAGGAAAAAAAGCGATGGTTTCTAATGAGAGTAACCCCGTTAAGCGGGGAAAAAGCCGGTGTGGTGGTATCCCATGTGGATATTACGTTGCGGATACTTGCAGAGGAATCAAAACGTAAAAACGAGGAGAGATTCAGGCGAAGTTTTGAAAACGCATCCGTAGGTATGTTTATGAGCGCTATCGACGGCGAATTTGTTATGGTTAATGACGCTATGTGCCGTCTGACGGGGTATTTCAAAGAGGAATTAGTGGGAATGAATTGCAGGGATTTAACCTGTTCCGAAGATTGGGATAAGAAAAGCGAATATATTAAAAGACTGCTCGAGGGTGAAATTGAATATTACAATATAGAAAAGCGGTATATCCATAAAGACGGGCATATCATTTGGGTAATAATAAACGTAACTACAATTTCCGATGAAGACGGCAATCCGGCATATTTTATAGGGCAGGCGCAGGATATTACGGAAAAGAAAGAGTTTGAGGAGAGTCTCCTGTATAACGAAGAGGAGCTTTCCGCTATATTCAGTAATGCCCCATTGGTAATGCTTCTTGTTAATGCAAAACTGAGGGTGGTAAAATCAAACAGGGCGGCGGCGGAAGCGGCTGATGCGGATAAAGAAAAACAAATGGGGGCTTATATAGGGAATGCGCTTAAATGCGTTAATGCACTGACCAACCCCAAAGGATGCGGTTTTTCGGATGAGTGCCATAAATGCGAAATCAGAAAAATTATAAAAGATACGTTTAAAAAAGGGAAACCCTATTACCGGAAAGAAGCCTCGCTTCTACTTGAAAAATACAGACCTCATACCTTGTTTTTCTTAATATCGACTACGCCGATTAGTATAGGAAATGAAAGGCTTGTTTTGGTAACTATTGAGGATATTACCGAACGCAGGATTATGCAAAACGCGCTTGCCGAAAGCGAAGAGCTTTTCAGGACTGTTGTTGAGGCAAGTCAGGATGGCAAGATTTCTATTAACTCACGCGGTAGAATCACATTGTTTAATTTCGCTGCCGAAAGGATTTTCGGATGGAAAAAAGAAGAGGCTGTCGGGCAGTTCCCTGACTTTTTAATACCCGAAAATTTCAGAGAGCAACACAGGAAAAGCGTTGCCGACTTTTTCAATACGGAAAAATCCTCCGGCGCTATCGGTAAAACCTTGGAGTTATCTGCAAAACATAAGGACGGCAGAATCTTCCCGATAGAGTTAAGTCTTTCGGAGGGAAGGCGGGGCAAAGAAAAATTTGTTCTTGCGGTAATCAGAGATATTACCGGGAAAAAACAGGCGGAAAACGAACTTCGGGCTTTTAGCCAGAAACTTCGCGAAAAAAATCAGGAACTTCGTCAGTTTGCATATATCGCCTCGCACGATTTACGAGAGCCTCTCAGGATGATTACAAGCTATATCCAACTCCTTGATAGAAGGTATAAGGGGAAATTCGATAAGGACGGGATGGAGTTTATGGATTATATTATCGACGGGGCTAAAAGAATGGATGATATGATTGCGAGTTTGTTGCAGTATTCCCGCGAGGAGTCTCGTGATGAGGAATTCGACGTAATAGATATAAACGAACTTGTATCGGTAGTTATAGACAACCTTAAAATCGCAATAGAGGAAAGCGGCGCGGTTATAGAGTATTCCAACCTCCCGGTAATACGCGGGGACAGACATCGCCTGATACAGCTTTTTCAAAATCTGATTGATAATGCAATCAAATACCGTAAAGCGGAAGTGCCGTTAATAATCGGAATTAAGGCGGAGGAAAAGAACGGCGAGTATATATTTATGGTTGAGGATAACGGTATAGGTATAGAGCCTCAGTTTTATGAAAGAATATTCAAAATTTTCCAGCGCCTCCATTCAAGAAGTCAATACGGCGGGACGGGTATAGGGCTTGCTATCTGCAGGAAAGCGGTGGAACGTCACGGAGGCAGGATTTGGGTTGAATCCGAACCCGGGCAGGGGAGCAAATTCAGCTTTTCAATTCCGTTGCAAACAAATCATTGAGTGTGCATACTGCATATTTATCGTGCGATTGTGTGATGTATGCACAAAATATATAATTTATGGTTAATAATAGTATTACGATTTTATTGTTACGTCATAACCCAAGTTTCCCAGCGAAGCGCGAAAAAGGTTAATTTTGGATAAATTTTGGGAGCTAATTCTTTATATATCAATAAAAGATATGCGGAAACGCCTATGTAGTCCCCCATTAGCAGATTTTATCC
>Ga0334900_1001187_pt1 | contig 30085 bp, 31 predicted proteins | sample GraSluR3_MG_2_FD_207231 | JGI IMG/M metagenome (GOLD analysis project Ga0334900, IMG submission 207231) | Sludge microbial communities from methane-producing bioreactor in Wageningen University, Netherlands - Granular Sludge_31_08-R3 | ecosystem: Engineered > Bioreactor > Anaerobic >... | reverse complement strand
TTATAGAGTGCCTACGTTGCTCAGTAAATAGAACTAATATCCTTTTTCTTTACTGGTATCCATATTTCGCTTCTGTACTTTTGATGACTTGTATCCTTGCACTCATTCCATAAGAGCTCAGGACCTTCAACTGACTCGTATCCCGATGATGGAAACCATTCTGAGTAAATTCTTCCCCAGACATTTTGTAATGTTTCAGGAAAAGGGCCAATTGACTCAAACACTGCCCAAGTGCCCGCTGGTACTTCTAGGTTATCATAGTCTCCATAGTCATTTTTTGTTGTTGCAACTCCAATATAATGATCAAGTTCTCCTTTTTCATCCATTCTACTTTCAGAAAAATTGGTAGAGGCACTAATAATACCATGTGGATCTATATTTGAAATCGCCTTAAGCTCGCTAACAACATCCTCTGTTAATAATTTATTCATCTTGACAATCTCAGGATTTACCCCATTAAAAATTATGGGAACTCTCTTCATCAAACCTACTAATCTAAATGTTGGCTTCTCAACTATACGATACTTCATTTCTATTCCTCCATTAACAGATAATTGGAAAGTCATTCTTGGAAAAGCCTTTAACTGTGTGTTCGCATTTCTTGATTCAGAAGGAAGAACTTCATGCATATTGCTAAAAGCACGAGTAAATGAATCTGCTGAAGTATAGCCATATTTCACTGCCACATCTATTACTCTAATCTGGCCATCTCTTAAATCAAGGGCAGCAAGTGTCAATCGCCTTTTTCTAACATAATCAGATAAACTAATACCGGCTAGATATGAAAACATTCTTTTGAAATAGTACTCAGAACAATTAGCTATTCTTGCTACTTCTTTGTAATCTATATCTTCTGTAATATTGTCCTCTATATACTGCAATGCATTATTAACGTTAGTTAAAATATCCATAGAATTACCCCCTAACCAAATACTATCAAAAGAGCAACTTTCACATCCGACTATATGTGCACAAATATGTCGGATTTAATTTTTGTTGTGTTTTAATAATTTAGAGTACACTTTATAAAACACCTTAATTTAAAATCTATTAAAATTTAACTGACGCTTTCTTCTAATCAGCAGGTTAATTATGAGAATTTGCAATAAATAAGGATTTCTAATACATAATTCGAGCTTACCGTAAGTGTCTCTAAAGAATATCTATATTATTTCCTATAAATCTTATAAGAAGACTTATTAACTTGATTTATGCTATTCCCATAGATATGTAGTCATAGATATTGATCCCAGCTCACATGATCTATTATAAACACTAATTTTATCATCCTCATCAGATGCTCCAAGCGCATATAAAAGAGGGTAATAATGATCTGTTGTAGGAACTGCTAATTTTGCTATTTCCTTACTGCAACGTTTATTATATTCAATAATATCATCATGATTCCCTTTCTTAATATTACTATGCACGTAGTCATCAAACTCATATGCCCAATCAAAACCTTCACCTATTTTGTTCCAGTCAATTAACCTTAAGTTGTGAACAATATTGCCTGTGGCAAAAATTAGAACTCCCTCTTGTCTCAAGGCCTTGATTTCCTGACCAATTACATAATGCACTCTTGGTAAAGCAGTAGCATCAATGCTCATTTGAAATACAGGGATATTTCTTTCTGGATACATATGAACCAATACAGACCAAGTACCGTGATCAATCCCCCACGAGCTGTCGTATCTACTTTCTTTAGATATTAATTTTTTAGAAGATTCTGCGAAATGTGGAGATCCCTCTACGTTATATGTTATTTCATATAGTTCTTTAGGAAAACCATACATATCATAAATCGTTTCTGGTCTCTCATTATTCATGATTTTAGTTCCATTAGTAAACCAATGAGCTGAAATGGATAGTATTGCTTTTGGTTTATCTATTCTCTTAGATAATTCTTTCCAGGTTTTTGAATACTCATTATCTTCAATAGCATTCATAGGAGAGCCATGTCCAACAAATAAAACTGGCATACTTTTCAATACATTTCACCTGCCTTTCCATTCAGTTCTTTATCTGCAAACTTTAACTTTACAATCAGTTCAAACCTTATCACATCAAAGCTCTTAACATAAAACTCTCCTAAGATATATACTAGCTAAAGCAAGATTATTTTATAAACTAATAAACCAATAAGATAATCTTCGCTAATTTCAAAGCATTAAAAATCTATTTTCACCCTCTTTTACTAGAGGATTTAGCAGGAAAAAGGACATTGAATCACGTCTGTATAAATCTATTTTATCAAATAGAATAATCTTTGAGTGTTTAACTCTATTAACTTAAACATGGCACAGACTCTTTATGTGAATTTTTCTTTATTATGTATTGATCTCACTTCTTTTGTAATTGCATTTCTAGATATAAAAACCTCCAAAGTAAACTATCTAACTATTAGTAAGCATGTCTACTTTGGAAGCAACATATCAATCAGCATATACAAATGAGATTTGACGACACATGTACAGAATCAACTTGCTTTCTTGGAAAACACTAATCGTGATAAACTCAAAAACATATAGCCAATATAGGTTCACTAGTACAGAATCAACCCATAGAAATGTTTTTATACACATTATCAATTTAGAGCAGACATGATGGGTATAGTCCCATAAATCCAGTAAAGTCAGGATTTACTTTTTTGTTAGCAATACAACTGCCTCAACGTGGCCCGAGTCCAGGTTTATGATGTCAGTTACCAATTCTCGTATCTTACGTTAGTGGGAACAGGTCAACGGCTTTTTAGCGTTTTCGGGGTATGAGGAAACATATCAATGGTTTTGTCTGTTCGTGAGAACATATCAACTCATATCATTTCATGGTTAATCCCTTATCAATGGCTTCCTGAATAATCTTATGGCAGCATACCCCCAAAGGATTTTTTTCTTTACAATTAGAATTTCTCATTGCTCCAGTTATGACATTTACTTCTTTAACGGTTTTCGCACCGTGCTTTACAACTGCTTCAATTACCTGATCTTCTGTGACTTTGTTGCAATAACAAGCATACTTAGGATCTGCATCTTTCTTAAACCAGATAGGCACCCTAACTTGGGCTTTTAAGAATTTTATTTCTTTATCTAGGTTATAGTAAATAACGTCACAGTCCTCATTCATGCAAATCATATATTGATCTCCGTCAACGGCATTACGATAATCATCTGCCACTAGATGTTCTACAGTTACTTTGCTAACGGAAATGCCTTCATTATTACATACAGGACAATAGCCATTTATTTGATCTGGCTTTTCTGTTTTGCTTCCACAACAACATTCATTATTGATACTCATATAGTTAGCCTCCAATTGTTTTTTCCTTTTTCTTTCCATAGTTCTTCGGGAAGTACTCTTTCCCAAGCTGCCAAACATACTGGTCGATTTGCTTAAGTTTATGTTTTTCCAAGCCATAGAAGGCACGGAATTCAATCAGAATGTTTTTGAATTTTGCGTAGTCCTTCAAATCAACATCTTGAAAATCTGAAAAGCCATCACGCTTTCTAAAATAGCGAAGCACCTCATCCACGTAGCTATCATAAATTGGATAGTCGATCGGATTGTGATGGCTACAATATTTTGTGGCAAAGGAGTAAAAATTCTTCAATGTCTCACCGATTGTTACATACTGGATATCTCCAACCAGGGTAACATCACCGGCTTTAAGTCTCGCATCAATATCCAGAGCGCAGATATGCTTTGCTACTGGATAGATTGAAAAAATGTTTGTGCTATAAAAGTTGTTAAGTGTTGAAGCTTTCAAAAGAATATCAGTTATGTCTTTATTCTTCGGGCATAGCTCAAAGAACAGTTTATTAAGTGCATCCTCCTGAAGTCGGTAGTTCTCAAGGCCATCCCATTTTTTAAGATAAAGCTCAACCTGATCGCTTGATGGATCGGGGACGATAACGCTTACTTTCTTCTTGCGTATATGCGTAGGTCTTGCTGTCTTTTCCTGCTTAGGCGCAGTCAGATCTGCAGTTCCATCAGAAGCTAAGAATAAACGGAATCTTCTCAGATGAGACAAGTAACTACTCGCAAGCGATTTAACGTTTCCGGTCGAGTTCTCAGAAAGAGCCTTTATTAGTTCATTCTTTGCCACATTTTCAAAACCAGTATCCATCACTGTATTCCAGAAAAGTTCTTTGCTGCCTTTTCTCCAAAGGTAGAAGGTGTCACTATAAGCAGTATCGATTGTTAATTTTGAAATGTCTTGGCTATGTAGGAAGTTCCTATACAAAGCGCGCAGCTCATCATAGGATAAAGCTTTCAATTTGTTTGTATCCAATTTTGAACCTCCTTCACACAATCAATTTTACTCATCCTCGTCCTCCTCAGTTTCGTCAATGCCAAATAACATCTGGAACTTATTGAAGTTATACGGGTAGGAGTTGTCACCATCGATTCTTACCGGTTTATGTCCATTGCTATATTCAAATTCCAGCTCCCACTGTGTACCATCACACACCGTATATCCGAAGCGCTGAGTTGAATACCGTCTGCGCCATTCACCAATATGAAGATCCATAAGAGCAGCCATGAAAGTGTCTCTTGTGAAGGGTTCTTCTTTATCAACATCCATCAGAGCGAGTGGTTCTTCGTCTTCCCATAATTTTGTATAGGCCTTCAATCCATCTGATAGTTCTACAACATAACTACGGTAGCCGCCAAAGAAACCGCCAAAGCTGAAAGTAATCTTTGAGATGGCATCTATATTTGCATCAAAGTCAGCAACTTTTTCTTCTAATTTAGATAAGGTATAAGTGCCACCGGCTTCAGCATAAGCTTGCTTGGCTCGCTCCAAGTATTCACGAGTCCAGTGGAGGCGCGTATCTTCGCTCGGATGCATAATAAGCTCTTTGCCATAGTCCGGGCTTTCCATCGTATTCTTTAGATGACCTATTTCTTGTTTAAGACCACGTATAGCGGTCATAATCTGCTCTTTCGTTTTACCTTTAAGATGCTCTTCATAGTATCCTTCCGGGCTGATCATCATAGTAGGCCGCCTCCTTTACTCGCTTCCAGTCTTTATTTCCTTGCCATCAGATAGAATGAAAGACTGTTCAAACTTAACATCCATCACATCTGCTATGGCCTTAAGCTCTTCTAAGGTTATGGTTTCACGTTTCAGCTTCTTTCCAAAATTCTGTGGCGACTGACCTAAGCGTCTAGCCAGTTCGGAGACACTGATATTCATTTGTTCACATAGCCGTCGTATCATGTCCGAGGTTTTCATAATAGTCCCTCCATGCCTCAATAGAAATATTGTAAACCATTTGGTTTCAAATAACAATTGAATGTTTACAAATTGAAAACCCGCAACTCAATAAAAAGAGCTGCGGGTAAAATTGTGTTAAGAATTACTATCCGATATTGTCCTTGAAATCAGGTCCAGATTAAAATGATGGAGTCCTGTTTTTTCTCGGAAATCCGTGGGTGTACGTATATCCTTGTACAGCACACCAGCCAGTGTTTTTTTGTTCCTGCTTCGTTTTATTTCGGGTCTAATCTCAAAAGCATTGCATTGATCGCAACAATAACGGTCGATAAGGACATGAGGACGGCGCCGAAGGCCGGACCCAAGGTAATGCCGATAGGAGCAAGGAGGCCAGCAGCAATTGGAATCGCGATAAAATTGTAGCCTGCTCCCCATACCAAGTTTTGTTTCATTTTACGTGTCGTCTTGTTTGCTAACTCGATAAAGGATTCAATATCCCCTGGATCAGACTGAGTAAGGATAATATCCGCAGAATCCAAAGCTACTTGCGTTCCAGCTCCGATTGCAATACCTACGTCTGCCAAGGCAAGGGAAGGTGCGTCATTGACCCCGTCTCCCACCATGATAACCGTCTTGTTTTGGTTTTTCATGGACTCGACCAGCTTGTACTTATCTTCCGGAGATTGATTGGCTTGGTATTGAATACCTAGAACTTCTGCAACTCCTTGTGCAGCTTCCTCGTTATCACCAGTAGCCATGAGTGGTTCAATTCCGTATTTTTTCAGCACCTCGATCAAGTTTCTGCTGGTTTCTTTCAGTTCATCTCCCAATGCGACAGCGCCGATTGCTTCATTATTTTCTACAAGGATACTTAAAGTAGCGCCTTTCGGAATATCCATACGCAATGCTTTTCCGTATGCCTTTTGGCTGATTAATTGATAGTGGTGGCCGTTCGCCTCCCCTTCTATTCCTGCTCCCGAAACGATTTCAATGGAGTCAAAGGAAACTGACTTAATGCCTTTTGCTTCAGCGTGGTTCACAATCGATTGGGCAATCGGGTGACTGGAGCCCGCCTCTATACCCGCCAACAAGCCTGTAATTTCTTCTTCAGAATATTTATCACTCAAAACAGTGACGTCCAACACTTTAAATTCACCAGTTGTTAAAGTACCTGTTTTATCCAATACCATAACATCCGCTTTAGTAGTTAATTCCAAAGCTTCTCTATTTTTAACCAGTAATCCTCGGCTTGCACCCAAACTAGTACTACGTGATACTACCAAGGGAATAGCAAGACCCAAAGCATGTGGGCAGGCAATAACTAACGTAGTCACAGTAAAGATAACGGCTGTAGGTAAATCTGCAATGATCATCCAGGCTACTAGAGCGATTAAAGCTACTACAACGGCAATGTAGAACAACCAGCTAGCTACTTTGTGAGCCACATTCTCTGCTCGAGATGGTTGGCTTTGTGCTTGGCTAATTAATGTTTGTACTTGTGAGATAAAGGACTTATCCCCTGTTTCTGTTACTTCTACATATAGGACACCACTACCATTTGTTGATCCACCAATGACTTGATCTTTAACATTCTTTTCGATTGGCTTAGATTCACCTGTTAAGAGGGCCTCGTTTACACGGGATTCTCCGCGAATAATGATACCATCAGCTGGAACATTTTCTCCTGCTTGAACACGGATAACATCTCCAACCTGAAGTTCAGACACAGGACGAGTTTCAATCGAATCATCTTCTAAAACAACATGAGCGTCTTTTGGCAATAATTCTGCTAGAGCTTTTTGCGCATCCCCTGCTTCACCCAATGCCTTCATTTCAATCCAGTGTCCTAATAACATGATTAAAAGTAACGTTGCAAACTCAAAGAAGAAGTCCATGACATGTTCTCCGGTCACATATCGAGCGGCCACTGCGTAAACACTATAGGCATAAGAAACCGTTATTCCCAAAGTAATCAAGGACATCATGCCTGGAGCTTTTGAATTAAACTCATCTTTCGCACCCATGTAGAATGGTTTTCCGCCATAAATGTATAGAATTGTTGCCAATACAGCTGCTACAACGTCTGCATAAGGAAAGATGATTTGGAAAGGCAACTGAATATCCATCAAAGGAGTAATGAGCAAGATTGCAATTCCTAATGGGAGTGACTTCAAGAAAATCTCCTTAAAGCTACCGTGATGGTGGTGGGCATGCCCTCCCATTGCGCCATGATCCATTTCACTGTGATCCATCTTACTGTGGTCCATATTTCTATCTTTAAGATTGTTATCTTTTTTATTCATTATTGGCCTCCTTGTAAAATCATACATTCCGTGAACTTGAAAGACTGTTGAGCGCCTCTATACTTCAATGAGATAATTATAAACCATTTGGTTTCAAATAACAATTGAATGTATACATATAGAAAAACCCGCAACTCATAAGAGCGGCGGGTAAAATTGTATAACTGACTACTCGTCTATTTGGATTTCGATTCCGGACTTAAATTCTACAACGAAGTAATCATCATAGACCGTTATCTTTTCTATGAGTGTCCTGACATACTGCTCATCGTATTCGGTAAGCTCGCAAGACTGACCATCGAGAAAAGTCATCATATCATCTATTCGTAACTTCAGGTCTTGATGGGATGCCTCCTCGGCCTGGAGTGCTTGCTTTTCATTGCGCAATCTTCTGACCTCCATGCCAAGGTCATCACCCGGGTTCTTCAAATCGGCTTTTGCTAAAAGCTCGTGCTGAAGCGTTTTTATTTGCTCATCAAGCGCTGCCATGCGATCCGTTACATCCTCTGTCAGACTGCTTTCGATGTTTTCTCGTAAAAGCGGCAGGATGCTTTCTTTTTCACGGAAGGCTTCATTTATTGCTTTTACCACCACTTCGTGAAGGTTTTCTTCACGAACGGTTCTTGCCGGGCAGTCAGGCCCATCTTTATCAACTCTGCTGGTGCAGCGCCAAACCGTAGATTTGCAACCGCGATTGTTCCATTTGATTCTGCGGAATATGTCCCCACAATGTACGCAGAAAACCATTCCCGATAATGCATACCGACCGGAGTAAACTCGTCTACGCTCTGTGCTGCCTTTGGTGAGGTTCGCGCGTCGTGCAATCTCCTCTTGGACTTTTAGGAAGATGTCTTTTGGAATAATCCCTTCGTGGCTATTTTCAACATAGTACTTCGGCTGGCAAACTGTTCTCTTCTTCATATTCATCTCGGTCTTCCTCAAAGCCTCCACCTTCTTCAATAAGTGCATTGAATTTTGTTTCGAATTTATCGGCCGCTTTTCAAAGTGTCTCTTCATATTCAATATTTCCTGTATACTCAGTCATTTATATTACCTCAAAATGTTTAATAGTTATGATCATCAAAGACTTCAAATATTTCACCTTCAAAGCCTTCTTGTTCTGGTTCGCTGCTTACCCAATCAGGCAAGACTTCGTAATAGTGTGCCAACGCTTCGACCGTTTTGTGTAGTACTGATTCATGCTGCACTTTTTCAAGTAGTTCTACGATGAGTTTATAGGTCTCTAAGTATGGATTATTTTCTACTATATCCATTGCAGCCTTAAACCTTGATATGAGTTTTGCTTTTTCAATATCTCGCTCGATGGCATTCATTTCTTCTTTATCGTAAATGGGAACTTCAACAAGATCATTCATCTCTCCCAAAGAAAACTGCTGTTCATGTTTTTTGATAACAGGCTTGAGATCTCTTTTCAGCTTTTCCTTCTGGATCTCCAACTGATCAATTTCTGTAAGCACACGTCCAAAGTAAGACGCATCAATTCCAAAAAGTTCTTCTAAAACGGGTAGATATTTCTTTGGAATGTTCTGTCGCCCTTTCACCCACATGTTTATATTTTGTTTTTTAATACCAAGTTTTTCTGCAAGTTCTATATGCTGAAGATTAAAGAGGTTTAAAATGTACTCTAATCCAATCAAGTGCTCACCTCCTGGTGCAGGGCTATAATTCCACTTAATATTCATTATACTTCATTTTATTGACTCAGTCAATATTAGGTGTAAATATTTCCTGACTTTTTGACAGCAATTCTGTCAACTCACCATTGTTTTGCCAATCATCTTATCAACTCACCACATCAACAATTATTTCGGCTGATATTTTTTTATTTCATCATTCTTGGATAACTTCCCTCAAAGCAAAAATCCGTGATTATCCTTCCGGCTTAGAACCAGATCTCAAATCACGGAAAGCCTTTATTTACTTGTCTTATTACACGCTTACTTATCCACCCTTGACATCAATACTACCGTCTCAACGTGGCTAGTAAAAGGAAACATATCAACCGGTTGAATTTTGACAACTTCATATTCATCTTTTAATAACTCAATATCTCTAGCTTGAGTTTCAGGATTGCATGACACATATATTATTTTTGATGGAGCAAGCATTTTTGTGCTTTCTAAAAACTCTTTAGTACTCCCCTCTCTAGGAGGATCTAATACTAGAACGTCTATTTTCTGCTCTTCAATTGATAAAGCCCTCATAAACTCGCTTGCATCTGCTTTATAGATTCTTACATTATCTGTCTTATTTAATCTAGAGTTTGCTATCGCATCTTTAACTGCGTCCCCATTTAACTCTACCCCTATTACATTACTTACAAAATCGCTTGCGATAATCCCAATGGTTCCGATACCACAATAAGCATCTAATAATACCTCATCGCCTCTCAAATTTGCATATTCAATAACTTTATTATAAAGTTTTTCTGTTTGTATAGAATTAATCTGATAAAACGATCTAGAAGAAATCCGAAATTTTTTTTTGCATAGCGTGTCAACAATAAATCCGCTTCCTCTTAGGTTTCGTTCTTCATAACCTAAAACAAAACTTGTCTTTCTGTTATTTATATTCTGGACAACTGTTGAGATTTCCGGATGTTTCTTAATTAGTGCTTTTACAAACTTGTTTCTAGAAGGGAAGTAATTGCTTGCTACTACTAGAACAACCATCACTTGTCCTGATTTATGTCCAGTCCTTATTAGCACATGACGGAAGAGTCCCTCTCCCGTGTCCTCGTTATATATCTCTATCCTTGAATTATTAAGTAATCTTGTTATAGTTTCAATTATTTCATTTGCTTTTTCATTTTGTATCATACAGTTATTAATATCTACTACTTTGTGAGTGTTTTCTTCATACATGCCAGAAACTACTTTTCTTTTTCTAACTTGGAAAGTGGCATGTACCTTATTCCTATAGTTATTTGGGTTCTCCATTCCTACAATCTCTTCTATATGCCCAAACTTGCCAAGAACCTCTTCAACTTTATATTGTTTCCATTTTAATTGATCTTCATACTTAATATGCTGCATATCACAGCCTCCACACTTACTTGCATAAGGGCATTGTGGATTAATAGATTCAATTTCGTCAATTAGAAAGTTAGATCTCCTTGATTTACTCAATAGATTCATCTCCTTATAAACTAAATAATTAGTTATAACATACTTGTGATTTTGCTTCTCTTATTAAAGATATAGGGTTTATAAATCTTATAGTGGCTTTCATTAATTTCTCAACTCGCGACTATAATTCCCCTAAGCAATATATTTATCATATCATGAAAACCCTCAGACTCTCTATATCTTTAGGTTTTGTTTAGCCTCCATACTGAATAATTAAGCCATGTTGCAAATAAAGCCCACAATATATACGGAATAAAAAGCATTCCTGCAAGACTGTTGATTTCATAAAACACAACTAAATTATAAATAACTATAATATCAAGCATAATTATCCAAAGTAAAGCAATTCCTCTTTTCATGTATCTGAAAAATATTAAGCTCCACATGAAATTAAAGAAAAGATTAGTGCCGTATATTGCATAAGCAATTAATAAACTTGATGGGTTTATAACACTATTCCATATAAGATGAGAAGCTATTCCTATCATTATATAAATAGCCACCCATACTATACCAAACACCCAGCCTGGAGGATGTACTTTAGGGAGCTTTAACCTATTATATTGACTCATTGAATCACTGCTTAAACTCGAGCTTATAATACCTATAAGGTTTGGTATTAAAATGTTAATAATAATAGAAATCACAATATCACTCTTTTCTTATGTCAATTACTACAACAAAATTATTATATCATACTAAAGTGTTTAAATAACAAAAGGGCATGTTCCGAATGAACATGCCTTATAACTATCTTTGATGAAGTAACCTTTGTTTCAGATCCCACAGTTCTTGTGACAAATCTACATAATATTTATGTGGTTTTTCAAAACGCAAAACTTCTTCCCACATTGTTTCAAGCTGCTTACTACAATATTCTTTGATTTCCTCAACATCTAGTCGTGAATACACTAACTCGCCAGACATAAAAACTGGCTCCAATAATGGTTTGGCTACATAATTAGAAATTGTCTTTCTTTTCCAAATATGCACAGGATCGAACAACTCGTATTCACTAGTTTCTTCAACCCTCTCGCCTCTTAATGTAATTAAGTCTGCCATGGCTTTTCCATCTTCTTTATCATAAAATCTCCACAACTGTTTAAACCCAGGATTATTAATCTTATTAACATTCTCACTTATTTTTATCTTAGGAGATATTTCCCCATCTTTTTCTATTGCCGCTAATTTATATACTCCGCCAAACACTGGCTCTGACTTTGATGTTATTAATCTTTCACCAACACCAAATATATCAATTCTTGCTCCTTGTATCAGCAAATCTTTTATCACATATTCATCTAACGAACTTGAAGCAACAATCTTACAGTCTTTATACCCAGCTTCATCTAACATCTTTCTTGCCTGAATAGATAGATAAGCAAGGTCTCCACTGTCAAGTCTAATAGCTTTAGGCCTATAACCAAGAGGCTTAATAACTTCATCAAAGGCTCTAATAGCATTAGGAATTCCTGATCCTAGTGTGTCATAAGTGTCTACTAACAACGTACAAGTATCTGGATATACTTTTGCGTACGCTTTAAATGCAGTAAGTTCGTCTGGGAATGCTTGTATCCAGCTATGGGCCATAGTGCCTATTGCTGGCACTCCAAACTCTCTTTCTGCAAGTGTGCATGATGACCCTATACATCCTCCTATATACGCAGCCCTTGCTCCATATATTGCTCCGTCATAACCTTGAGCTCTTCTAGATCCAAACTCCATTACATCTCGACCTCTAGCTGCTCTCACTATTCTGTTTGCTTTAGTACATATTAGACTTTGATGATTAATCGTTATTAAAATCATAGTTTCCACAAGTTGAGCTTGTATAAGTGGACCTCTTACTATAACTACTGGCTCGTGTGGAAATACAGGAGTTCCTTCTGCAACAGCATATACATCACATTCAAACTTAAAGTTGCTAAGATAACTGAGAAAACTCTCACTAAACAAATTCTTAGATCGTAAAAAGTCAATGTCCTCATCTGTAAAATATAATTCTTGGATGTAGCTAATTAGTTGATCAAGACCCGCCATTATAGCAAAGCCCGCATTATCAGGAACTTTTCTAAAAAACATATCAAAATAAGCTATCTCATCTGCCATATTGTTTTCTAAATAACCATTAGCCATAGTGAGCTCATAAAAATCTGTTAGTAAAGACAAATTCCTATTTAGAAAGTACTGCCTGCCAGTATCCATTTAATCACCTTAATCTAAATTTATATTTCTTACTATCCTTATACCACTATTGTGCATCACATAAAACGAAAATAAGTTCATTACATCTGCATCATGTAGACCTAGATCGTATGTATCTACTAGTTCCTTAACAACCATAATTTCAACTTCTGTATTGTGCTGATCATAATATGCTCTGATTGACAAGGCTAACTGAAGCACGCATATGTCTGTACAATCACCTATCAAAACATAAGTTCTTTTATGAAAATTATCTTTTAACCATTCTTGAAAAGCTGGGGCATACATGCCATTTGTTGAGTTTTTCTTGATTAGCTTATACCCACCAACTTCTTTTAGTTCATCAATAATCTCAGACTCTGCTGTCCCTTCTAAACAATGCTGTATAAATGATTCAAACTCTGTGCTCTTTTGCTGATGACTATCAGCAAATGCCAATATTTCCATTCCATTGACTTTAAACTTTTTTGCTAATGCAGTAACGCCTGGAATCAGACTGTTTATTCTTTGGTCCATTAGTGCTCCATTTTTTACAAAACCATTTACCATATCCATTATCATAAGAACTGTATCTTTTTGTTTTATCTCCTCAAAATCTATAGTAGGAGGATTTTCAAAGATTTCATAAGCCCCTTTAATGAACACATTGCCTCTTTTCTCCATTGTATTTCTATCCACCATAAAAACACCTCTCTTAACTTAATATTTTACTTGCTCATAAATCCTTGCTACTATTTATTGAGCAAAACCTCTAAAGCATTTGCTATAATCTTGATATGATCAAACGCAATTCCCTTAGAACATAAAATCTCATATCGCTGAGATATATCTACATTCTTACAAATCTTAACTTTGCCAACTAGTCTTTCACTCTTTCCTATAAAATCAAAATTTATAATATCATCAATATACTCATATCGAACAGTAAACAAACCCGCCTCACTTGCGTCATCTGACGCCTGAATATCTCCATCATCAATTTCCCCAACACCTAGATAAGCCATTGATATTATGCGTGTCCTTGGGTCTCTGTTGGGGTTATCATACAAAGCCAGCTGCTCTAAGAATACCTCTTTAATTCCTGTTTCTTCATCTAGCTCTCGATGAGCTGCCTCTAAAAGAGTTTCTCCTTCATTTAGAAATCCACCAGGCAAAGCCCACCAGCCCTTATTAGGATAGTTCTTTCTCTTAATCAACAGGAGTTTATATTCACCTATAGGCTCATCTATGGGTACAAATAAGACAATATCCGCTGTAACGGAAGGCTTCCAATATTTACTGCTATCATATTTAACCAAAAATTTACTTTCATTTTCTTCCATATGTATCAATCCTAGCTATTTACTATATCTTATTACTAAAGTCTACTTAAGTCAATTATTTAGACACTAGAAAGACCTACGCGATTTATTATCCCATAACAATCTTGACCAATTAAGTATGGTTTGTGTGTGTTAATATTTTACTCAAATTTAATTAGATATGCAAGTAGTTTTCTTCAATCAACTATTTGATGTTAATAAATCTTTTGTTGACACCTCAAAAAGTTTACAGTACTATTGCTTTCACAGCAAATAAACTGATAGCTAAGTAAGATAAGGAGAAGAAACGATATGAAAAGAATTGAAGTAGTTAGAAAGCATATTGACGAAATATTATTAAATGTACCAGATAATTTTATGAGAAGGTGTGGTTATTTACACTTATATGGTGTTTCCCAAGCTTGTACTATGATAGCTATGAAGCGAAATGAAGATGTTGAACTTGCTACTATTGCAGGCATGCTACATGATATTTACACTTATGCCAAGATGGACTCTAAAGATCATGCACAAAAGGGTGCTATAATGGCAAAGGAAATCTTAGTCTCTATGAAGCTGTTTGATGAAAAAGAAATAAACCTTATCTGTAACGCTATACATAACCATAGTGATAAAACTAGAACGCATTCTTCATTTAGTGAAGTTTTAATTGATGCAGACGTCCTTCAACATTGTTTATATAACCCTTATCATGACATAGCTACCCATGAAGTAGAAAGATTTCAAAATCTCAAAATAGAATTTGGCTTTTAACAAAAATATAAACACTTAATGGTATAGCCTTTAGTACTTTATTAGTTAAAATTTATCATTCAATAAATAATCATTTAGTACTTGAATAAGAGAACTAGTAAATAAATACTTTAAAAATAAAAAAGACGCTACAAGCACAATCAATTTTCATTGTACTTACAACGTTTTCTAGTGGCGCGCCCGGCAGGATTCGAACCTGCGACCACCTGATTCGTAGTCAGTTACTCTATCCGGGCTGAGCTACGGGCGCCTATTTATTGGCGGAGAGAGCGGGATTCGAACCCGCGATACCGGTTTTGCCGGTATAATCGCTTAGCAGGCGACCGCCTTCGACCTACTCGGCCATCTCTCCAAATAAAATGGCGGAGAGGGTGGGATTCGAACCCACGGCTCCTTGCAGAGTCACCAATTTTCAAGACTGGCTCCTTAAACCACTCGGACACCTCTCCAATTTGACAAAGTATAATATAGCATGAATAACCACATATGTCAACCGCATAAGTGAAGAAATGAACATTCAAATTTTCGAAAGAATTACGTCATTACCACTCATTAAATATTTCCATATTCCTATTGCATTAGTTGGTAAAAAATTGAAACATATTACCGAATAGCTGACTTTTATGCCCTAATCCAAATAAAATAACATATGTCGCAATCCTTGTTATATTATATAAATACGAGTAGCTCTGGCAAAAAATTCTCTCTCTGAGTCTGTCAAACCTTTTTTGTCAGAGCTTTTTATTTTTAAAATTAAGCTATTATAAAAGCCCCATAAAAAATTGCTCCTGTAATGATAAACGCAGGATGAATTTTCATCTTTTCAATAAAAACAAAGCTTGCTAACATCAATAGCACTGTATGGAATAAACCTGCTTGCCCGTATGAGTTTGTTACAAATCTTATTGTTAAAGAGCCAAGCAATACTGCGATTGTGGGTCTAATTAAACATGTTAAGAACTTTACTTTTGGAGAATCTTTAAATTTATAAAGAACTCCTGTTAAAGCAAGCATTAATATAATCGCTGGAACCATAGTTGCTAATAAAGCAACTACACTACCTAAAATACCGCCTTGCTGAAAACCTATATAACCAGCCATCTTCGTTGCAATTGGGCTTGGAAGTGCATTCCCAAGAGCTAAAACCTCTGCAAACTCAGACATTGTCATCCAACCATACCTAGTAACTACTTCATATTCAATCAATGGTATAGTAGATGGTCCTCCTCCATAACCAAGCATGTTCGAAACAAAAAAAGCCAAGAAAATTTCTATATATTTCATTATTCTGAACCTTTCTTTTGTGGCTTCAATAATGCAAATAAGATTAATGAAGCGATTAATATCGCTGGATGTATCCCCACTACTTCAAGCATAATAGCAGAAAAAACTATTAAACCAATCGTAATAGGCCAACCCAATGCATCCTCTGCTTTAGAAGTAAATTGCCATGTTAGTGAGCCCAACATAACAGCAACAACAGGAACAACCGCATATGTTATACCTTGAACCCATGCTTGATCTCGAATACTAGCAAGTGATGTTAAAACAATAATCATTATTATCGCTACTGGGATTACTTCCGCACCAACTGCTGTAATTACTCCTAAAATTCCACCTTGTTTATAGCCTATATAACCACCAACTTTGACTCCAATAGGACCAGGCAAAGTATTTCCTATCGCTAATATATCTCCAAACTCTTCAGAAGTTGTCCATCCATATTTATCAACTGCCTCTTTGTACATAAGGGGAATTGATGATGGTCCACCTCCAAAACCAAAGAAACCTACTCTTAAGAAACCAATAAACAAGTCAATTAAAGTTTGCCCTTTAGTTCTCTCTTTCTTATGCTCTTCTTTCATATTCCTTCCTCCTAGTCAATTATTGACCGAACGTTGCACCAATGATATTGTATACTATATACACAAACTTTTCACTATCTAAATACATTTTTTTCGTTTAAATATCCATACTCTGCTTTTATTTATACTTTAGCCTTTCTAATTGTGAGGTTTTGCACAAAACAATCTTCTTCAGATACCGTGTTCCATTCTATTCCTTCATATTTTTTTAAGATTGTATCTACATTACTTAAACCAATGCCCTTACTGTTTAATTTTGTCGTGAACCCCTTTTCATCAATTATTGCTACATTTACTTTGTAATCATATGAATTAACAACAGATATATCAAAGACTCTATTAGTATTTAGTATTACAAAATATACTCCTTTTTCAGTTGACACCGCTGCTGCTTCTATAGCATTATCAAGAAATACCCCTAAAATCCTTAACATATCAACACCGGTAATGGGAAAGCTCTCTACTTTATAAGGCACCTCAACATGAAGCTTTACCCCAATTTTACTGGCATTATACATCTTTTCTGCCAATAAATTCGTAAGCCCCATATCAACAACATTAACTAAGGATTCTGTACTGGCAATTTGATCTAATATTTCATAATCACTTAGCTCTAGTACTCTTTCTTTTAAAATATCAAGTTGGTTATTTTTTGCAAGACCATATAAGCTTACATATAGATTATTTACATCATGCTTAAATCCAGAAATCTCTTCTGCCATAATCTTCATGTTATTAATGTAGTATGCCATCTGCTTATTCTTTTGCTCTTGAGAACCTAACAGAAGTTGTGTGTATATATACAAAAGAGCAAAACTAATTAAAGTAATTGGAACTATCCATAAAAATCTAGCAGCTAAATCATTGCTATCTATATAGTAATAGGCCACAATATATAAATTTATCAATAACGCAATTAATCCATAGGCGATGTATTTATTCCAGCTATATAAAGCATTAAAATAATGATAATATTTTCTTTGATAATAATATTTCAAAACACTAATGTAAAAAATCATCAAAATTGCAATACTACCATTGTACATCATCATAAAGGGTAGAGTCCCTCTCACTTCAAAAACCGAAATATTGATCAGGCTAAAAACAAAAGCCGTTGCCCAATAAGATACCATTCCACTTGTTGCATAAGCAGTAGCTGATTGAAACACTCTTACAAAATTATTAGAACTATAAAAAATCGAACTTAAAATTAATAACACAATGTACGAAACTGTTATCCTAAGTTCCTGAGAGTTAACCATATATTGTCTTAATGCAAAATTAATTACTCCAAAAATAACGATTAATGCGGCTCTTTTTTCTTTGTTAAGCAATTTTCCTTCCGAAACTAATATAGCCTCTGTATATAAATAAGCTCCAAATAAACAGAAAGCTAGATCAGCTAATCTGTATACCATTGATCTAGCACCTCTTTATATTTTCTTCTTGATATTTCAAATTCAATATTATTAGTAGTGATGATTTTCCTGCTTCTTTTATTTATTGCAGTTATATGATTCTTATTAACAATAACAGATTGATGCGGCCTGATTAATATATTATCATCCTCCACAGAATCTAAAATATTCTGAAGTGTGTTAAAGTATCTAAAAACACCATGAGTTGTAAAAGCTTTATAAACATCACCATCTTTTTTAATTCCTATAAAATCTCCTATAGGAATTGCTCTAACCATATTATTATGACTAAATTTCAAAACTGTTTTCTCATTTTGCCCATAAAATCTCTTAAAGTCCTCTATTAATCTAATGACTACATCCTCGACATCTTTAAGAAGCTGGTCTTGATATGTCTTTGTTATAAAGTCAAAAGTCTTATATTTGAATACATTCTTTATATGCTTTTGTAAAAATGTTATGAAAACTATATAAGCATTATAGTCTTTTTCTCTAATATAGTGAGCAAGATCAAGTCCATTGATCTCTTGTTTCAAATCAATATCTAAAAAATAGGCTCTTACTACACCCTTCCTATCATTTTTCATACTATTATCAACATACTCTTGTAGCTGTATTGCTTCAGACGTTGCTAGGTCAATTTTTACTGACACATCATGTTTATCAATTATATTTTGTATAACATTAACTAAATTATCTCGTTGTTCATAATCATCTTCGCAGATAATAATTTTGAGCAATATTCTTCCTCCTAGCTTAGATCATCTGATTTTTCTTGAGCCTTACATCATACAATAATACAGTAGTTGCTATGCTTACATTTAGTGAATCACAATCACCCATCATAGGTATAGAAACAGGAAGATGCTCTTTTTCAAACCACTGAGGACTTATGCCAAACCTCTCACTACCCATAATTAGTGCAGTGTGATTTTTATAACTTTGCTCATAATAATACTTTTCTGCATGTGGATCAGCTAGAACTATCTCATAGTTGTTATCTAAAAGATAACTCTGTACTACCCTGGCTTCCTCTTCTATTATAGGTATCTTAAAACAAGCACCACGGCTACTTCTTATCATTAGAGGATGAAATAAGTGTGCTTGTTTATTTGTTATAATAATAGCTTTTGCATCCACAGCATCTGCCGAACGAATTATACTTCCTATATTCCCAGGTGTTTCAAGACCATCAAGAACTACAACTAAGTCTTGCTTGCCTAAACTTGATATACTACCATCATGCAGCTCACCAATAGCTAGAAGACCGTTAGAATTCCCTTTGTTTGTAATTAAATCGAATACCTTAGGTGATACATCAAGGACGGTCTCAGCGCTATTTATAAACCTAGGAAGGTCTGTTAATATGTCTTGAGAATAAATTTCTTCAGGACATACAAACAAGTACTTTATCTTAACGTTATATTTATATGCCATAGCCAAAATTGGATATCCCTCTATTAATACTTCAAAACTATTATTATCTATCCTATTTGATTTTTTCACTAACTCCCTAGCTTGTTTAACTGCTGGATGACTTTTACCAGCAGGGTAACTTATAGAAGAGAATTTCTCAACAAACTTATCTCTTCTTTGCTCTTCACTTAAATTTTTCCAACTATTAGGCATTTTACCTCACCCCTTACATTCTAACTTACATTATATAAGAAAATTTTATATTGGCAAACTAAACATCAGTTTTACTAATAAATTAATCAATAAAAAAATTGCCATGCATTTAGCATGACAATTTTGCTTTTATGGCGGAGCCGACGGGAATCGAACCCGCGACCTCCGGCGTGACAGGCCGGCATCCTAGACCAGACTAGACCACGACTCCTTATTATGGTGGGCGAAACAGGACTTGAACCTGTGACCCCCTGCTTGTAAGGCAGGTGCTCTCCCAACTGAGCTATTCGCCCTGGTGACCCCAGGGGGATTCGAACCCCCGTCTTCAGCGTGAAAGGCTGATGTGTTAACCGCTTCACTATGGGGCCAAAAAACAATGGTGGTGGGTCATGTTGGATTCGAACCAACGACCCCCCGCTTAAAAGGCGGATGCTCTACCGACTGAGCTAATGACCCACGCGTAAACATATGTTACAGCAATTCTTCTTGGTTGTCAATAATAAATTCTTAAATGTCTTTATTTTTTTATAACAAAGACTTGCCATAACACAGCTTTTGTATAATAGCATATAACTGAGCTAATATGCAATCATTTTCTTTGTTTTTTTTATTTTAATGAATCTAAAACAGATCTTGCTGCAACTACCCCTGCAACTGATGCTTGAGCTAATCCTCTTGTAATACCAGCTCCATCACCAATTGCCCACATACCTTCGATATTTGTTCTTAACTCGTTATCAAGTTGCACTCTGTTTGAGTAAAACTTAACTTCTACTCCATATAAAAGAGTATGTCTTGAGTTAACACCTGGTGCAACCTTATCTAATGCTTCTAGCATTTCTAATAAGCTAACAACATATCTATGGGGTAATACTAATGATAAATCACCTGGCGTAGCATCTTTCAATGTTGGAGTTACTAAACCCCTAGCAATTCTTCCTTCTGTACTTCTTCGTCCATCTTGAAGATCACCTAGGCGCTGTACTATAACTCCTCCTCCTAACATGTTTGCCAAGTTAGCTATGTACTTACCATATTTTAGTGGCTCTTTAAAAGGCTCCGTAAAGTTTTTGCTTACTAATAAAGCAAAGTTTGTGTTGTTGGTTTTCTTATCTTGATAACTATGACCGTTTACAATCATTAGGCCTTCTACATTTTCGACCACAACAGCTCCATTAGGATTCATGCAAAAAGTTCTTACTCTATCGTCAAATTGTCGTGAGTAAAAGATAAACTTAGATTCATAAACTACATCAGTGATATGATTCATTACCTCAGCTGGAACTTCAACTCGCACACCAATATCAACAGGATTTACTTCACTTGGAATGTTTAGTAAAGCAGCTTGCTCTCTAAACCAATCCGCACCATCTCTTCCTGGTGCAACAATCACTTTCTTACTGGTATACTCTTCTCCACCTTTAGTCCTAACCCCTTTATACTCTCCATTTTCCACTATAATGGTTTCAATTGGGCAGTTTGTGTTTATATCTACTTTGGAGTTAAGCCACTTTCTCATATCGAGTAATATTTGGTAACACTTTTCAGTTCCTAGATGCCTAATATTAGCTGGTATAAGCATTAATTCAGCAGCAGCAGCATGGCGTTTTATTTGCTCAACTTCTTTTTCAGCATCTACACCAAAAACTTTTTCCGTAGCTCCATACTCTAAATATATGCCATCAACATAACCAATCATTTCAGCTAATTTTTCTTCACCGATGTACTCACCTAGACGTCCACCAAACTCGGTAGTTAAAGTCAATTTTCCATCACTAAAAGCCCCTGCTCCTCCAAAACCAGAAGTAATTGAACAACTCTTACAATTTGCACATTCTCTTTGATATTCAGCCACAGGACAGACTCTTTTATCTATATCATTACCCTTTTCAAACATTGCAATTTTAAGTGAAGGGTTCTGTTTATATAATTCTAAAGCTGAAAAAATTCCAGCTGGTCCAGCTCCTACAATAATTACGTCATATGATTTCATCTTTGCTCTCCTGTCTAAAGTCTTTTACTCTCTTGCAAGATTCTCAAATCTACCAAACTGCTTATTAAACATAAGCTCTATCCTTCCAGTAGGTCCATTCCTTTGCTTTGAGATGAGTATCTCTGCAATATTTTGTCTATCTGTGTCTTGCTCATAATAATCTTCTCTATAAATAAATGCAACTACATCAGCAGTTTGCTCAATCTCCCCAGACTCTCTTAAATCACTTAACATAGGGCGTTTGTCCTGCCTTTGTTCTACTTGCCTTGATAGCTGCGCTAGCGCAATTAAAGGAGTCTCAAGTTCCCTAGCTAACTCTTTTAATTGCCTAGTGATATAAGCAATTTCTTGCTGTCTATTCTCTGATCTATGAGGCGATGTAATAAGCTGCAAATAATCCACTATAATTAAATCTAGCCCTCTTTCCGATTTTAACCGTCGAGCCTTAGATCTTAATTCAAGTATTGGTATGCCTGGTGTATCATCAATATATATCCTAGCTTCACCTAAAGTAGCAACAGCCTTGCCTATTTTGTCCCATTCTTGTTGTTCTACATAGCCTTTTCTAACCCTTTGGGAATTAACTCTTGCTTCAGAACAAATCATCCTATGGACCAATTGGTGACTAGCCATCTCTAGTGAGAAGAATAAAACACTTGCATCCTCTCTTAAAGCAGCATTTTGTGCTAAATTAAGACATAATGCAGTTTTACCCATACTTGGCCTTGCTGCAATTATTACTAAGTCTGAAGGCTGTAGTCCATTTGTTATATCATCTAAATCTACATATCCAGTCCGTAAACCAGTTACTTGGTCTTTTGTTCTATAGTTTTCCTCTATTTGAGCAAATGTCTCTGCTACAACATCACTTATTATACTATAGCTTTTAGTATCCCTTTGTCTGCTTAGTTCAAAAAACTGCTTTTCTGCAGAATCAAGTATACTTTCAAACTCACCCTCTGAAAAAGCTTCATCAGCCATTGTTTTAGCTACGCTTATGACTTCTCTCAACAAAGCCTTTTCTTTTACAATGTTACAATGATTACTAATATTAGAAACTAGCGGGGCAAAGCTGTTCATTTCTGTTAAATAAATGATTCCTCCAGCCTCATCTAATTTTTGCATTCCCCTAAGCTTATCAATCAAAGTAATTATGTCAACAGGTTGATTCTCATCTTCCAAAGACATCATTGCGTCAAAGACTATTTGATTCTGCTCAGAATAAAAGTGTTTAGCTGAAACTGATTGAATAGCTGTTTGCAAAGCTTGTTTATCAACCATCATAGCAGCTAGAACAGACTTCTCTGCCTCTAAGTTTTGTGGTGGTATTCGTGATATTGCAGATGACATTTATATTACCCCTTTGCTACTATTTCATCTATTGCATGTTCTAGACTATTAACTAGTACCACTTCAATATTTTCAACTGTTTGCGGCACTTCTAATTTATTATCACTAGGTATTAATACTTTCCTAACACCTGCTTGTCTTGCCCCATAAAGCTTCTCAGGCACCCCTCCAACTGGCTTAACACTGCCATGAAGAGATATCTCTCCTGTTACTGCTACATCTTGTCTTAACGGCTTATCTGTCAGCGCACTATAAATCGCTAGTGCCACAGCGACTCCTGCAGAAGGTCCATCAATGTTTCCGCCTCCAACAATATTTATGTGAACATCATAATCAGACAAACTAACATTAGTTAACTTTCTCAACACAGTAGCAGCATTAAAGACACTATCTTTAGCCATTGAACCAGCAGTTTCATTAAATCTTACACTACCCTTACCTGATTCTTTTGCTTTAAAAACTGCACATTCAATCTCAATAGCAGACCCTAAAAAGCTAGATACTCCAAGGCCAAGGGCTCTTCCTACTTTAGGTTCATCAGAAGATTTAACCCTAACATATCTCCTAGTTCTAGCACTTTGTAGGATTTTTTGCAAATGGTCTTTAGTTACTATTAAATCGATCACCCTGCCAGCTTGATATGCTACTAAACTAAAAGCATCAATCAACAAATTAACTGCACGTCTACCTTCAATAGTATATTCGCTAATTAATTCATCCACTCCCGCCTCTAGGGTAACATCAAGTCTTTTTGCTGCATCATTAACTATTTTCTTGATATGGCTAGGTTCAAGTGGGTTAAAGTACACTTCTGCCGCTCTAGAGCGCAATGCAGGATTGATGTCTTCAGGACTACTTGTTGTAGCTCCTATTAGAACAAAGTCAGCAGGAGCCCCTTCTTTAAAGAGCTTCTTAATATATTCTGGCACCTTTGGGTTTTCCACATCAAAATATGAAGACTCAAATTTAACTCTTTTGTCTTCTAAAACTTTTAATAATTTATTTTGTAAAATTGGATCCATCGAACCAATCTCATCTATAAATAAGACCCCACCACTTGCTTCTGTAACAAGTCCTGGCTTTGGCTCTGGAATTCCTCCATCAGCTAAACTTCTTTGTGCTCCTTGATATATAGGATCATGCACTGATCCAAGTAATGGGTTTGTTATCCCTCTTGGATCCCAGCGCAAAGTAGTACCATCTACTTCAATAAATGGTGCTTCTTGATCAAACGGAGTTATGTCTAAAGCTTTTGCACTCTCAAGTGCGATTCTTGCCGCGGTAGTCTTTCCTATACCTGGAGGACCATATAAAATAATATGTTGTGGATAAGGCGAAGCCATCCTTGCCATAAGTGCACTAATAGCTTGTTCTTGCCCAACAATTTCTTCAAGCTTTTTAGGCCTAACTATTTGAGTAGCAGACCTAGCAAGCTTTCTTTTATCTAATTCTTTAAGTTCGTCCAATCTAGATAGTGTATAAGGAGTCTCAGGACCATCTTTTTCTTCTAAAACTTTTTTCTTGATATCCTTAATATATTTCTGTTGCTTTTCCATTATCTTTTGTTGAACTCTTCTATCAATATCTTCTTCAACTTTCCTCATAGCGATAGCTTCGACTAAAGCTTCCTCTATCTTATCAAGTGCTGGAAGAAATTGATCACTTGTATACTTTGTATCTAAGCCACCATTATCATACACAACTCTTTCAATAGCTAATATTCTATCTGCTTTTTCTTTTGAATTAATAAGCTCGACAGCATTATGCTTTTTCAAAAGTGCGACGATATGATCAGCACCATATAAGTTTTTTAGTATCTCATATATAGCACTTATTTTGCGATCTACTGGAGATGTACTTCTCTTTGTCTTTTTATCTCCAGACTTGAATTTTTTAATTCGCTCGCGCCAGTTTTCCATAACTCCTCCCCCAAACTATTAAACCTATTCGCTAACTACCTTTACTGATAAACTAGCAATAGTTTCTTTATATACTCTTACTGGAACATTATATTCTCCAATTTCTCTAATCGGGTCAGATAGTTCAATCTTTCTTCTATCAATATTAATTCCTTGAGATGATAGTTCACTATTAATGTCTTTGTTTGTAACTGAACCAAATAGTCTTCCACCTTCTCCAGCTTTTACTACTATCTTCACATTAGCTGTTTCGATTTTTGCCTTTAGTTCATTTGCTTCTTGTTGTGCTTGTTGTGATTTTTGTGCTTCTTTTTCTTTTCTCTTTTCCAACATCTCCATACTAGTTTTTGTAGCCTCTACAGCTAATTCTCTTGGAATTAGATAATTTCTACCATAACCATCAGCTACATTAACAACTTCACCTTCATTGCCTAAACTCTTAACATCTTTTAATAAAATAACTTTCATTCTAGTTACCCCTTTCTTTTAACCATCCTCGGTAATCAAAAAATATATCAAACAAACCTAAAATTGTAGCAATCTGCGTTAAAAATGGGTTTGTAAGTACTACAATAAACAATAATATATAAAATAAGAATGACTTTATATATTGTCTCATAAATACAACTGCAAGTGCTAGTCCTTGAAATAAAACTGGCAAGGTAAATAATAAACTAAGATTCATTCCAATATAATGAATCATTGTACCTTCTTGACCATAAAGCATAAGTGCCACTCCTACGATAAACAATGCTCCTAACCATTTAGGCAGCCGTATATCATATATGAGCGGTGTCTTTGGTACATCAAGCCTTAATCTTCTTCCAACAATGCCAAAAAACAAGAAGTTCACATAAGCAGTCATAAATCCAAAAATCAAAACCATAGCTGGCATCAAATACGTAGTCAACACTGTGATTTGATTTATTATTTCTTGAGCATCTAAGCTTATAATGCCACTGTTTTCATTAACAGATAATATTGCCTCTTGGTATATCCGTATCATATCCCCAAACATGTCTATCCCGGTAAGTTGCTTTACTAAAAATAACAAAATGCCAAAGCTAATCGCTCCAACAACAGTGCTAATTAACAAAGTTTTTCCTGGTGTATATCTCTTTGCACAATAACCAAGCGCAACTCCGACAACAGCAAATAGCGTTATTAAAATAAATGCTGATATAATGTCTAAAAACAAAGCTAAAATAATACCAGCGGCCAAAATTGCAAGTATTCCTGCTCTTAGTCCCTGTCTCCAAGTTAAAATTGCATGCGGTGTAGCTAATACTAATATACCTATGATAGCCATTGCTGGGATATAGAATGTAATTAGTGCTAAAATAGCAAATATTGATACAGATAAAGCTGCTTCAGTGAGTGTTTTTGTTTGCATAAATTAACACTCCTCTCTTATATACTCAGCATACTTATTATACATTAAAGATTTCATTTTTAACACTCTTTACTAAGAAAGCCCCAGGTTTAAACACCTAGGGCTCTATATACTAGTCTATTGTATAAGGCAATAAAGCCACCATTCTAGAACGCTTTATCGCTTGTGTCATCATTCTTTGATGATGAGCACAGTTTCCTGTTACTCTTCTAGGTAAAACCTTACCTCTTTCTGAGAGATAACGACGTAACTTATCTATATCTTTGTAATCGATACTTGTAGCGCCATCAGCACAGAAACTACAAATTCTGCGACGAGGACGTCTACCTCTTCCACCACGACGAGCCATATTAATTCACTCCTTTTTTAGAAAGGCAAATCATCATCATCGTCATTAAAGTCAAGTTCTTTATAATAATCTTGTGATGAATTATTCTGATTTTTAACTTGACCTTGAGATGTGTTGCCTTGGTAATTATCTTGTCTATCCAAAAATTTAACGGTTTGAGCTACAACTTCTATAGCTGTTCTCTTTTGTCCGTTATACTCATAATTTCTACTTTGCAGCCTACCTTGCACTGCAACTAATCTTCCTTTAGTCATATATTGAGCAACAATCTCAGCTAGTTTATTCCAACATGTAACATTGAAAAAATCTGCAGATTGTTGATTCTCATCATCACTACCAAATCCTCTATCAACAGCAATACCAAAGTTTGTTACAGCTGTTCCTTGAGAGGTATACCTTAACTCAGGGTCTCTAGTCAATCTTCCTATTAAAACTACGTTATTTAACAAATTATTTCACCCCTATTATTCTTGACGGACAATAATGTGACGAATTACTGTATCAACGATACGGAAGTTTCTTTCTAATTCAGCATTAAACTCACCATTAGCTGTGTATGTAATCAAAACATAAAAACCTTCTTTATAGTCATTGATTTCATAAGCTAGGCGACGTTTTCCCCACGGCTCAATAGCGGTTACCTCACCATTGTTATCCGTGATAATATTGACGAATCTCTCTACTACTGATTTAATTACTTCTTCTTCTAAATCAGGTCTTAAGACCATCATAATTTCATACTCGCGCATAATCTTTCCTCCTCCCTATGGACTATTGGCCCTGTTTAAAACAGAGCAGGGTTAACGAAATGTAATTGTAGCATATAATCATCACATTATCAAGCCACTCTCTTACATAGCACATGTAAATTATACCCTAAAATAAAGGCAATTTAAATGTTATAATTGACAATATCACAATACTTGGAGGAGATTGATTATGAACATTTGTACATTTAAGAATATTATACCTAATATTGATAAAGACACTTATTTAGCGCCTGGGAGTCAAATTATCGGTATGGTTACTATTGGTAAAGGATCTAGCGTGTGGCATAACGCTGTATTAAGAGGAGACATGAATAGTATTACTATTGGTGAAAACACAAATATTCAAGATAATAGTGTTGTTCATGTTGATAGTGATCATCCTACAGTTTTAGGTGATAATGTAACAGTAGGCCACGGTGCAATTGTACATGGTTGTAAAATTGGTAATAATGTACTTATTGGTATGAATGCAACTGTACTTGATGGAGCAGAAATTGGGGATGGCTCAATTATAGGCGCGAATGCTTTAGTGTCTCAAGGCAAAATATTCCCACCTAAATCTCTAATTTTAGGAGTACCTGCAAAAGCTGTTAAAGAATTATCGGATGAAGAAGTTGAAGGCTTAAAAGCACATGCTGAAAAATACAAAAAACTTTGGCAAGAAAACTACTAGAGAATAAGGAGGCCATTATGCCACAGATTAATGTAAGAGGAATTACTACTGAAAACTTTTTAAAAATCAATAACGAACTGATTAATAAACTAGTTGATTTAACTGGAACCAACAAAGAAGACTTTACTGTTGAAGTTTTCAAAACAGATATGCTTTTTGAGGATAAAGTGATCAATAATTATCCATTTATCGAAGTATGTTGGTTTGATCGAGGTCAAAAAATTCAAGATGAAGTTGCCAAAACTATAACTAAAATGCTAAGCAAAATAGGCATTGAGGAAGCAGACCTCTTTTTTACTCATCTGACTAAAAACAACTACTATTACAATGGAAAACATTTCTAAATAAAAAAGGAAGGCGATGCCTTCCTTTTTAGCTATGCATTAATTTTCTATCATCTCGTTTAGATCATCTAAAAGAGTATCTAAATCTATATTATGACCCATAGCTGCTTGCTCAATTGATTCTGCAGAAGCTGCTGGGCACCCAACACAAAACATTCCGTGACGCATAAATACTGCAGCTGCACGATTATCCATTTGAATAACTTGTTGAATTGTTAAGTCTTTAGTTATTTTCATTTTTTAACCCTCCTTATTTCCGAGGTAGTGTAAAGTATTTCACTACCTATTTCCAAATTTTTATTGTATCTACAAGGTTTTCACTATTTTTATAAAACAAAAAACAATGACCCCCTTTTTTCGGTTATAATTGTAATTAGAACACCACAAAAATCCCGAAAGGAAGTCATTGTCATGTCTACAATTATATCTTATTTACTGCTAATAATCCAATACCAAAATCAACAAATTTACTCTCTTTTACTTTTTATTGCTAAGTACATTCCACTGAAACAATGGGCTCATGATGAAATCCATTCTCCCAAATATCAAAAATTCAAAACAGATCGTCTTCCTATTATTCAAGAATTCTATAAACAAGATTGGGAGTTTATACTTCAATACTATAAATGGAAGTACAAAAAGACACTCAAACCTGTTCAACGTCGCAATGGAAAAACTATTCCTGAAGATACTTTTTGTCCTACCTGCAATGCTCCTCATCATTACCTATACGATAACAATGGTGGTAATGGTCAGTTTCAATGTAAGATCTGTGGCCAAACTTTTATCTCTGGCAAGGTTGCTACAAAATCCCTTAAGCTAAAATGCCCTTATTGTAATCATTCTTTGTCTCCTAAAAAACAACGAAAGTTCTTTGTTGTTCATAAGTGTGTTAACAAAAAATGCTCTTATTATCTACACAATCTAAGACAAGTCCCAAAAGATACTATTAACAATAAACAGAAGTATAAGTATAAATTGCACTACATCTATAGAGAGTTCACTGTTGATTTTTTTAAGATGGATTTAGATTCTTTACCTAAAAACGCTTCTTCTCTTATTTTTAGAAAAAACTCTGCTCACATCATGTCTCTTTGTCTCACTTTTCATGTTAATCTTGGTCTTTCTCTTAGAAAGTCCTCTCAAGCTTTATATGACCTCTATAACATTAAAGTGTCTCATACCATGATTGCTAACTATTGTAAATCCGCTGCTGCTGTTATTAAACCTTTCACTGATCATTATGATTACAACAAATCTGATACTTTTGTTGCCGATGAAACTTATATCAAAGTTAAAGGTCTTAAAGGCTATATCTGGTTTGTTGTTGATGCTATTTCCAGATCTATTATTGGGTATCAAGTCTCTGATAACCGATCTGTTGGTCCTTGCATTCTTGCCTTAAGGATGGCCTTCTCAGCTGTCACTT
>Ga0334900_1001180_pt1 | contig 30223 bp, 31 predicted proteins | sample GraSluR3_MG_2_FD_207231 | JGI IMG/M metagenome (GOLD analysis project Ga0334900, IMG submission 207231) | Sludge microbial communities from methane-producing bioreactor in Wageningen University, Netherlands - Granular Sludge_31_08-R3 | ecosystem: Engineered > Bioreactor > Anaerobic >... | reverse complement strand
AACCCAATTCGGCCGCGTAAGAACCGGTATGCGCGGTAGAAGTCTGGCGCACATTGCTGGCCCCCCAGAAAACAGGGGTAAACTCATTGGCCCACGATTCAATGCTCCTGTCTCTAAGCAGCGGCCGTTCTTCCGGCGAAGGGCAGGTCTGCACGTAAATCTGGCGGTCTTCGACCGCCTTGACCGTCAAAGTCAGCACCGCGGTCTGGTGCAGGCGGCTGGCCCGCTGCAATTCAAAGTTTACATCGATATCGATATTCCGAAAATCAATGGACACATCTCTTCTTCTATCCACCATTTGCGGTTCGTCCAGGTCGACCAGCTTGCTGAAAGTAAGGTCTTCCGAAGTATGCCTGACTTGATCATTTTTATTGACATAAAATATCTGTTTGTGCAAGGTGCCGGTCAGGACTACTTTTTTAACAATGTAACCATCATCACATTTCTTCTTGTCGCCATAATGAACAACGGCGATATCTCCGGTAACTTTCTCTTCTACGAAAACCGGCGTGCCTTTCAGGTCGCGTACGGAAGCGATGATTTTGTCAACCTTCTTGGCCAATTCGGGTAACACGAGCGTGCTGTCTATGACCACCTCGACATCCGCTTCTGCAACAACAACCGGCACCTTGATCCTCATGCAATGTACCGGAAGTTTTTCATCGAGATAATATTGAACCGGCATTATTTAACCTCCTCCTTATGGTTTTTTGTTAAGACATTTTATATTTTTTTAACCCTTTGCCGGACAGGGAATTTCGATTACCTGTCCGACTTCCAACACATCCGGATCGGTAATTTGGGGATTGGCCGCTAAAATATCTGCTACACTGACCCCGTACGCTTTACCGATTTTGTACAGGGTATCACCCTTCTTAACGGTGTAATATACGGGTTCGCAGGGAGCGGTGGTAGGTTCTACGACTTCGGAAGGTACATAAACGGTCATCTGGTACATATCTGTTACCGTCGCCCGCACTTTTAAAACCACTTCGGTATGCAGGTCCACGCCCACCTGTTCTACCCGGACAAACTCCGGTTCTGCCTTGACATGGACTTCCATACCCTTGGCAGCCCCGGGCACAACCACAAAATTACGGTAATTAAGCCGGTGGTGCAGGGCGTGGACAGCCTGATTCGGTTTAGTACTGACGTAGATTACCTGGACATCAATATATCCCCTGACGATTACTTTTTCACTCAAGATACTGGTTTCCGTAACCTGGGTATGATCAACCCGGCTTTCCAAAACTTTCATGATATCGGGTTTCTCATGGGGAACGGCTTTAGTTTCTCTTAACACTACTTGTGTTTCCCCGTAACCGATTTGCCGGTCCACCTTCAGCTTCCTTTTTTCAAAACAGGTTTCATCTTCCAGCCTGGTGGGAACGTCTTGAATAATCCTGGTTTCAGAAACAAAAACAATCAACTTGATAATGACATCGGCGGCAATTCCCGGGTCAAGCAAAGACTCCACATCGACCTTTTCCACCACGGCCCGCACGTGCACGTTCATTCCGTCCTGGGCATCAGGAATTTCCACAAACTCGCTGAACTTAATAGTATGCTGCAGGTCATGGACTGACTGCTTCGGGGTCATTGCCGCATAAAGTATCTGGAGCTTTACTTCACCGTCTACGATTACTTTCCCGGCAAGAACCTTTTTGTCGGTAATTTCAACTTCCGCTTTGGCATTCAGAATCTTCTCTGCGTCCGGCTTTTCCTCAGGCACATCGAACTGGTCGCTGACAATCACCTGTTTGGTGGTCATGTCGCCAATCATGTGTTCAACCGTTATATCCTGGGTTTCCAAAGCGGTATTGCCAGGTGGAACGGAAGTGAGGATTTCCAACTCATCGACTTTAGTGATTTTTACAAATAACATCAGCACCGCTGCAACGTCAAATTTACGCGGGTCTTTTTTACTTGGAGTCAGTTTCACATCCTCCACCGTAAATTCAACCACGTAGTCGCTCCCCGGTCTGGCTCCCTCCACGTCTGCAAAAGTAGTAAAATCAAGCTCCCCGTGCATGGAATGCACTGACTGATCCGGCTTAAAAGCAACATACATTAACTGCAGGACAAGCGTTCCTTCTACTACCACCTTGTCGGGAAGAATACTGACATCCCTGACTTTGGCAGTGGCTTCTTCCGACAGTACTTTGTCTACATCCGGCTTGGCGTAAGGAACTTCTATTGTTCCGCGGACTATGGTCTGGATTCTATTTTCACCCTGGACCAGGTTGACTTTAAGCCTTTCGGTTCCAGCCAACATTAATTCCCCCTTTCAAAACTTCTCTATAACTAATATATGAATACGGCATTAAAAAGTACCCAAAATGATAACCAATACTAAAAAAAACGAAAGGAAGAGGACTTATGCCCCTTCCTTTTTTTTGCTAAAACCAAGCTACCTTAATACGGTTTTTTAGTTTTTAATTCAGCCGGTAAACATTTGCACAAACATTTTCCCGTAAGGACCCCCGCTCACTATACCGATACCTACCCTGGTAAAGTTTTGGCCCAGGATATTGGCCCGGTGTCCCGAAGAATTCATCAGGCTTTTATGGGCTTGGTTAACCGTGGGCGCTCCGGCCAAGTTTTCTCCGGCATAGCGGTACTGTATACCGTAAGTCCCCATCATGTCAAAAGGCGAACCGTACGTCGGCGAGTTATGACTGAAATATCCCTGGTCAATCATATCCTGCGCTTTCATCCGGGCCAGCTTGACCAGATTCAAATCTATTTGCAGGGGGGTTAAACCGGCATTGCTTCTTTCCTGGTTCACCAGATCCAACATTTTTTGCTCGTCGGCATTCAATCCGGCAACCGGTTCCGGCTGCGGCTGCGGTTCCGGTTCCGGCTGCGGCTGCGGCTGCGGTTCCGGCTGCGGCTGCGGCTGCGGCTGCGGCTGCGGCTGCGGCTGCGGCTGCGGCTGCGGCTGCGGGTCGGGAGAAGTTGCTTCCTGGTTACCAGTATAAATTTGAACCACATACTTGTAATAACCCCTGGTTATGATTCCGACACCAGTTTGTTCAAAATTTTGACTCACAATTTTTGCCCGGCTATTTTCATCCTTCATCAACGCGGCAAAAGCAGATTTTACCGAAGTTGCCCTGACCAAACCTTCCCCGGCATAAACATAATCGACCCGGGCCATTTTCAACAAGTTGCTGAGTGATCCGTACATCGACGTGTGGTTGCTTAGCCTCCCGACGGAAGACATTTCCTGAGCCTTAATCTTGGCCAGACAGTTAAGCAACGGGTCAACCGTCAAAGGAGCCAACCCGGCTTCTTTACGCGTCTGGTTGACCAGGTCCACCAACTCCTGTTCCTCCCCGTTAACTTGCAGGCCGGCTGCATTTGCCGGGCCGACAATACCGCAAGAAATCAGACAAGCCAAAAGGAACATCGTTACAACGGGATACAGCCACCTTCTCTTTACACCTGCTTGCATGTCGTTCTCCTTTCTAAGCTAATAAAATTTAAGCCTGCACAAGTTTATAACTTGTACAGGCTTAATATACCTGATGATGGAGCAATCTGACAAAGCCGGTAATTTAAACTCATATGTCGTAATAATGACAACTATGGCAGCAATCTTTAACTTACTCAAAACTATACTTAATTAGTAACTAATGTCAATATTAAGCATTTTTGCTCTGTCTACCAGTTTTTCATAGCTTCCGGGGCATAAAATACCGCCCCTAATCCCTCAGTAAGCACCAGGCATTCCATTTCGCCGGCTTCTTCCACAAAGAAGGTCAGAATGAACAACTTTTTTTTCATCCCCTTGCGAAACCTTTTTAACATCAACTCATCCAGGTTGTTAAGCTTGCCTAATAACTGGCGGAAACTTTCCAATTCCAGGGAATAGCGGCCGTCCGGCTGCCTTTTTAGAGTGATTTCCACCTGTGCCTCACGGTCCCCGCCTACAATTTCATTAATCTGTTCCAGGTAGAGACGGGCCGTCTTGACAGCTTTTTCCCGGTTATTAAACCTCGGACCGATGGCAGGAATGTCTTCCCCCAGAAAAGCCAAAGCAATATCCCCTAAATTAATTGACTGGTGAGCCATGGCAAGCCTCCATTAAAACGATCCTCTGGTTTAAAATGCTCAAAATTAAAACTCGACTTCCAGGCGGTCTATGACATTGGTGATGCGGTTAAACACCGTCATTTTATCCGACCCCGCAAATAAAAGACCCACTGCCTTCCGGTCGCGGTCCAGTACCAGCGAACCGCTGTCGCCAGGCTGGGAAGACATTTCCGTCACCACCTGGTCAGTGAACCAGACCTTCTCTTCATTACCCATTTCCACCTGCAGCGTAGTGCCTACCGACTTTATTTCCCCGCTGGAAACACCACTGGTCCGGCCGCTTTTTTGGACCACCGTACCGGGTTTTGCCTCGGCTACCCCTGTGATCGCACCAATTTCCAATATCGCTGCCTGCACCAGAGCCCGGTCATCAATCTTGGCCACGGCACAATCCACGGTATTTTCAGTAGTATCACGCTTATAAAAACGGATTTCGTAATTCTGCCTGACCAGACCTAACATTTTGTTGCCGCCCCGCGCAACCGCCGCTGCCACCGGGCAATCCGATTCAAAAATATTTTTCCCCAGGGGTACGTAACGGTAAAGGGTACCCACCCGGTCATCTAAAGTGCCCCCGTCATAAGGGCCGGGTTGTAAAATAGGGTCCCCTACTTTGGCCCTGGCTTGCTGAAAACTGGAGCCGTTGGCCAGCACGTGGTTATTGGATAAGATCATCAACTCCCCGGTTTGCTTATCTTTGACCACCGCGCCAAACGTCCCCGCCGAGGAATTATAGTGGCCAATGCTTACTCCCGGCTGACACGGGCGGGAGCGGCTGGTACGCGCCCCAAGCATCTTGACCACCCCGATTTCCACCACGTCAGTATTCAAACCGTCTAGTTTTTTAGGGACCATCTGGCTTCTAGATAAATTCCCCGCCGGTATTTTATTCTGCACATAAACTACAAAGGACGGTTCCGCGGTAGTCACCGCTCCTGTTTTTTTATACCCCACCCCTACTCCAATTACATTGGGAAAGCCAAACAACTTCCCTCTGGTTTTTTTCAGGGATTTAAAGTAGCGGTCCATATTGACTCCCCTTTCAAAATCCTACAACATCATATGCAGAACCGTTAAAAGGGGTACGCCTTCTAATAGGGCGATTTTGGTATTCCAATCCGGTATTTGCCCCGGGTCTCCATTCCTCCGATGCCGTCAAAACCGGTAATAGTCCCGTTAATTATTTCTTTAATCGGAATAGGGTCGTAAATGGAAGTGTAAGCAATTTTTTCCACCACAAAGACCGGGTCATAGGCGTGAATCATTACCCGTTGGGGCGAACTGGCGAAATTAGCCCCGGCCGTAAGCAACGCCTCATAGTAAGATTGGCACGCCCCGGCAAAAATGACCAGGTCATCCCGGCTTTTTTCATAGCGGCGGGCTACCTTTATAGCCTGGATGAAATGTTCAGACGAGTAGTAATTATTTACACTCCTGAAATCTTTGCTTCCTTTAATGTAGCCGTCATGCCCGGTAAGGACCAGCAAATCCGGAGCATGTTTCCTTAACAATGCTCCTACTTCCCCGGGTTGTTTTTCTTCATCGATACAATAACCGTGCGCCGGGATTTTAAGCTGCTTATAAGTAGTCATACACAAGTCCAAATAATCACTATCACCGTCTATGTGCAGCACTGTTCCCGGCACGTCAAAACCCAGGTCGTTACAACACTTTTTTTTATTTTCACGTAACGTCCTGCCGAATAAAAATTCACGTTCTTTTTCACGTCTGGTAAAAATCCGGTTCATGTGCTCGTTGCTTTTTTTGGCTTGCATTCGTAAGTAAGCGGCCAGTTCTCCTGATTCGATCCTGACCAAATCATCTAATGGCGCATTAGCGCACAATCTCATATGCAAACCTTTTAAAATGGCATGTTCTTTTCCATGTTCATCGTAAATTTTTTTGACTTTAAACAAAATATCACCGTTATAAGATTTTCTTGCGACTATATCCCCCTTATCAATTTTTTCCATAAGCTTTAACCCCTTTGGACTTTTTTTTATATCATATGAAAGGGGCGTTTAGTTTGGTATAGATATTAAGGAAACAATATCCTAATTAAACTAGATTATGGTTCCTTGTCGGTACCGGAAAGGAGTTAACATGTTCGCAGCAGTCGTACCGGTTCAAAATGAGGAAAAACGTTTAAAGGGTAGCATCGAAGCATTACTCTCAATTCCCGTGAACCTGATCATTCCGGTGATCAACGGAAGCAGCGACAACTCCCGCCAGGTTGTCCTGCAAATGAAATCTCCTCTGATAACCCCTCTTTACTTTAAAGAACCCCTGGGAATTGATGTGCCGCGGGCTATCGGGGCGAAAACGGCACTTGACCGGGGAGCCGATGCAGTCCTTTTCTTAGACGGTGATATGAACGGTAATATCGCAAATAACTTGATGGAACTGCTCCTTCTGATAAATGACGGTGCTCTGGACATGGCGTTAACCGACTGTTACCCCGGAAGCCACCAAGTAGCACGTTCCACGCTGGCATCTTGTGTGTTGAAAATGAGGCGCCGGTTAAACCGGGAACTCGGCCTGGAAGATATTATCGGCCCCGCCTCGCCCTCCCACGGGCCGCATGCCGTATCCCGTCGCTTTCTTACTACCGTCCCCCTGCGGGAAATTTCCCTCCCTCCGGTATCTCTCGCACTGGCGGTAAAAAAGGGGCTTTCAATCGGCATCGGCACCAAGATCCCCCACCAGGCCTTAGGTTCACCGGAAAAAAACCCCCTGCACTCTGAAAAAATTGCGGAAACCATTATCGGCGACTGCCTGGAAGCCATGCAAGTTTACCGGGATGAAAAGCGTTCCCGTTCATTGGGCACAAAAAAATATACCGGTTACCACGCACACAGGCGCTGGGACCTTCTTGACAAGTATTTAATGCAGTAAAAAACATCCTGCCAGGATGATAACGAAACCCGGTTAGGCACCTAACCGGGTTTTATTTAGTATGCTTATCCGCGACACTTGAGGCACCGTAGGCCTCCGGTTTGATTCTGGCCCTGAACCCGCTGCCGGTGACCATGCCTACCACCTCGCGAATCAGGTCTTTGGTATCGCCCTGGGTGCCCACGTCGATATGGATCTCCACATCCAAACCATCAAACCCCTCATCGGCAAAAAATTCGTGCACCATGCCACCCACTTCCAGGCTGAGCGCGGTTTCGTAAAAAATTTTCTGGCGCAGGCTTTTGATTTTCCGCTGGTTTTTTTTACGGTAATAATAACGGGCTCCTTTCCCCAGACGGTGCACGATAACCGCTGTAATAAACGAAGTCTCGCTTTTCACCTGGGAGTCGGAACCAATAATTATTTTATAGGATGAAGTGGGGATGCCTTTAATGTATATAATTATGTCGTCCATCATTTCCCCAAAGCCCATCCGTCCCTTTGAAGGGCTGACAAAGAACATATTCCCTTACTTCCTCTTTACTTCAGATTATGATAGTTAATTTGATAATGCCCTTTTATTCAAATAATTATTTTATTTTTTCTGTCAAAACGGCAAACTCCGCAAGGGTTAGCGTTTCTCCCCTCCTGTGGGGATCGAGCCCGGCATTTTGCAGTACCTGTAACCAAAAATCTTTACCACCAAGCAAGCCGGAACCGGCCAGGGAGTTTAACAATGTTTTACGTCGCTGGCCAAAGGCCGCCCGCACCACTTTAAAAAACAGTTCCTCATCGTGCACCGTGACCGCCGGCGCAGGCCTTACGGCAAGCCGCACCACGGCGGAATTTACCCCCGGCGGCGGGAAAAAACAACTTCCGGGGACACGAAAGAGAATTTCAGGCTTGGTAAAATATTGCACCGCCACGCTCAAGCTACCGTATTCCTTGGTTCCGGGCACTGCTGTCAGACGTGCCGCCACTTCCAGTTGGACCATTACGATGATTAAAGAAATATGGTACCTTCCCGTCAGCAAACGCATCAAAAGCGGACTGGTAATATAATAAGGCAGGTTGCCCAAAACCTTATACTCCCGCCCGTTGCGCCCAAAAGCACCTGCGGTTTTCTCTCCCACCAGGGCGTCAAAATCCGTCTTCAAGGCATCGCCCGGCACTATTTCAACATCTCCCGCCCCTTCCAGCACCTCATTCAGCGGCGGAATGAGACCGCGGTCCAACTCAATGGCCAGCACCTTACCGGCTTTCTGAACGGCCTGTACGGTCAAAGCACCCAGGCCGGGTCCTATTTCCACCACCAGACATGCAGGGGTTAAATCAGCGGCGGTGACTATTTTTTTGATCATATTCCGGTCAACCAAAAAATTTTGCCCCAGGCTTTTCCTGCAGGAAATACCGTAGTGATTCATTATATCCCGTACTACCGCAGGTTTTGAAACATCAAGCGACACCGGCACCTCCTGCCAAGCATTATTAACCAATTTTCGACATGATACAAACTTTTCCTTTTTATTATTTCCTGTTTTGAGCAAAAAAAAAGGCTTGCCCGCCTTTTTTATTCCAAAATATAAACCTTTACCCTTCTCACACCCCACTTCATAGCCTCTTCGTAAGTTTCAAAAAAGAGATCGATTCTATCTCCCTTAATAGCTCCGCCCCTGTCCAGTGCGGTGGCATAACCATATCCTTCTACATACATATTGGTGCCCATGGTTATCTCCCGGGGATCTACGGCCACCACGCCGTAACTGGGAGGAACCCCGGAAGCCGTATTATTTCCCGTATAAGTATATGCCGAAGCAAGCATATCTCTCGCCTCGGAATATCTTATATTATTGCCGCCCCGGGAAATTGACATGCCGCTCCCGACCATGACTACCCGGTCCACCGGCGCATTAACTACCTCCCGGGCAACCATTTGGCGGCTGACCTCGCAGTCGTCCCTGTAAGCAACCTGGATAGTCTGCCGTTCAACACCGTTTTTACCTTCCTGGGCCACTCTGGTAGAACCCTGTGGGAGCTTGGTGGTATATTGCTTCCTGGTCTGGTATGCTATGTCCGCTTCCTCAACTATGGTTTCCGTCCGGACCCTGGTTACCTTGATTTCCATCCCGGAACTCAAGAGCTCCTCCGGCCCGGGGGATACTTCGTCCTCGGCACCCAGCTTTATGCCGTACTCCGCCAAAACATCTCCTACTGTCCGCCCCCTGGTTCTGGCCGCTATCTCCTGTTCGTCCGCCTCAATCGCCACATTTAACGCGCGTAATACTTTTATAACCATGCCGTTTTTTACAGGAGCATCTGTGGCGGGAAGCACCTCGTCTTTTTCCAGCAGGACAATATTTTGCTTTTCAAGAACCTTTCCCACCGTCCGGGAAAAAGTCTTCACGGAAAACTCTTTCCCGTCCACTTCCAATATGACGGACTTCTCAGCCCAGGCATACCCACTGAAAAGAACCACCGCAACTACTACTAATACCAGATACCATAATATACGGCTCCTGTGGTTGCCGGACATTCTTTTTTTACTTTGGTTTCCGCCCAAGACCAATGATTTCCAACTCATTAAATACCTCCTTATACCAGCAGATGATTTTTTTGTCTTTTCTGCTAGGGGAGTAACATACATATACTACTACAAGCTGGCGGTTTTGGGTAGAATTAATTCTGTCGATATTTGCAGTATATTTTTCCATGTTTAAAAACAGCGGTAAAAATCCGGCCTTTAACGCTGTTTTTATTCGGCACACAGATTACCCGGGATCTTTTTCGGACAATTCCATCCCTTTTTCTTTAAACCATGCCGTTAAGAATTCCGCGCACCGGTCGTACCGGTATTGATACCATTTCCGCCGGGCATTCCCGAATTCCATCAGGACATCACGGAATTTATAATCATTGTCCGTAGATTTTTCGAGCAAACCTTTCAAATAAGGGTCGGTAACCGTTTCGAGATACGCTTGGTTAATATTTGCCGAAAAATCCTTTTTCATTTTAGGTAATTTAACATAACGGTCCGGTTGGCGCGCCAGTCTTTCTATTATTTTGCCGTGTTCGGGAAAATCCAAGGGTGAAAAATATTTAATCCCGCCCGTATTTAAATCCAAAAAATATTCGGCGTGCCGGCTGCTGTTTTCAAAAGCATTAACAATCCATGCCATTACCACGGGAACCTTTCGCATACCAACTCTCCCCACCAATAAAACTTAATATTCGATCCCCTTTTGGGCGGAAATGCCCCGTCTATAATGATGCTTCACTTCCTTCATCTCAGTAACCAGGTCGGCTTTTTCAATTATCTCCGGCGTGACATAACGACCCGTCAATACCAGATGCAGGCCCGGCTTTTTCCGTGCCAATAAAGACAGCACGTCACGCAAATCAATCAGTCCGTAATGAACGGCATACAATACCTCGTCCAGGATGATCAAATTGTATGCGCCGGATTCAATTTCGTTTTTCGCTTCCGCCAACGCATGCCGGGCCGCATTACGGTGCTCTTCAAGGGCATTGTCGTTTGCTCCTTCAATAAACCCCTCGCCCAACTGGCGTATTTCCAGAGCCCCTTCTAATTTTTCCACCGCCTTTAACTCACCGTATTTCCAACCACCCTTGATAAACTGGAGTATAAGCACCTTCAGGTTCTGTCCCCACGCCCTGAAGGCCATTCCCAGGGCGGCAGTGGTTTTACCTTTTCCGTTCCCCGTAAAAACCAGGACCAAACCTTTTTTCTTTTCGGCCATAAACTTCCTCCTCCAGAATTATTGCCTTATACTTTAACAACCAGGCAATGTGGTCTCATATTATCATTCATTGCTCACACTTCAGGTAATTTGAAATAATCTTTTGCCGTTATCCGTACATTTTTTTGCCAGCATTTCTTTATCAACCCCTCTTATCCTGGCTATTTCTTCCACAACGTAAGCTACCCGCGCCGGCTCATTGCGCTTTCCCCGGTAGGGTACCGGTGTCAGATACGGAGCGTCGGTTTCAACCAACAGGCGCTCGGGGGGTATCCGGCCGGCGATATCTTTTAACCTGGGGGCCTTGGGGAAAGTCACCGGCCCGGCAATGGAGATATACAAACCCATTGCCAGACATTCGGCGGCCATTTCCCAACTGCCGGAAAAGCAGTGCAGGACACCGCCCGGCAGCCCCGCTCCCTCCCTGCGCAATATATCCAGTATATCACCGTGTGCTTCCCGGTCGTGAATAATTACGGGCAGTCGCAGCTTTTTCGCCAGCTTTAGCTGTTCTCTAAATAATTCCTGTTGTACCGGCCTTGGGGACAAGTCCCGGTAATAATCCAGGCCCATTTCTCCAAGCGCCACTACCCGGGGGTGCGCGGCAAGTTTTTCTAACCGTTCCAGGTATCCCGGCCCGGCATCAACGGCATTGTGGGGGTGAATCCCAATGGCGGCATAAATAAAATCATATTTCTCTGCCAGTCTAATCGACTCCAGGGAAGACTCCAGACTAATCCCCACATTTATCAAATATGCAACCCCGGCCGCACCGGCCCGCCGGATTACTTCTTCACGATCGTCGTTAAAATTCGCATCATTCAGGTGTACATGAGTATCGAACAAGTTCACCACTATCTCTCTCCTTTGAGTTTACTTGGCCGCTTGAATCCGCGGGAACAAAGCCGGCCCGCGTTTTACTACCGTACCGTAGGGAAGTGCTCCCCATGCAGCCAGCGATTTCCAGGTAGCAAGCCCGGGCCGGTCCTCAATACCCAGCTGGATCCAGACCTTGGCCGGTAATACGGGCATGAACGGGGCAGACAAAACGGTGATAAAGCGCAAGCTCTCGGCCAGGTTATACATCACTGTAGCCAAACGCCCCTTTTGCGCCGGGTCCTTGGCCAATCCCCACGGGGCGGTCTCGTCGACGTATTTATTGGCCCTGCCCACCAGGCGCCAGATAACCGCCAGGGCTCCGGCCAGGTCCAGGCGATCCATCAACTCTTCCACGGCAGCCGGTGTTTGCAGGGCTAAATCTATTAATTCCCGGTCAATACTTTCATAAGATTCGGGAGGCCGGACCGTACCCTGAAAATACTTTTCTATCATGGCGATAGAACGGCTGATCAAGTTGCCCAGGTCGTTTGCCAGGTCCTTGTTGATGCGCTCCACCAATGCGTCCTCGCTGTAATACCCGTCGGAACCGAAAGGCAGTTCCCGGAGCAGGTAATAACGGATCGCGTCTACTCCGTATTTATCAATTAAAATCAGCGGATCAACCACGTTCCCCTTTGACTTGGACATTTTGCCGCTTTCCAGCAGGAGCCAGCCGTGACCCACCACCCGCTCCGGCAACTCAATCCCGGCAGCCATAAGAATTACCGGCCAGATGATGCTGTGAAAACGAACGATGTCTTTACCCATCAGGTGGACATTTGCCGGCCAGTATTTTTTAAAAAGACTGTCGTCCCCGGTTCCGTACCCCAGGGCCGATATGTAATTGGTCAGGGCATCCACCCACACGTAAATTACGTGCTGGGAGTCAAAAGGAACAGAAATGCCCCAGTTAAAGGTGGTTCTGGAAACACACAAATCTTCCAGCCCGCTCTTGATAAAACTTATCATTTCATTGCGCCTGGAAACCGGCTGGATAAAATCCGGATGTGCTTCAATATACTCTAAAAGACGGCCGGCATATTTTGACATCCGGAAAAAGTAACTTTCCTCCCGGAGCAACTCCACCGGACGCCCGCAATCGGGACAATTCCCCCCGGAAAGCCTGCTTTCCGCCCAGAAAGCTTCGCACGGGGTGCAATACCAGCCTTCATAACTATCCTTGTAAATATCTCCCTGGTCGTACAATTTCTGAAAAATAGCCGCCACTACTTCCTGGTGACGCGGTTCGGTGGTGCGGATAAAATCGTCGTAATCAACCTCCAGTTGTTTCCAGAGATGCTTAAATCCCGCCACAACCTTATCCACATATTCCTGGGGTGTCTGCCCCCTGGCTTTGGCGGCCCGCACAATTTTTTGCCCGTGTTCATCGGAACCGGTTAAAAACCGGGTATCATAACCGGTCAGTTTTTTAAAACGCGCCAGCGCATCTGCCGCCACCGTCGTATAAGCATGTCCGATATGCAAGTTATCACTCGGGTAGTAAATCGGTGTGGTAATATAATACGTATCCCTGGCCATAAATAACTTCTCCTCCCTTGACAAGTCTGGTTATTTTCATGGAACCAATTCACCTTTTAAGGCGGCTTAATAGAGCTTGGTTGTATAACAAAAACTCCACCCCTTAAATCTTTTCTGAGGGGCGGAGTCTTTAAACCCTCCGCGGTACCACCCTTATTCACCGGCTCCTTAAGCAACCGGCCTCTACAGGTACAGGGAAAACGGCTTCCCGATACCTCAGCCTGGTAACGGTGCTAAAACCCGGCACTGCTTACTAAAAGTTCAGCGGTGCAACTCCAGGGCCATATTCGGCTGGTTTTCCCCGGCGGGCTCCCACCTTACCCCGCTCTCTTTCCAGGTACTCTGCCAGCTTACTCATCCCCTTCACGGTTATTCAATATCTTTTCACGCTAAATAAAATCAATATAGAGAAATTTTAACTAATAGCAACCCCGTTGTCAAGTTTTAGCTGTTACTTAAAAAATTTGTAAAATTTTTTAGTAATATATATTGACTTTTAATGGTATCGTTGGTACCATTTAGTTGTAAGAAGGTTTTTTGTCGAAATTAGTTGAAAAGAGAGGGGGAGGAAAGAAGTTGAAGTCAACCGGGATCGTCAGAAAAGTGGACGAGCTGGGAAGAGTAGTAATACCAATTGAGCTGAGACGCACTTTGGGTATCGACGAAAAAGACGCCCTTGAGATTTATGTCGACGCTGAAAAAATTATTTTAAAGAAATATGAACCTGCATGTGTCTTCTGCGGTAATGCTTCCGACGTCCAGCACTACCGCGGCAAGATGGTGTGCCGTGAATGCGCGATGGCCATGTTTCAAAACACCGATGCCATGTAGCACGTAGTATGGTTTGTTGTTTAGTTAGTTAAGACAACAATATAGAAATAATACAAAACATAATCCTGATTTGAGAGAGACCTTTAAGTCTCTCTTTTTGCTTTCTTTGTCAACCGGGAGCATTCCGCTCCTCCTTTAATTTGATCATAGCCCGGTAAACTTCCCGTTTCGGAACACCCCGCAACCGTGCCACCTCACGTATGGCTTCCTTTCTCCCCATCCCTTTCATTTCCAGTAAAAAAACGTGGTCGACCGGATCTAATGCGACCCGCGTCGCTTCTTTTTCCTGTCCCGCCTCCTCACGGGAGATACCCGCCACTACCAGGGTAAATTCACCACGAGGCGGTTCTTTTTCAAAATACACCCTTAGTTCTTCTATGGACCCCCTGATTATTTCCTCGTGTTTTTTGGTCAGTTCTCTGGCTAACGCCGCCCGGCGGTTCCCCAGCACCGCACCGACATCAGCCAAAGCCTCCGGCAGGCGGTGCGGTGACTCGTAAAAAATTAAGGTTTCACGCCGGCGACAAAGTTCCTGCAACATTTCCCGCCGGGCCTTTTTTACCGCAGGCATAAACCCGGCAAAAAAAAAGGTACCGGCAGGAAGCCCGGAGACTACCAGAGCGGTGATACCGGCACTGGGACCGGGAATGGGGACCACTGCAACCCCCCTTTCCACTGCCGATGCCACCAATTCCGCACCAGGATCGGAAATACCCGGCAAACCGGCATCTGATACCAGGGCGACTTTTTTACCGGAAGCAACAAGATCCAGTAAGTACTTTGCTCTTCTGTCGCTGCTGTGCCGGTGATAACTTGTCAGCGGGGTATGGATCTGATAATGACTCAGTAGTTTACGGGAACGGCGGGTATCTTCAGCCGCAATTAAATCAACCTCCCGCAGCACTCTCAATGCCCGGAGGGTAACATCCTCCAGGTTGCCGATGGGAGTGGCGCAAAGATAAAGTACGCCGCAAGCTTCTTTTTCAGCCAAACAAATTTCACCTCGCCCAACCGGTGGAACCACTGTTAACCACTTTCATTAACCCCGCCGGGTTCCATCTCTCTTCTCAAGAAAGCCATGCAAAAAAGACATTCACCGGTGCGCCTGCGCCCGAAATGCAGGTTGCAGATATGAAACTCCTGGTCGTAAAGCTCCAGCAGGTTTAAAAAACTCCGGCCTGGAATACCGGATTCCCCGGCAGTATGGCCGGAACAACCCTCCCGGTAAGCAATTGCCAAGTCTTCCCGGAGCCTGGCGTTTTCCTGCTCCAGTTCCTGGGCTCTATTTTTCAATTCCCTTAATTCACCCAGTATAGAATGCAATTTTACCTCTATCTCTCTGATTGATTTAAAATAAGATTGCAATTAGAGCCTCTCCTCATCCACTTGTTCCACACACTCTTGCTGTTTTTCATTATTTTTATTGCCGCCGGTTTTTAGATGCACTTCCTCACATTGATAATCCTTTACGATTTTACTTTCTTTCAACTCAATACTGACACTGTCTTTAAATATATTGAACCCGACTACTTTTCCTTCCCCATCGGGAGTTATAACTCCCTTGCCTGTTTCAGGAAATTTTTCCCGGGCATTTTCGTAGGTCTCGTTTTCATATTTGAGACAACACATCAGCCGGCCGCAAATACCTGATATTTTGGTAGGATTCAGGGAAAGATTCTGTTCCTTTGCCATCCGGATAGATACCGAGGCAAAATCAGACAGCCAGGTACAACAGCACAATTCCCTGCCGCAACAACCAAGCCCGCCCATCATTTTAGCCTCGTCCCTCACCCCGATTTGCCTCAATTCAATCCTGGTTCTAAAAATGGACGCCAGATCTTTGACCAATTCGCGAAAATCAATGCGCCCGTCGGCAGTAAAGTAAAAAATTATTTTATTGCCGTCAAACGTCCGCTCGACATCTACAAGTTTCATGGGCAGGTTATGAGCGTTAATCTTTTCCAGGCATACCTGGTATGCCTTTTTCTCTTTTTCCCGGTTGGCAACCAACTGCCTCCAGTCCTTATCGCCGGATTTACGGATCACCTTTTTGAGCGGCGCCACCACCTCTTTTTCTTCCACTTCCAGGGGTCCCGATACTGTCAGACCGTATTCAACCCCCCTGGCCGTTTCCACAATGACACCGTCTCCCGGTTCCAGCTGCAGATCACCGGGATCAAAATAATATATTTTACCCGCTTTTTTAAAGCGCACTCCCACAACCGTATATTGCACAAAAACCTACCTCCTTCTGTGGCAGCGATAAACTGTCAATTATTCCCAAAATCACTCCCGGTCAACTGCAGAAAAAGTGCTTCTACGGCCAGCCTGGTATTGGCGTTGGCTTCGATTTTATTCCTGGTGGCTTCTATACTCTCTATTATTTCCACCAAACGACCGGTTTCATATCTTTGCGCACTCCCGGCCAAGGCCTCTGTCCGGTCCCGGTTAAACAAAGCAACTTCCGTTCCTGTCTCCCGGAAAACCAACACGTCCCGGTACCAGCAGGACAACATGTCCAATACTGTGAAGACCTTATCCCTGCTGATGCTTATTTTTTCCGCTGTTTCCATGGCTTCAGCTAAACCGGCCCCACTTAACTTTTCTGCCAATTCCAACCCCAGATTCCGGTCTTCCTGAAAAGTTCCCGCAGCCCAAGCCAAAGCCTTCCCCAGGCTGCCGCCGGAAAGGGACGCGTACAGGCGGGCATCTTTACCGTTAAAACCATGCCGGTTAACCAGATGGTCGACCAGCCCGGCGACCGGTATTTTCTTGAAATGATACTGCTGACAACGGGACAAAACCGTAGGCAACATTGCCCAGGGCCGGGAAGAAAGCAGAATAAAAACGGTATTTTCCGGGGGGGCCTCCAAAGTCATAAGCAGGCAGTTGGCAGCTTCCGCGGTCATTGCTTCCGCCCGGCGGACCAGATACACCTTACGCCCCCCCTGGTATGATTTATAGTTTACCAGACGCAGGACCGACCTGATTTGGTCTATTTTAATGGTAGCACCGGAAGGCTGAAGCAGGTTCAGGTCCGGGTGATTCCGGCTCTCCACCTGACGGCATTCCCTGCACTTTCCGCAGGCATCACCCCGTTCGGGGCGGGAACACATAAGCGCCCGGACAAAGGCCAGGGCGGTTGTTTCCTTGCCCACTCCTTCGGGACCGGCGAAAAGGTAGGCATGCGCTACCCGTTCATAAACCATCGCATTCGTCAAAGCAGTCACAATCCGCTCATGACCGATTATTTCCCGCAGAAAACGCATTTAAATCTAAAACCTCCTCCGCCGCCCGCACAATATCCTGATGCACCTGCCCGACTGGCCGGCAGGTATCGATCACCCGGTAACGGGACGCATTACACGCGGCCAGGGCGAGGAATCCATTTCTGACCCGGCGGTGAAACACTCCGGTCTCGCTTTCAATGCGATCAATTTTTCTGCCGGACCGGTTGAGCCTGTCCATACCGTACTCACAGGAAAAATCTAAGACCAAAACCAAATCCGGAACCAGACCGCCGGTAGCCGCCAGGTTCACCTGCTTCAACAGGCCGACCTCCAACCCCCGGCCAAACCCCTGGTAAGCCAGGCTGGAGTCAATGAACCGGTCGCACAAAACTATTTTACCCTCCGTCAACGCCGGTAATATCACCTGGGCCACGTGCTGGGCCCGGGCCGCCGCGTAGAGGAAAGCTTCGGCCAGGGGAACCAGTTCGCCGTATTGCGGATTTAATAAAATTTCCCTGATTTGTTCCCCCACCCTGGTGCCGCCAGGTTCCCTGGTCGTCCGTAGCGGAAAACCCCGCCCGGTCAGGTGTTCCGCCAAAAGATTCAGCTGGGTGGTTTTTCCGGAACCGTCAATGCCCTCAAACACAATGAATTTACCTTTCATAACAGTCCTTTCACCCGGATTGATTGACAATTCTATTCTACCACAACTTTGACGGTTTTTAATCCCGGATCCGACGCGCCCTGGCAGTGCAGCCCCATTCTTTTCACCAGTGATAAATATTCAGAGATCTCCGGGGTTATTTCTTCCCCGGGATTGATGACCGGAATGCCGGGCGGATAAACCGCCACCGTCTCCGCACATATTCTGCCTTCTGCCTCCGGCAGGGAAACCTTTGCGGCCGGGGCAAACCAGGCATCTCCCGGTTTCATCCTTTTTATACCGCCGGCCGGCACGCAGGGCAGCAGTACCCGGCCGCAATGCTGCCCACAGCGGGCGGCAATATCCTCCAGCGCACCGGCCAGAGCCTCACAATCCGCACGGACAGTACCGGTGGACACGACGGCAACTACATTTACGGCATCGGCCATTTCTACATATACATTGTAACGCTCTGTTAACCATTGATTTACCTGGTAACCGGTCAAACCCAACTCTCCGACGGAAACCACCACCCGGCAAGGGTCCAGCCGGCAAGATTCCGGCAGGTGTTCCGCTGTCAAAACCTGCAGGCCCCTGATCCGGGAAAGCTTTATCCTTAACCACCGGGCCAACTCCCGTGCCCGTCCCAAAAGTTCTTTACCGGACAGTGCCAGCTGCCGCCGGGCCAAATCCAGGGAAGCCATCAACAGGTAAGAGGGACTGGTGGTCTGCAGGAGGTTTAACGCGGCGGCAATACTGCCGGCATCAACCCGGTTGCCCTGCAGGTGCAGCATGGAACTCTGGGTAACGGAACCGCCCAGCTTATGGGTGCTTTGCACGGCCGCGTCAGCACCGGCAGCCATGGCATCCTCCGGTAATCCGGGCGCAAAACGCAAGTGGGCGCCGTGGGCCTCATCTATTAAAACCGGCTTTTCCCGGTCGTGAACCACCCGGACCATCTCCCGGAGGTCCCCCGCAACCCCGTAATAATTAGGCCTTACCACCAGGACGGCCGCGGCATCATTGTTTTCTGCAAGCAACCGGCAAACCTTCCGGGCCGGCACCCCGCAATCAATCCCAAAACCGGGTATGATTTCCGGCATCACGTAGACCGGGTCTGCTCCGGAAAGGATCAAACCGCTTAAAACCGAGCGGTGGGCATTTCTGGGTACGATAACCTTACGCCGGCCGGCAACCGCCAGAAAAAAAGCCTGCATACCGGCGGTAGTCCCGTTGACCAAAAAAAAACTCCTGCCGGCACCGTAAAGCTTTGCGGCAAGTTCCTGAGCTGCGGCAATGGGTCCCGTGGGATTATGCAAGTCGTCCAATCCGGGTATTTCCGTCAAATCCAGCTCAAATAACGCTTTTCCCGAAAGAACCACCAGTTCTTCCGGAAGACCGCGGCCCTGACGGTGCCCGGGTACGTGCAACACAGCCGGTTTTTTTGCCGCATGGCGGGCCAATTCTTCAAATAACGGGGCTTTTCTTTGCTGCTCAATCAAAACTTGACCCCCGAAAAAATATCTTAAAAAAAACAATTTTTACTGAAACTTAATTTTATCACAAAACATCTGTTGTTACCAAGAGCATCCTGCATTATTGCCATTACTTTAACCTTATAGAGAGCAGTTTTAAGGTCACAATAAAAATAAACATTTTTTAAAAAAGGTGATCTTCATGATCCAAAAAAGGGCTTGGAAAGTGGACAAAAAAAAATTGTCCCAAAAATACCGTACCGACGTCGGCTGGTTGATCAGGGCATGGAAAAACGGTTTCTCTGACCTGGAAATCACCTCAAAAACCGGCATCAAACCGTCCACCTTGTTCCTCATCAAACAGGATATTGAGTTGGCGCACAGGCACTACCGCCTGGCACAAAAAAACCAGGCGCAGTCACCCGGCGATCAATACCAGATTTTTTTCAACCCCCACTTGCAATAATCATAATCGGGATCGTTTCTGGATAACATTAAGATTCTGGTTTCACATTCCGGACAAATGTAACGGCCCTTGATATAAAGGCCCCGGTCGTCTTCCCGCCATAATTGCCGGCAAAGTATGCAAGCGGGAGAATGTACTGTCACCATCGTTTTCACCACCTGTAAGCATGCTGGTTTTCAAAAAAGTTAACTTACCTTCAGCATATGCAGGGAAACTATTTGGGGTGCAAGAAACCCCTGCCGCCAGGTTTTTTAATTTTTTCTTCTCCGGTCAATTTTAATCGCGCAATCCGGGCACACCTTTTCACAAATACCGCAGGCAATACAATCATTATCTGCCTTTACCGAAGGCGTTCCGTAAACTCCCAGCACGTCGGCCCAGGAAATGCACTTTACCGGACATTTTTCTACACATAATCCGCAACCCTTGCATAAACCGGGAAAGAGGGTCCAAAAACTCTTTTCCAGTTCTATGGTTAGGGGATTAAATTCAACCGTCATAACCATCCTCCCTGAAATCCCTTGGGGATTTATTTATTCAACGGCTCTTGGTATTATTTATAAACTTCCGGAGGATAAGGCGCCTCCCTGTGAAAAATATGCGGGTTAACCGGTTCGTCCTGACGCAGGCGAATCAGCCCGGTCCCCCGCTGCAATGCTTTAAAGTTTAAATCGCGCAGTTCCGGTTGTTTCTCAAATTTATAGCCCAACTTTTTTTCAATGGCCGCCCGGGCTTGCTCCAGAGAAATAACTCCGGTGACTCCCACTACCGCTCCCAGAATAATAATGTTGAATACCCGGGGATGAAACTCATTTTTGGCCGTCTCCACCGCCGGTATGCCCAATACCCTGGCGGCGTTTTCCGGCAAGGTTCCTTCCGGAACGCTAATCCCGCTCTCATAAATAAAAGTCGTTTCCGGCCCCGTATATTTTTTGGTCCGGTACACGGCACGGTCACTTAACGCCACTACGATATCCCCCTGCTGAAACTTGGGCGCACCTATCGGTCCCCGGTCTTTGATCTGGACATAGGCAACCGACACCCCGCCCCTTTGTTCCACCCCGAAATTGGGTATATACAGGGCCTGTCTTCCCTCTTCAACAACCGCTTCGGCGATGATGCCCGCCACCGACTGTACCCCCTGACCTCCTTCTCCGGCCAAAACAATTCTGGTGGTTTTATCCATGCGTCCTTACCTCCCCGCGAGCGTCTTCAGGAAGCTTTACTTCGCCCAATTTGAAGTACCGGGGCAGATCTTCTTCAACAAACTTCCAAGTTTCCGCCGCGTTGGTACGCCAGTTGGTGGGACAAGCGGACAGGGCTTCCACGAAGGAAAAGCCGTTTCCGGCCAACTGGTTTTCCAGCGCCTTTTTTAAAAACCCCTTGAGCGGTCTTAAATCGGCGATACTGCCCCTGGCAACGTAAGCCCCCTCCCTGGTGACGGCGGAAACCATTTCCGGTCCCAACATCGGAAATCCCGTATGCTCGGGGTCCCGTCCGTAAGGCGAGGTTTCTGTTTTTTGACCGGGCAGGGTCGTGGGAGCCATCTGGCCGCCGGTCATGGCATACTGGGTATTGTTGGCCAGAACCACGGTGATTTTTTCGTTACGCGCGGCCGCACTGACAATGTGCTGGACTCCGATGGCATAACCGCCCCCGTCGCCCATATAAGCAATACAGACCAATTCCGGCCGGGCTCTTTTGATACCGGTCATTACCGGCGTGGTACGCCCGTGGTGGGTCTGGACCGAATCAAGGTTGAAAAAATCCCAGGATAACAGGGAGCATCCGATATCGCAACCAAACACCACCCGGTCTTGAATATCCAGCTCGTCAATGGCTTCTCCCAGACACTTTAAAACCAATCCGTGGCCGCATCCCGGGCAAAACTTGTGGGGCTTGGTATCAATCCGCCAACTGCGCGGCATCGCAGGATGAGGGTACATGGCGGGCCTCCTTTGCCAAATTATTTTAAAATTATCGCTGAAGGTGGCGAATTTTTTTGTGCGTGCGTTGAAAGTGAAAACTAAACCAGTTCCCTGATTTTTGTTTCCACCTCCCCGGCAGTGACTCCAATACCGGGTTTTAAGTAAGTCACTATTTCCGCCGGCGTACCGCTGGCCGCCTCTTTCAGCAGCCTTGCCAACTGGCCGTATGCAGACTCCACAACCAGCATCTTTTGCACTCGTGCCGCCAGGTCCCGAATCTGCGTTACCGGCAGGGGCCGCAGGGTAACCGGTCTGAAGTAACCCACTTTCAAACCCTGGGCCGTAAGTTTTTCCACCGCCTCCCGGACCGCCCGGAAAACCACCCCGTGCGCCACCACCGCCAGGTGGGCGTCTTCAATACCGTATGACTGGTACTCGGCTATCTCCGGCGCAATTTTTTCGTATTCCCGGGCGTCGCCGATTACTTTTTCATAAAGTTCTTCTTCCAGATTGAAAGTGTTCCGGTACTGGGACGGCGGCCGGTCTTTACCCGGCACCCCTTCCCGGCCCACCAAAGGTTCCGGTTCCGCAAGTTCAACCCCCCGCGCCGCCGGGTCGTAAACGGTCAGGGATTCGCGCATTTTAGCCTGGTAGCCGTCCCCGAGTACAAAAGTGGGAAAGCGATACTTCCAGGCAGTATTAAAAGCCTTAATGGTATAGTCAAAAAGGTCCTGGTGCCCGGCAGTGGAATAAACCACCCGCATGCCCTCCCCGTTTCCCCCCGTGGCGGTCAGGGTAACCTCTTGCTGGGAATATATAACGGTGGCCGTGGACGGCCCGCCCCTTTGCTGTACCACTACCACAGCGGGCAGGCGCATCATTTCGGCCATGGACATGGGTTCCTGCATCAAAATGTTACCAGGTCCCGCCGTGGCCGTGAAGGCCTTGCGGCCGGCCATTACGCCTCCAATAGTCGTAAAACCGGCGGAAAGCTCATCTTCGGTCTGCAGGAACTTTTTTTGATATTTCGGGGCCAGCCTGGTCCAGTAGTGCATGATCTCATTTTGGGGCGTGATCGGATAACCGTACATGATGTCCGCCCCCGCGGCCATGGCCGCCCAGGCCACCACCTCGTTTCCGGTCATAAAGGCCCTTTTTTCCTCCCGGATCGGCTTCTGCAACAATTAAACTACCTCCCGTCATCAAGGTGGTTATATTACCAGAACGCTTTATGCATCATTAACCTTAATTCGCGGACCGGGTTACCCATGCAGTCCGACCGGCCGATGGTTCCGTCAATACTCTTTGCGACTGCAGTAGCCGTCACCCTCAAGCCGAGAATTTTTGCCGCCGCAGCAACTTTCCGGGCTCCGTCCTGCACTACTGACACGGTCGTTTCCGGCCCCAAATGAGTGTTGTTGATTAATCCGTCCGACCTGCCCATAGCCCTAACCTGCTCGACTACATCCCTCACCCCGGCGGTTAACGGGCGACAAGTATTTACCACGTTATAAACCTTGAGCCGCGGGTTCGTGTTTGCCCCTACCACCAAATTGAGCGTCCTGATGCCTTCCGTGCCGTAGCCCAGGTCCAGGATGACGTCACCCTCCCGCCGGAGCGCCCATCTGGCCGCCGGATGCAAAGTGGTGCCGGCTTCCCCCAGGCCGGCAGTATCCTCCGTCCTCCACGCGATTACCCCTACCCCCATACGTCGCAACTCATCCTGAATGGGCCGCAAGGTATACGCCGGTTCCACAATATCCAGGTCCACCAGGGTGACCTTCCTGCCGCACCGCGCTATTTCCAGCGCACGGTTGAGCGCATTTTCACTTTTACCGGCGGCATATTCACCCGTATATACTTCTACTATTCTGCTCATCGCACCCTCTGAAACGGCAAATTATACCTGATTTAAAATGGCGGGACCATGTTTTCACTGCTAATTTACCCACTCTGATCAATAAATATAAATTTTTTCCCTAGAATATAAACAGGGGACGGTTCTCTGTTTGATATTGCCCCCGCCGGTATTAAAGTTAAAGATTGCCGGCGGGGGTGATTTTTTTTGCAACCTGAAACAGAGAACCGTCCCCTGTTTATGTTCCCGTCCCCTGTTTATGTATTTTCTTCCCCAAAAGTGAGGGTGATACGGTAACTCTGTCTAAAGGCATTCTTAAAGCTTACAGCCAGCTTCTAAACGGCAGTGCTAATAAATTCGACCAAGGAGCCCAGGTATTATGATTACAAAACAGGAGATAAAAGGCCATATTGAGAGCTACTGCAAAGAACTAAGTGATTTAGCAGACCGGTACTTGATGAATAGATGACATTCATTCTTATCAGTCATCAGGCAGTAAGACATAAATGTCTGTTATTCTTCTTCACTACCTTCATCCATATAAACTCCTTCTTCGGTCTGAATTGCTTCCCTAGGGATGGATTTATTCATAGCTTTTTCGATTCTCTGCAGTATTTTCTCCTTACGGTCAAAGAAAAAGTTTTCAAAGTCATCAGCGTACAGCAATTCAGGTGAGAGCACATGGGATTTTAAGATATTTTGAAACTCGTTATCACTTACTTCAGCATGTTTTTGTATTCTCACCAAATATTTACTTGGAGCTTCACCACTTACTATACGATTAGTACGACTTGATAGAGGGGTCTTATTAATTATACAGTTATAATCGTCTTTGCTTATGCCATTTTTTAAACACCAAGCTACAGGGAAAATATGGTGAATGTCAATTGATTCGGAAAAATAAGTACTAAAATCAATCTTTGTAGCCGAAAGCCAATCTTTGGTTTCATCATCCATGAGCAATGCATAAATCCCTTTATAAGCAGCACTATTCCTTGTTCTCAGCGTATGCAGCCGCGACGGTGAAAAATTTGCATCGTAAATAGTTTTTGGTTTGGGGCTATCATTTTCAATCCAATTTATCACCTGGGGTAAATCGAGGGCATAGCGGGTTTCGTTGGCCGAGCCATAAAGCTCACCAAAAACACCACACCAGTACCACTGCTTTAATTTATTTTTGTAACCTATATTATCAATCTTGTCACCTAAAACAGCTAAAATCGCCGCCATTGGTATCAATTGGGTATTGTAAGGCAGATCGCGGGCGGTATAGATGTGGTTTTCAAACAGTATTTTGGAAGCTTTTATAAAACCCTGCACAACCGGATCCCTATATTTTTTATAATCCTGCAGGGATAAATTAAGCATATCTTTTCGTTTGCAGCTAACAGCCGGCAGCTCTTCGCCGGGAATATTTTGTTTTGCTCGATTTAATCTATAGTTGTAAGTAGCCAACAGGGTAATAGCTTGTATAGCATCTGTATTACTGACCCTAGAAAGCAACTTGAAATTCTTAAACTCATCTTTTATCATCTGCCAATCCGTTTTTAAGTCAAACTCGTCAGCCGCAAAGGTTGCAGTTAGTAATTCAAAAACATTTAAAGATACTCCACCGGTATTAACCTTTTCAAAAACTTGACAAATTGCCTCCTTAGGATTTTCTTTCTTCAAAATTATTACCGGTAGCATATACTGGTGGAAATTATTGATAATTGTAGCCTCAAACTTGTCCCAGAACATGGATTTCTCTCGGTCGTACTGCCAATATTCATTGAACTCCCGTCTCCATACGCTGTAATCATCTATCATGCAAACAGGATACATTAGGTTTTCAAATTCAAATTCTTTCTTTGACAAGTCAAGTACAATACGTCGCCCGAAATCTTCAGTAATCTGTTTCTTTTCATTAAGCGATATGATAGCTTCTTCAAGATCATAATTTACATCCATAGCTTTTATCATATCGATATAATACCAACGTTTAATCTCATAATTTCTTTCATTTCTAGTGGTGACTATCTCATTAGTTACAATTGTTTGATAAAGTGAAGTGAGCCGCTGCTGTCCATCAAGTATAAGTAAATCAGGCCTTACTTCATTGTTAAGTTTTACGCCTTCCACAGGTTTTGTTTTAAATCTTACGTTTTCATTACCGGTCTCCAGAAGCATAACAGCACCGATAGGGAAGGATTTGGCAATACTAGCAAGAATTCCCTTTATGCGGTTGTCGTCCCATATCCATCCTCTCTGGAAGTCGGGTAATTGTATTTTACCCCCATGTACATCCCTTAATATCTCAAATAGACTTCTCTTTGTCGAATCAAAAGTTTCCATAACCTCACCATCTTTTTTAATTGTTATTTGTTACATTTTTATGATAATTCTATAATAAAACCTCTATTTCCTCCTTCTTGCTAGCAAACGGCTAAACATCAACTCCGCACCAATCGGGGTGGTCAATAATATCCTTTTCCCAGCTATCTAATTCAATAAACCCATAAATGGGGTCACGGATCCCGAGCTTGCTACTGCCTAAGTGACAGGTTAGGTCAATGCGCAAAACAGAGAACCGTCCCCCTGTCTTATTGCCCCTGTCTTATTGGAGAACCGTCCCCTGTCTTATTGTTTCTCCTAAAGCCTTAACTTCCTCAAGTCTTTCTCGCCAATTTTGTTCGTTATTCGCTTTTTTCTTCAGTTCCTCAATATTCATGTTTTCCCACCTTTTCTTCCAAAGTTAAGGATATTTTTCGAGTATCGATTTAAATTTAACCCCCAAGCCCCTTAAGAGCTTGATTCCCCCAAAGGTTGCTGGGGGTAAGGGAAAAGCCCCTTGAGAAAGCATTTAATTGCTTGTTCTCCCACGGGGCTTGTTTTGTTACCTTCTAAGGTTAACTGGCGGGTTAGGTCAGTTTGGGAAGGAACACTTTGTGTTATGTTCAACAACCAACTTGTGGATCATTCCTTACTGCACTCTGACAGCATAGATGTTAGCCGTGAAACTACCAGCTTGGTTAAAGGTCACGTTGAAGGTCGTGCTGGCGGTTCCTTCATCGAAATCAAAAGTGAAGCCATCAGATGGTCCCCAGTACCAGCAGCCACCACTCATGTAGCCAAGCTGCTGATTATCTTCAGCGATAGCTGTTAATGTACTTTCTGAAACATTATCGCCGGTAACTTCTATTACATAAAGGACTCGGTCGACGGCGGTTACATTACCTTTCCCTCTGGACATGTCTTTTTGGGTACCGAGATCAGCGGTGACGGATACATTAAATCCTTCGCCTTGATTAGCACTGAATTGGGCTACACCATTTTCACCCGGGTCAATACCTTCACCCCAGAACATGGCAATAATATCAGTCACATCAGCTACTTCTTCGATAGTCCTGTGGTCTGTTACAACATATCCGTCAGCAAAGGTATTGTCTTCGAGGACGCTGACAAGGTCAAGATTTTCGGTTAGGTCTATTACTTCGCCGTTGATTGTAACATCATTAACCGACAAGGTTCCTGTTGCTCCAGACCGGACAACGATAGCGCTGTGATAGGTGCTTGAATCTGCAGTTTGTCCGTTTTTATCCACATTGAACTCGCCGCCGGTAATGCTCATATCAGTGCCGCTATTAGCAGCGCTGCTGGCAAACCGGACGCAGTATGTGTCATTTCCTGCACCCAGCGCTTTTACACTGATATTGGTATTTTTTACTACTAGATTACTGCCTGATTGCAGGTTGATACCGCTCTTACAGTTATTAATTGTGCTGTTCTGGACGGTAACATCATCAGCTTTGCCCTGGATCGTGACATAATAGCCGCCAGTGAAGGTACAATTGTCAATGTTAACACCATCGCAACTATTCGTCATTTCTACGGCCCTGCCAGCCGAACCTTCTAAGGATTCCATAGATTCTTTTGCATCAAAATTGCAGTTCTCAATGGTAACATCACTGACTCCGTTCAAAACAATACTGTCGCCTTCAGCCGGTTTAACAAGATTAAGGCCATCAACTGTTACGCTATCTGCTGTAATGGTAATCGTGCCTGTAAGTGTAACACCTTCTGCCGCTTTTAAGGTTATTTCTTTGTTGATTTCCACACTTTCTGTAAGTGAATTATGAACCTCTAGAGTATCCTCTTCATCTGCATCTTCAACCGCAGCTTGAATGGTATCGTAGTATTTATTTTCATTTTCATTGTAGACGTTTCCATCAACCGTACCCGTGCCAGCAACTTCAACTTCTGCTGTTAATTGATTAGAAATCTGAGTATTATCCGGTGCCGCCATGGCCACTGAACCCATCATCAATACAAACGCCACTGCCAGTGCTAATACTAACGGAAACCTTTTTTTCACTTTGCATTACCTCCCAATTAATTTTACTTCTTCCTTAATTAATTGGCGGCCAGGCTGCCATTCGTTTCCGAGAGGCCCTATGGCTTTGCGTCCCTGCCTTTCGACAGGTTTGCCTTTTTCTAATTAATTAAAATAAACCAACACCTTTATTTTGACGCTAATTTTCTCTTAGCTTCACCCCCCCCTTTATGAAAATACTTTGCCAGGTTGTCATAGGGCTTGAGCCAGTTACTCCGTTACTTCAATAATTGCTTTCAATTCATTAGAAATTACGGTGACCTCTAGCTGGTCTCCTACATTTATGGTTGCTGTTTCACCTTCGGCGTTAAGCTGTTTTCCGTCAGTAATGTCATAGAATACGAAGGTTACTGTATAGTCGCCTGCCTTGTTGATCGTCGCTACGAAATTTGTCGTTGCACCTTCGCCGCTGTAATCAACGTCGCCTAGCGGGAAACCGCCAGCAGGACCCCAGGCCAGGACCAGTTCGCCTGCATCAGCACCAACATAGCCCAGTTCAGACTCGTCTATAACAATTGCCGGCTTGCCACCTTCTATCTCAGCTAAGTCAATATCTTCAGCACTAAGACCAGGTATCACGCCGTAGAAGCGAACCAGATTATCCTTATCCGCATCCGTAACTGTACCTTGGGCAGTCACGGACATGGTGAACTCTTCGCCAGTGTTAGTTGTTACACTACCTGCACTCATGGTCAAGTAAGTTGTTACTACTTCATCCAACGCGTTATCCAAAGCATCGAGTGTAGCCTGGGATCTGGCATAACCATCTGTAGGTCTCTTCTCCAGCAGTTTCTGTAATACTGCTTCCCGATCTGCATCGCTTTCTAATCCATTGTACCTGTCTACCAGTTCCTGCAGTGTAGCTATCTTAGTCTCAACCGGTATGTCTGAATGGGTCGCATAGCTTACAGCCCCGAACCTATCCAGCAGCATGGTCACAAAGGAGATACCGTTAAGGGCTTCAGTATTCTCGGCATTGTTTACCAAGTCCATTGATTCTTCGGTTACCAGTCTGGTGGCTACCATGTCGTTAAAGTATGTGGTTAAGGTTGATAGATCGTAACCCTCAGCCGGTTTGTTGTTGTTCAGGTCGTAAAATACGGCTGTCTTTCTGTTTTTTCCACCAGTAGCCGTCTTATCAAGAGCTGCATAGTCGCTGTCTTCACCTACATCCAGGCCTAATGTGGCTAGATGTTCTTCCAAGGCTTCAGGTGCTCCTGAATAGTTGTAGCTCTCCGGTGTCAGGTAAGCGTTGACTGCTGCTAAGGCCTCGGCTACTTCACCTAATTCTGATTCCACTGCTTCCAACGCAGTCTCAAAGGCATCGGTGGTGTATCTGGATCTTGCAAACTCTCCACTGTAAACATCAGTTCTAAGTCCAAGCACTTTGTCTAATACGGCTATCTTTCCGGTTTCATCTAATTTGTTGTAACGTTCCATTAAGCCTTGCAGTGTCGATACTTTATCTGTTAATGCTTCGCCTGAGTGGATTGCGTAAACTTCACTTGCATCTTCGAATCTCTCAAGCAACATGCTTACATAGCCTTCAAGGTCCGCTGCTGTTGTAGCTTCGTTAGCCTGATTCATTGAAGCCTGGGTTACTAATCTGGTGGCTACGATGGCGTCAAAGTATTCCTGCAAGGTAGCCAGGTCGTAACCATCTTCCGGCTTGTTGGACAACAGGTCTGAACTTACTGATGGCTTCCGGTCATCAATAAGAGTATTGTAGTCGGTTAAGTCAAGGCCTAAAATGGCTGCCTTTTCCTCAATTACTTCCTTCAAGGCGTTGCGGTCTTCCGCTACGTTGACTGCCTGGAGGGCTTCTCCTACTTCACCTATGATGCCTTCCTGTTCGGTCAAGGCTGCATCTAAGGCCTCTGTGGTAGCTTGTGATCTGGCATAGGGAGCTTCCGCCAAGACTGCCTGAAGCGCTGCTTCCTGGTTGGCTTCGGGAAGATCTTCGTATCTATCTACTAAGCCTTGCAGTGTGAGTATCTTTTCACTAAGGGCAATACCGGAATGAGTATCGTAAATCTCATCCGCTGCCTCAAACTGGGCTAGCAGGTCGGTTACCCATGAGATTCCTTCAAGGTCTGCAATGCTCTCGGCATTGTTCACTTTATCCATTGAAGCCTGGGTTACTAATCTGGTGGCTACGATGGCGTCAAAGTATTCCTGCAAGGTAGCCAGGTCGTAACCATCTTCCGGCTTGTTGGACAACAGGTCTGAACTTACTGATGGCTTCCGGTCA
>Ga0334900_1001177_pt1 | contig 30282 bp, 29 predicted proteins | sample GraSluR3_MG_2_FD_207231 | JGI IMG/M metagenome (GOLD analysis project Ga0334900, IMG submission 207231) | Sludge microbial communities from methane-producing bioreactor in Wageningen University, Netherlands - Granular Sludge_31_08-R3 | ecosystem: Engineered > Bioreactor > Anaerobic >... | reverse complement strand
GTGCGGTTTTTGATCTCGTCCAGGATAGCTTCTGAATATTTCGCCATACACTCCCAATCAATACGATTCCCAGATCGCCGGCTCCACTCCTTGGCGCAACCGGAGCAAGTGGTCTATCTCTTCCCGGCCATGTAATTCACCATGTCCGATACCGGGACACCAATCAGCCTCCCGTTCCCACGATTGACGATCAGCGACAATAGTGTTCCAAAATGGATAGGTTGCACATTGTACCGGTCTAGCCTTGTACACACTGCAACCATATTTCTCGAGAAACACACAATCGTGGTTCTCTCGTTCCAAAAGGCTTATATAAGAGATACTACCCATAGGTACCTTTCGGCAATAGCGATGGATGAATTCTCTGGGAGAAAGGTGCAAGAATGAGGATAATCGGTCAAGATCAGCATCTGATATGAACACGAAGCCCGGCTCCACGCCACAACAGTAACGGCACCCAGGCTTGCAGGTGAAGTGAAGACCATCCTCATAGAAACAATCCATGATACCCCCACAAACGAAAAAACAGGTCTTTCCGTAAGGAGTAGACCTGTTATGGGGAGAGAAGGATTCGAACCTTCGAAGGCTGAGCCAACAGATTTACAGTCTGCCCCCTTTGACCGCTCGGGAACCTCCCCGTTTTCACGACTCGCTCACCTTACCTAAAACAGGTCAAATAGTCAAGCATACTCATGAAAAAGTTCATAATGTCATGGAACCACGGCACAATTGCCATGTAGTGTTCCAATAGCCACCTGTCAGATTCGAACTGACGACCCCGAGATTACAAGTCACGTGCTCTGGCCAGCTGAGCTAAGGTGGCGACTGTTTCCGTGGTAGCATAAGAAAAATCAGGTCACTCTGTCAAGTCAAAAACCCCAATCTTTCAGCAACGCTTCTATCTCACTCCGAGTTCGCTTGTCTGCCCTTGAGTGAAAGTGCCATACATCATATTTTGCCAGAGCATATTGCAAGAGCATGACAGCCTCCTGACGATCGCTCATCTTACTCAATGAAACCGGGGAGTAGAATGGAACTGCGTTCTGGCCTCCCGCTCCTTCATAGTAGGCATGTTGGTCGACCACACTCTTTCCTGCTGCTCTGTTCCAATCTCTCTCCATAGAACGGAGATTCGAGCTTCGTTTCGACGCACTGTTGTTTCGTTTCCACAACATCTCAGCAAGAGCCTTGAAGTGGCCAGGATACAACACGTGTGAGGGTATGGTTTCAACGGCTTTTCGCGTGTAGGAAATTGCGGTATCGAGATCACCGAACGAGAGGGGCCACCCCGGTAATTGAAAGTACAACTGACCGAGGACATACCAACTGACCGAGTTATCCATGACACCAAGGGTGTCGATCAGATAGGTAAAATCATCTCTCATCGGTTTTGCTTTCGAAAGGGCATTCAAAGGTCCTTTGGTCTCTCCCCAACGCCCTATACTTGAAGCTTTGTAGACCAGAGCGTCGGGATGATCACCATAGGCAAGAGCGTCCATTGCGTACTGTTCAGCCTCTTCGTAGATGGCAAACAGCTCGCTGTCACTAGCACCCTCCTCCTTTCGTTCATCCCCAATGGCGAGTGTGGCACGAGAGAGCCTCCAGAGTAGCTCAGCTCTGTCAGAAGGATTCACTGTAGTCTCCAATGTATTTTGAAGCAACGATTTCGTCTCTTCCAGTCGATCAAGCCAATACAGCGAATCTGCCTGTTCGAGTGTGGCAGAAACAGCAAATACAAGCGACATGCACAACACAAACAGAGCTACGGTCAGGAACAACTTCTTTTTCATGAATTCCCCCTCAAGATAGTACTACTACTATATCTTACACATTCATCCTATTGTGTCAATTAAAATGCTATCGACTCAAATCTGGTCTCAGTGCCTGTGCCCCACGAAGATAGACTGCTTGAGGTGTGTGTGACTCTTCCTGATGGTAATGCACAAGCAATCGAATAGTCCGAGGCAACATACCATTGACCACCGGTTCCTGCATGCAAAACAGTGGCACAGAATAGGTCGAGTCTCTCGACCGGAGGGCTGTTGCAGGGTTTACTGCATGGAGATCGGGCGTTACCGAAAATTGCAGAGATATGATCTGACTCTCGTGCAGATTGTTTGCACTGCACACGGTGTCGTACATTTCAATGACCGCATCTACGATAAGCATTCGCTCGTCTCTCTCAACCTGCGTCGCTCCACGAACTGCAAATACTCTTTCAGCCATTGTCATCTCCTTTTTATTCTAAACAAAAAGCATGAATCCATGCTGGGTCACTTCTGTGAAAATCGATATCACAACCCATCCTGATACGAATACTATACAGCGGATAAATGTAGCCAGCACATCCAGAACAGGAAACATTCGATCGAACAGCCAAAGGACCACAGCTATCAATAGCAGCACGAGAGCATACGCAAGCCCTACCATACTGAGCAGTGTTGTGGCATTCGTAGCAAACTGTGTGAACTGGTCTGTAGTATCCCACCACAGCTGTGCTGCGAAGAGGCTAAACGAGAAGAGATACAGAAGCAACAGATAGTTGTGGACACGAGCGCCAAAGGCCAAGGTCCTTCTGAGCCGTAACATGTGAATAAGTATATCACAAGTGTCCACAGTTACGACAGCATTCGATTAACACAATTATATATTGCGGATACCACCTCTTTGCCATAAACTATTGAAATAAAACACAAAAAATGAAGGAAAAATTATGGGAAACAATGCTATTGAAAAAATGAAAGGTGTTGGAGTCGGCACTCCCGATATTCTTGTTCCGAAAAAAGGTATCAATCTACATAAATGGGCAGTAGTTGCCTGTGATCAGTACACATCTGAACAGGATTATTGGAAACGTGTTGAGTCGTATGTTGGAGACAGTCCATCGACACTACACCTCATTTTTCCCGAGGCCTACCTCGAGGAGCCCGATCCACAGAAACGTATCGATTCCATTAACAAGGCCATGGCAACATATCTGGCACAAGGTCTCTTCACTACCTTTCCCGAGAGCTTCTTTCTCGTTCATAGAACCACAGGCAAAGGTCCTGGTCGCTGGGGTCTCATTGTGTCACTCGATCTTGAACAATACGACTACTCGAAGGATTCAAGAACACTCATTCGTGCAACTGAGGGAACAATCGTGAGCAGAATACCGCCAAGAAAGCTTATTCGCAAGGATGCTCCACTCGAATTACCCCATATCCTCGTGCTCATAAGCGATGAAGCACGGTCGGTCATCGAACCCCTGATAGCTCAGCAATCGTCGCTCCCCCTTGTGTATGACACAGATCTCATGGAACACGGAGGTCATATTCGTGCATTCCAGATTCATGGAGAACAATTGGAGCAGGTTGCAACCGCATTCGAATCTTTACATGCATCTCTGGATCGAGAGAATCCCCTCCTGTTCGCCATGGGAGATGGGAATCACTCCCTAGCTACAGCAAAATCGTGCTGGGAAGATTTGAAAAAAACGCTCTCTCCAGAGGAACTCCAGAACCACCCGGCACGATATGCACTGGTCGAGCTCGAAAACATCTTCGATCCAGGTCTCGTGTTCGAACCGATTCATCGTGTTTTATTCTCGATAACGAAGGAGGATTTTATCGAGGAACTTGGTCGTCATTGCGATGGATTCACTGAAACTACCGTATCATCCATCAATATGGTGAACACTCTGATCGAAAAAAAAGATGGAGTTCAGCGCTTTGGCTATGCAGATTCGAATGGATTATCGGTCTTCAATCTCGAGAATCCTGCAGCCACCATCCCTGCAGGGACACTACAGTCGGTAATCGATGCGCTTCTGAAAAACAAAAACAGTACGGTCGACTACATTCACGGCGATGATGTAACCATGGACCTTGGCAGTAGAGAAGGAAACATTGGCCTATTCTTGCCTGCCATCGACAAAGGTACCTTCTTTGACACTATCATTGCAGATGGTGCACTTCCGAGGAAAACATTCAGTATGGGAGAGGCACACGAAAAACGGTTTTACATGGAGGCGAGAAAGATTCGCTGACCGAATATGGTGGCGCAATAAAGGGCGGGTTGCTACCCGCCCTTGTCGTATACAGTAGGGAATGAAATCAACCGAGACCCGATTTCCTACGACTCCAGATATCATAGAAGACTGCCAACAGGAGAATTGAAGCTTTCACCACATATTGCCAGTCGGCTCCGATATTCTGCAAGGACATGCCATTGTTGATAGCTCCCATGACCAGCCCACCGGTGATTGCTCCGATTGTAGTACCGATACCACCAGAAGCAGCAGCTCCACCTATGAAGCAGGAGGCGATTGCATCGAGTTCGAACCCATCCCCAGCCTGTGGTAGAGCGGAGTTCATGTAGGCGGTAAACACCAGTCCTGAAAGACCGCTCAGGACACCCATGATCACGTGAGTAATGAAGACGACCTGCTCAGAGTTTATTCCACTTAACTTCGCCGACTTCGCGTTTCCTCCAACAGCGTAGATGTATCGCCCTATCACGGTATTGTTGGTAATAAATACGAACAGTGCAGTGACCAAAGACAATACCAGCACGACTGTGGGAATGCCACGATATGAGGCAAATCGAGTGAACACGAAGATAATCAGCAGAGACAGTGCGACAACTTTCAATATATCGTATCGGAACGACAGAACGGTGAACCCCTTCTTTATTTTCCTGTTTCGTTGGTGAAGCATTGCCCATATAAGGAGCACGATTGCAACAACCATGACCAGTAGTGAGAGTCCGTCGTTTCCTCCAATGGTGAATCCGTCGATGCGAAGGAATCCAGAGGCGATTCGCTTAAAACCATCATCGCGGAGAGCTATCGGAGTTACATTCGTTATGATGTACGTGAGACCTCGGAAGAGCAACATACCTGCCAACGTGACAATGAACGCAGGAATCCGCATATAGGCAATCCAGAAAGCCTGAAAACACCCGATGAGTCCACCAACGATCAGTGTGAGAATCAGTGTGGGAATCAAGCCCATCCCGGTGTTGTACAGCATGGCACTGATTGCTCCGGTGAATGCAATGAGCGATCCCACGGATAGGTCAATATTTCCGATGATAATAACCAGAACCATCCCCACTGCAAGAATGAGTATATAACTGTTCTGTATAAATATGTTTGTAATGTTTCTCGGTGTAAGATTCACGCCACCGGTCATGAATGCAAATACGACCATGATAAGTCCAAGCATGATGAACATGGAGAGTTTACGCATGTTCTGCTTGGCCAATTCAAAGAATGAGATGTGTTCTATTTGTGCTCCATTCGCCATGAAATCCTCCTAATCTACAAGAGCCATATGCATGATGCGTTCCTGGGTAGCCTCATCACGGTTCAAGACCCCTTTGATCTCCCCTTCGTTCATCACATAAATTCTATCAGACATACTAATTGCTTCCACCAACTCCGATGATACGACAATTACACTCTTACCCTGCTTCACCATCTCGTTCAAAATGCTGTAGATTTCAAATTTTGCACCTACATCAATGCCACGAGTTGGCTCATCGACAATGAATACGTCCGGATCTGCAAGGAGGCATCTACTGAGTACCACTTTCTGCTGGTTCCCACCCGAGAGATTCCTTGCCAACTGGAGAAGCGATGGTGTCTTGATCTGCAAAGCCTGCCTGTACTTTTCAGCACTTTTCATCTCAAGATCCTTGTCTACCACTCCACGCTTTGAGAGCTTCGGAAGACTCGAATTGGTGATGTTCGTCTTTACATCCTGTAACAGAATGAGTCCAAGACTCTTTCTGTCTTCGCTCACATAGCCAACACCCTTCTCTATCGCATCCTTCGGGTTTTTGAATTCAACTCGATCTCCATTGAGAAAGATCTCACCAGATGCTCCGTATCCATAAGAATTGCCGAAGATACTCATCATAAGCTCAGTTCTACCTGCCCCCATAGGGCCACAGAAGCTGACGATCTCACCTTTACGTACAAAGAACGATGCATCATCGACAATTTTCATGGTGTGGTAGTCTGGGTGATATACCGTCCAGTTCTTCACTTCAAACACCACATCACCTATGTCAGGCTCTTTCTGGGGAAACAGGTTTTTCAACTCTCGACCGACCATGCCTCGTATGATCTCTTTCTCGGTTACCTCTCGCTCAGTCAGATCGTATGATACAATCGATTGGCCATCTCTCAGAATGGTAATCGAGTCGGCGACAGCAAGCACTTCATCGAGTTTATGGGAGATCATGATGCAGGTAATTCCCTCCCGCTTAAACTCTCGCATAAGATCGAGCAACTTTTGACTTTCGTCATCGTTCAAAGACGAAGTGGGTTCATCAAAGATCAATAGTTCCGCTTTCTGTGAAATGGCTCGAGCGATCTCTACAAGCTGCTGTTTTCCAACACTCATCTTACTTACAATAGTCTGTGGTTTCTCGTTTAATCCAACTCGCTTCATAAGTGGATATGAATCCTTGAGACAACTGTCCCAATCTATGACTCCGAACCGTGTCTTCATATGACCGAGAAACAAGTTCTCGTAGACTGATAAATAGGGACTGAGCGTCAATTCCTGGTGAATGATCGCGAGCCCAGCCAGCTCACTATCCTTGGTATTTCGATAGTTCGTCTCATTGCCTTTGAAGAACACTTGACCTTCGTAGGTCCCTTTGGGGTACACACCGCTTACCACATTCATCAATGTCGATTTACCAGCACCGTTCTCCCCAACCAGACAATGGATCTCCCCCTTGCGGACCTTGAACTCTACGTTGTCCAACGCTCTCACACCGGGAAAATCCTTCGTCAAATTCTTTACTTCCAGAATGTACTGCTCACTCATGCCTCTCCACCTGTTGCCGCAATGTAACCACGAGCCTTCCGGCAGAAAGCTTTCCGCCGGAAGGAAAAGTGTTTTTATTCTTGTGTCAGATTCACCTGTTAGCGAATCTGATCAGCCTTATAGTAACCGCTGTCAATCATGACTTCAACATAATTATCCTTGGTTACACGAACAGGCTCAAGCAGATAGGATTTCACGACCTTTCTACCAGTGTCATAGGTCTCTGTATCAAGTCGAGCACCTTCGATCTGAGGAGTCTTTCCCTGCAGAATCGCATCTGCGAGATCGATCGCTGCCTTTGCAAGATTTCTGGTGTCTTTGAATACTGTCATTGCCTGTCTGCCATCCTTGATCATCTGGATGGATGCCAATTCTCCATCCTGACCAGTGACTACAGGAAGGTTGTTGACATATTTGGCATCGGAAAGCAGAGCTTCGATGATTGCACGAGCGAGTGTATCGTTTGGCGAAAGAACTGCATCGAGGACATAGTCCTTAGCATCGCCATTCAACAGGTTCTCCATTCTCTGCTTGGCAAGGTCTGGTCTCCAGTTCTCAGTTGCGATTCTAGTGAAGTTTGCTGTGTCACTCGATCTGAGCGGAGCAGGACCGACGATTTTAAGAACACCCTTCTCTACGAATGGGCGCAATTCACTCAAAGCACCGTCGAAGAAGAAGAATGCATTGTTGTCGGTCGGAGATCCGGCGAACAAGGTGATGTACTTGGGATTGGCTGTCGTGGCATTGGCAAGATCCAACTCATCGACAATAGCTGCACCCTGGAACTGACCAACTTTGAAGTTGTCGAACGTAATATAATAGTCGTACTGGTCCGAACCGGTGATAAGACGGTCGTAAGCAATAACTTCAACACCATCTTCACGGGCATCTGCAACAGCAGTGACGACACCTTCGTTGATCGAACCAATGATCAACAGATCAGCACCCTTGGTGATGAAGTCGGAAAGCTGAGCATTCTGAATACTCTGGTCAGCATCGCCATAAGCAACTTCAGCCCTGTATCCGAGTGCGACTGCTGCATCGCGAAGAGCAGCACCGTCCATCTGCCAACGTTCAACGTGAGTTTCTGGCATAGCAAGTCCGATGAATCCCTTGCCAGCTTCCTGAGCGCCCTGTGAGAACGCAACTGATCCTGCGAGCAACAAGACCATACACAGTAAAGCAATTTTCTTCATATTCCTCTCCTTGTGAGTTTTTCAAACCGTCATACGATCGGTCGAGCAAGTGAGAACCTAGGTTCTCACTCACAGTCATATGGTACGCCCCCTCTATGGAGTCAGGAATATCAAAAAAAAGGATTTCATATCAAAAATTGACTTATTGAGTTCCAAATCAGTCTGCGAGTAGTGGTGTCACATCGACATCTCCCTGTCGAATCAGACGATATGGTTCTTTCGTTATGTCCAGAATAGTCGAGGGAACCGTACCCTGATTCTCATCTCCTTGGAGAAAGAGTGGTATCACTTCGTTGAAATGAACCACCATCTCCTGAAAGTGGGTGAAAGCAGGCATTCCCGAACTGTTGACACTAGTGCTATACAAGGGTGAACCCAGATTTGTAAGCACGGCTTGAAGAAAAGGGTCGGCAGGCTCACGAATCGCTACCGTTCCCCCATGGACACTCTTCACGACCAGCGTCAAAGCGCCAGGCCAGAAATCCAACACTCTCTGGGGAATCTGTGTATCGGTGATTCGAGGCAACAGTGACCGCGTGATGAGTTGGATGAACGGTTTAGTCTCCTCTCTCCCTTTGACATCTCTCAGTTGCTGTTCAGTATCAGGAGCAACACCCACGATACCATATATCGTATCACAAGGAATGATTGCTATGTTTCGTGCACTAAGATGCTTGGTCAGCATACCCAATGCATGCTTGTCATGTTTTGCGATGATGATTCCCATAGACCTCTCCGTTGAACGAAAGAATCACAGGCTCCTCACGACTTCGTTTTCGTTTGTACCTGATCAAGGCGATACTACCGGTAATAGACATACTGAGCAAGAGTGCCAAAAGGAGCGAGAGAGAAAAGGATATACCACGCTCTGAGTGAAACGTGCTTCCAGGATCGGAGGGTGTGGAAATAGGCAGTTGCTGTGTTTCACCGTTCGGATATACCGGAGCGCCTTGTGAGTCGAAAAAGAGATACACACGTTCTCCGCGTTGCACATAACCCATCTTTCGGGCTGCGTCGAGCACCGACTCGCGACTATGCACGTTATCGTATCGGTGTTGCAGAGTTTCAAGCTGAAGACGTTGAACATCCAGAACATACCGCTTTTGCTCTACATACTGTTCCAACGAGCGATTCGTCAACAATCCCTTCGGACCGGCAAGGCCAAAGATCACTGCAGTGCAGAGAACTAGGAGAAACAGAAACAATACAAGATAATTCCTTGTCATACACCACCCGAACCGTTATAATGCATTACATATCATACAGACAGCAAGTGGCGTTGTAAAGCGCTCCTATTGCTGCCGGATGGAGTACTCTAAGACCAATGCAAAGACATCGAGAGAAGAGCCCAGCAGGCACTATTGTTATTTCTGCGATCATCACACTCGTTGTCATGGGTGCTCTTACCTTTCTTCTAGTATATTTCGGCCTTCCAAGTATCCCTATCTCTCAAGAGTTGCTTTACTCCTCTCTATTGCGATTGCTCCCTATCATCATCGGTCTCATTCTTGTGCTGATCGCTCTGACAATTCAACCGCCACGAATCCCGAAAGACACCGATAAAACAGATGAGATCGGCAAAGACAACTTCACTGCACCTTTGTATAATCTTCCAGACGAAGAAGAACAGAGGAGTTACGGCCGAGCGCAACTGTCGGTACCGAAACCGACTCCTTCGACAGGGAAACAGAGTCTTGAAGCGGCCTCGCAGACCGCTAATCGTGTGCCAGACATCGCTCCTACGATCACTCCCTTCACAGGAGCTCCTGCGAAGCCTGCGCAGATGTGGGCTCCAGAACCTGAGAAATGGACTCCTGCTGAACCATTTGAGATACAAAAGCAGGCAGAAGTCGATTCGATACCGGTAGAGATCCCTCCTGAACTGGATATCGAATCCACCGAACAGACGACCGATCTCGGAAGAGCTGTCCTATTCGGTGAATACCCATTCTCCATCCCTCCAGGAAGTGATATTGCAGCGTTGTTGGAACCGATTGAGGAGACCTTTGAATCCGGGGACCTAAGAGCCGAGGACTTGAGATTGGTAGAAGACACATTCGAAACCCGTCTTGACGATGAGCTTGCGAGCGCTGTGGATCTCGGCTACGATCTCTCTATTGCGGTTATCGATGTACCACACCACGATGCCGACACCCATTCGGTCGATGCAACGGTTGTGCAGAACCTGTTCAATCGGCTCGGTATCGTCTCCTTTTTCTATCTCACCGAAGTTCACCGAGTATCGGCAATCCTCCCCTTCCATGGATTCGAACAATGCCGTCGATACTTTGCTTCACTACTCGAAAACCTACGAAAGCACCATCCGGAATCGACGGTTACAGTCGGTTTTTCCTCCGTGAATGGTCGAGAAATCACTGCCGAAGGAATTACCGAGGAAGCTACCATTGCTGCAGATCTCGCCCATGAGCGTGGAGGTTACAGTCTGATTGGCTACGATACCGATCTGGAGCCCACTTTAGAGGACTAATCCTTCAAAGGGATATCAAACACCATTCTATCTCTGGCAAGAAACGTCGCGGGAAAAATTTCTCTTGCTTCATTGCGAAGGATCTTTAGGTCTCGGTCGGTATAGCGAGGACTATAATGGATGAGACCCATGGAGTTGACCTGTGCATCGCGCGCTATGGTCGCAGCCTGTTTTGCAGTCATATGTTTCTTGTCTCGAGCACTCTCGACCAGCGTCTGATCGAACATACCTTCACAGAGTAGGAGATCAACCTGCTTCACGTGTCGAGCTATCGAATCGAGATAGAGCGTATCGGTGACATAGGAGAACGATCGACCAGATCGTGTCGGTCCGAGGATATCGCTTGGATGTATTGTTCTACCATCGTCGAGCTGTACCGATTCCCCCTGTTGGAGCCGAGACCAGAGCGGACCACGTGGGAGCCCCAACTCAATCGCCTTCTCGGGATGGAATATTCCGGGACGACTTTTTTCACGCATGGTATACCCATAACAGGGTTTTGTATGATCTAGTTTGAATGCCTCTACCGAGAAGTCTTCGGTCTCATGGATGATTCCTGGACTGACAGTCTTCACAATGATCTCATAATTGATATACATATCGAGTAGTTTTCGCATCTGGTGCACATACTCTTTCAGTCTGGCCGGTCCATAGATGATCAAAGGATCCTCGCGATCCACCTGAGAGCTGAGCATGAGCATCCCAGGCAACCCAGTTACATGGTCTGCGTGCATATGCGATATGAATATGGCTGATATCTTTTTCCACTTGATGTTCAACATCTTCAGTGAAATCTGAGTACCTTCTCCACAATCAAAGAGAAAAAGCTCCCCCTCTCTGCGTACCATGGCGGAAGTGAGAAAGCGACCCGGAAGGGGCATCATACCACTGGTTCCAAGAACAAAGACTTCAAAATTCATGCGGATAGCCTACCGTCGAATCAATCTTGTTGCAACAGCTCGAGAGGTGAAATCCTCCGTATTCTGCGTAATGTCATATGGACAGTGATGCTGGAGATAACCAACATAGAACTGCAAATAAAAATCAGGTCGTTCGCTGATATCACCACGGGAAAATCGAGAAGATAATACTGCAAACCGGCAATTCCGCTACGTCCCAACCATGCAAGGACGACACCCAGCTGAGTTCCGATTCCTATACCTGCGACTACACCGAGAATCATCCCGACTAGGGTCACCACCATTACAGCGGAGAAGAATGCTCCGGAGAGCTGACCATTTCGAGCACCAAGCGTCTTGTAAAGTGCCAGAGCTTGCATGGAATCTTGAACCAACTCCTGGGCGATCGATGCAACATAGACACTGGCGACAAGCAAGATCATGATGAACACCAGGAGAATGACCTGTCTGCTCGTGATAAAATTCTGATAGACTGTGAAATTGAACACATCCCACGTTGCATGAGAGACGGTCTTTCCCAGATGTGCTTTCACAGAGGCGATGATCTCACCAAGTGCATCGACTGAGTTTTTTGTAACCAGAACTTCTGTATAGGCATTCTTCTCTTTAGGGAAATAACGGAGAGCATCGTCTCTATTCATGAAAATGAGTGACGAATCGAGCTCGTGATATCCACTTTCATAGCATGCAGTGATCGTAGCGAGTACTGGACGTACAACAGCTGTCGACGAATCGGGAACGACCATGAATGCGACACGGTCACCTAGTGAGACGTTGAGACTTTTTGCAAGAGTCTCGCTCACGGTAACCGAAGCAAGATTTCCCTGTTTCTCAAGCGGTTCTCCTGCGAAAGACAATTGTTTTTTTCGCGCATCGTTGAAATACGAATTATCTACACCCTTTACGCGCACCTCTGCCGTGTTCTCACGAGAATAGATGATCCCATATCCGGCGACCACATAATCACCACTGACGATTCGCTCATCGATGGATGCAAACTCGTTCGGATCGTCGAAGAGCGGCTCTCGCTCATAGAACTGCACGTGACCGTCCTGCAAAAGAATATACTTGTCTGTGATTCCCCGCATCATCCCATCCATGAAGATAAGGGCAAGCACAAGCGGGACCATGACTAGTGCAACGAGAATCATGGAACGAATCAGTCGGGTTCTCGCGTACGCTGACTCTCCGCGGGCTAACAGCAGATTTCTCCAGAGCCAGAACCCAAAACTCCTTTTCATGCGAGCTCCCTCATAGTTCTATTGTGGAGTAGATAGACAGTCGAACACTGTCGAGCCAGTTGTGTATCATGCGTTACGAGAAGCAGTGTCTTCTGCTCTTCTTGTACCAGTTCGAGAAGAAGCCTCTCGATACCGGTAGATGACTCTTCATCGAGAGAGCCAGTCGGTTCGTCTGCGATGATGAGATCGGGATCATTGATAAGTGCTCTACAGATTGCCACCCTCTGCCGTTCTCCTCCACTGAGTTTCTGCGGTCTATGGTGCATCCGGTCAGCCAGACCGACCCGTTCGAGCAGTTCAACCGCTCTATGCTCGGCAACCTTTCTCTTAGATCCCCCGATAAGTGCAGGAATATAGACATTCTCGAGAGCGGAGAAGTCGTCGAGGAGAATGTGTGACTGAAACACGAAACCAATATGTCTGTTGCGGAACTCACTCAACTCACGATCGTTCATTGCGCCCAAGGTGTCACCGAGAAACGTGACCGAACCGGTAGTCGGTCGATCCAGCCCACCTGCAATATTGAGCAGGGTGCTTTTCCCAGAGCCACTTTTTCCCGTTACAGCAATGGACACTCCACGAGAAATGGTAAAGGAGAGATCCTCTAGTATGAGAAGCCGAGTATCACCCGATTGGTACGTCTTAGAAACTTGTTTGAATTGCATCAGATCTTCAGTCATGGTAGAGCATCTCCATCGGTTCACGCTTGAACAGACGTTTGCAGCCTGCATAGGTGAACAGCAAAGCAAGTGCCAACACTGAGAAAGCGATCACTGCAATCTCGAGTGGCCTTACCTGCGTTGAAAAAGGGTATGAAAGTAGAATGTTGTTACGTCGTGTGAACAGGTACTGCACCGAATTCATCCAGGAAAAAATGGTGCCGATGTGTCGACCTGCGACCACTCCTGCAATAATGCCAAGTGCTTCACCGAGAAGCGTGACGATGACCGTTTGACCGAGAAACACCTTTGTTGCGAGCGTCCGTTGTGAACCTACCGCGCGAAGCACTGCCAACTCTCTCTGCTTTACATGGAGCAGTCGAGAGGAGGCATTTTTCATATTCACACCGAGAATGACAAACATGAAAAACAGAAAGAGGTACATGAGCACCTTCTCCAAAGTGAGTGCAGAGTAGAATGCGCTATTGACCTGTTGCCACGTTCTCACCGTAGCATCTGGATAGAGCTGGTTGATTTCTCGAACGACCTCATCTGAACGATCGACGAACCGATCGTTCAGATACAGTCCATAGGTGATACGTTTCGGTCCAATCGCATCGAGCAGAGGATCAATATCTGCAATCACCGTTGTATTGTCGAATTCGGGGAGCCCTGTCCTGAAAGTTCCAGTATGTTCAAAAGTCAATGTCGAGGGTGCCAGTACCACGGCACGACCAGATGCCAGTACTGTCATTCGGATCGAGTCACCCAAGCCCATACCGAGTTTCATGGCAAGAGAGGAGCCAGAAACCAACTCATACGAACCAGGAATCGAACCACGAAGGAGCGATGCACGTTCACTGAATGGATTTTCATCATCCCAGATGCGAGAATCTACAATTCTGAGTCTCGCAGTAGTCGATCGATCAGAAGACGGGTTCTGTAACAATACTTGTGTATTCACATGCGCATATACTTGGGAAACTTGCGGAACCTGTTGGAGAGACTCTATGAGTTCATCTACGGATATCTGAGAGGAAGTCTCAGATGGGAACGTCACTTGGACATGAAAAGATTCGATGGATTTTACCTGATCGAGCAGGTCGCTTTGTAAACTGTTCATCAGGGAAAGCATGACAATGATAGCAAGCATTCCAACGGTGATTCCTGCAAGAATCACCCATGTAGCACTCCTGTGTCGATTACTCCGAGAAAATGCATAGCGCCAAGCCAATCGTACGGTGAACATCAACGCTCCTTACGATATTCCAGACTCAACACGCGCTTTCCATCCGGAGCATAGGTGATATCGGCGTAGGGTGTTCCCTGTTCGAATAGTGTGACCACAGATGTTCCGTCTGCCACGAATCGAGTCGCTCTCACTGGTATATCATCTACCCATTCAGTTCGAGTCTCCACTTTTCCATCTCGATACCACGTTTCAACCCGAGTGGTCTGAGCACCCTCGATTACCTCGACACTCTGGTCAAGTACTCCTGCTGCGTCGTACTGATACCGAACAGTTCGATCGGAGCCATCTGCTGTGACAGTTTCAAGCCGTACCACGAGACCGTCAGGCCCGTAGATTCTCCGCTCTGGTATGCCACCCCGTACTTCATCGATTACCAGTCGGTCTGCTTCATCGTACGATACCGTGCTTTTCACCTGTATCTCATCACCGAGCCACATGTCCTGGACAATGAGATTATCGGGATAGAAGGTTAATTTCGTGAAAAAGTCTGCACCTTGTTCACCATATACAGCTCGATTTGAGTCCGTGGTAAAGTAGGAGCTGCCTACCCTTCCATCCAAATCGATAATTCGTAACCCGGCTAGCACGCCATCTTCACCACGATAATATGTTATGAGACGTTCCAGCTCACCATCTATCAGCTCCTTCGTCTCGTACAGTTGTCCTTCATTGTAAGCATGATGCGTAAGCAGGACGAATGAGTCGTCTCGGCGAGTTGTCCGGATTAACTGGGGAAGGCCGTGCTCATAGGTCGTTTCGATTTCCATCGATACTCCACCATCGGCTGCATAGAAAGTTTCTACGACTTTGTGGACCGTTCCTCCATTCACAGGGCTGAACGTCTGGATCCGTTTCACCACCTCTCCGGATTCAAAAAGTGTCTGCTCCTCTCCCCCTTCCAGCGGTTCTACCTGCAATACATACCGGTGCTCGGAAGCCGCTTGCAGAGACTCAAGAAGTTCGAGTCGCTGACCAAGACTATTGGAACGGTATAGCGAGCTGAACAGAGGCAGGGACGAGAGAGCCAATCCCAAAGCCATCAGCACGACTAACCGTTTCCCAATCATGACGAAATGCCCACCAGTGCATCGAGAAATTCATCTGTATCGAACTCGAGCAGATCCTCGTATCGCTCTCCCACGCCTACGTAAGCAATGGGTATACCCAACTTGTCTCCAATTTGAACGAGGGCTCCTCCCTTCGCTGCGGAGTCGTATTTGGTAAGAATGAGCGCATCGATTCCGATTGCTTGATGAAATAGCTGAGCTTGACTCAACCCATTCTGACCAGTGGTTGCATCGATTACCAAAAAACGTCGATAGCACATCTCATCGGAAATCCTTGAACGTATCACCTTATCGATTTTCTGCAATTCTCGAAGAAGATTCTCTTTGTTGTGCATTCTTCCCGCTGTATCGGCAAGAACAAGGTGATCTCCCTTCGCTTTTGCACTATGAATGGCATCGAAGATAACCGCTCCCGGGTCGGAGCCATGTGACTGCTTTATGATTCGGCAGCCGGTCCGTTCTGCGTGCAATTCCAACTGATCTATGGCCGCTGCTCTGAATGTATCGGCTGCAGCCATGATGACCGACTTGCCCTGGCTCTGGAAGTGCTTTGCCAATTTTGCTATGGTTGTCGTCTTTCCCACACCATTCACACCAAGAATCAGAAAGATATTGGTATCGGCTTCACATAACCTAGGTTTGTATGAAGAGACCTTCTCCTTAAGTAGGGTTTTCATGAGCTGCTGTAGCTCTTCCTGGGTGGTTCGTCGCTCCGATTTTGCAAGCTTCCTCACCGCATCGGAGACCTCCATTGCAGTCTTGGCTCCCAAATCCCCCTCTATGAGCATATCCTCGAGATCCTCAAAGAACTGTTCATCGAGCGTCTGTATACCGAAAAGCGCTTTCAACCGAGCGCCGAATGTCTTCTTCATCGTAGTTGCACCTCATTTCTCTAGTATCGAGAACTATACTTCGTTTTTTGGTAATATGCAAATAATCTGGAACCAGTGTCGAATAACGATACGGCAAAAGCTCCAGCGGATGCCAGGAGAACTGGCTGCCATGCCGATAGTTGTGCAGGATCCGAAACCACAGAACGCGAAATGCTGTCTACGAGAATCGCAAGTCCTCCGAAGAGCAGGCTCCGTCCCAATGAGGCATACAGAGATCGTTGTTCACGAGCTGTGCCCAGTTTCGGACTCAACCAAGGAGGCTGGAATGCAAATGAGATTTCATCAGTCGAATCCATCATATGCACGATCATGGGAGACATTCCATCTGCTCTCCCATAGAGCACATTCGGAGTGGAGATCGATTCCACTACATTCGGCAACTGCATGGTTCCGTGCGAGGGAATTGAAACGAAGGCAGTTCCAGAGTTGCTGGTTATAAGGAGCGGTCTCCCCTTCTGTGGTTCGAGTTCCAGATCGATATGGGTAATGCTACCAGGCTGGAGTTCCAAAGAGAGAAGCTTCGACTGGGTACCAAGTGCACGCGCTTCAAGATTATGCTCCCCTTCTGTCGTAAGGAGCAGGTTACCGAAGAGATCCACCCGCTCTTCGTCTAGCAGAACCTCAAGACCTGGAGCCGTTGGTGCGAACACGACCATGGAGAGCTCATCTTCTCGGTAGTGTGAAACTATGGCCAGTACTGAAGCCTGGAGGAGTGAGTCGGAGTCCTGCGGTAGCGAGATCTCTTCATGTATGGTCGTTCGTGTAGAATCGGAACGGAACTCCGATACTCTAAGACGGGAGAGCATTTCAAATGGCTCAAGAATCAGTACAAGAAGGGCATCCAAGCTGTGCTTCCTCATAAGATAATCGGCAACCACTGCATCATGTTCGGCGAGAGCTTGCGCTATCTCTGGTGGGGGCTCGATACGCTCGAAGACATACGGGAGCGGATGCTTGAATTCAGGTTTCGGCATCTGTTCACTCGAACTGAACACCGAGTCGAGCAACTGGCCAGAACCACCCCAAGCAGTGTGCTTTCGATTAAGAAGATCTCGCTGAACTCGATTGTCGACACGGGTGGTAACGAGCGGCATATACGAATCGCTCGAAGGCTGTTGCTGCAGTGCTCGCTGTATATGGGTATCAAGGTCACTAAGCAGCGATTGATTTCCCACCGTGGTGTGAACCGGGACCAACCCGATGCGTACCGATTCACTGGCGGTCAGCCAAGCTGTTCCCAACAAGGCGACAAGAACGAGGAGGAGTATCGATCTGCATCCTCGTCTCATGTGTTAGACCTCCGAGTGCCATTTGAGATACGATTCGATGAATTGATCGATATCTCCATCCATTACAGCCTGAATATTTCCAATCTGTTCGTTTGTCCGGTGATCCTTCACCATAGTATAGGGTTGGAACACATAGGAACGAATTTGATTTCCCCAACTTATATCCTTCTTCTCAGCAGCATACTGAGCCTGTTCCCGCTCCTGTTCCTGTCGATAGTGTTCGTAGAGGCGACTGGTGAGAATCTTCATGGCTAGGGCTTTGTTCATGTGTTGAGATCGCTCATTCTGACATGCTACGACAATCCCTGTCTTCAGGTGGGTAATGCGAACAGCCGAATCGGTCTTGTTCACATGCTGACCGCCGGCACCTCCAGCTCGATAGGTGTCGATACGTAGCTCGGAGGGATCGATATCCACTTCAACATCATCCTCTATTACAGGAGATGCATAGACCGAAGTAAAGGAGGTATGCCGTCGTTTGTTCGAGTCGAACGGGGAGATTCTGACCAACCGGTGCACCCCTGCTTCACTTTGCAGATATCCGTACGCGTATGCGCCCTGTATCTGCATGGTGACCGATTTCACCCCACCTTCTGCCTCCAGAAGGTCGACAATCTGCACTTTGAATCCGTTCTTCTCGCTCCAACGCACATACATTCGCATAAGCATTTGAGCCCAGTCACAGGCTTCAGTTCCACCGGCTCCTGCATGAACTGAAAGGAAGCAATCGTTCTTGTCGTATTTTCCTGAGAGGAGTGTCTTCAGCCTAAGCGGGTGATACATCTTCTCGATCTGAGCTATCTGTTGTGCAACTTCATCTCCGATGGACTGATCATCTTCATCTGCATAGAGCTCAAGTAGTTCCGAGACATCGTCGATAGACTGAATGAGATCCTGCCACGGCTCCAATGTACTCTTGAGATCGGTCATCTCGGAAAAAAGTGTCTCTGCCCGACTCTTGTCATCCCAAAAATCGGGAGCGAGCGACTCATCCTCCAATTTCTTGATCTTCGACTTCAGTGTATCGGGGTCAAAGCCGCCTCCATACGTCGTAGGCTTCTTCCTTGATTGTCTCGAATGTATTCTGATTATGAATATTCATGGTTACTCCTTATCTTTCTGTTTTGTTCTGGCTCGTCTCTCGATTCTGAAACCGACGGTCCACTGCATCTGCTCTCCTGGGGCTAGGTCGAATTCCCACAGGGGAAGAATCTGCGTATATTCATAAAGAATCTCAAGACCCATCACAGTATCCAGTTTTACCAGAAAATCATCTTTATGCAAGGTGAACCGAATATCGGAAGCAAGAGATAACAGGGTTTTATTCAATGGATCGGGTATTCTGACATTCTTAAGGCTCGGTGCAATGACCCGCCCATTCGCCAGAGGCCGGTTTCTGCTCTTCTCGACCGTATAGAGGGAAACTTCATCATCCTTCATCCCGAGTGAAAGATTCAGCTCACTGCCGAACATGCCACGCGAACGGTGCTTGCCGCAGTTCTCTAATGTGAATTCGACAACAATCGTATGGGTCCGAAACCGATACCGCTTGGTAACCGCTACACAACCTACCCCGAACGGAAGATCCTTAAAACCTTTTCTCGCAACGATCTCGTTCTGATTCTTCTCCGAAATCTCCAGCGAATAGAGGTGTTCTCCTGCATCGAAGGTCTGTTTCTTTACATGCTTGGCATAGTGATCTACAGGAGCATTGTGCGGAAGAAACACATCATTGAATGATCGCTGAAAGGAACCATCTCTGATTGCAGGAAAACTCACACGATCGACCTCGCTCGCATACCCAGTGAATGTATCTCCATAGTTCCAACCTGTAGGAAGGTAGTTGATCTCGGCAAGCGAGCCACCGGCGGTATCGACAACGACGCCGATATTCTTTCCCAGCCATACCAGTTCATTGTGTCCATCGAAATCGATATCGAGTTCTCTTGGATAGGGAATTTCCTCTCCTGCACTCAGCAATCGTTCAGCCTCATTTAGGTACCGATAGACCTGCTTACGTAGGCTGTTCCGGTAACACCCGCCTGATGGATCCAGCACATAGGCTCCACCTGATCCTGATTTCACCAGCAATGACTCTACCCGCTTCTTGACATCCTTGTTCTTCCGGTAGAGTCGTGCGAGATTGACTAGGTATAGGAAACGGCCGTACATATGATTCAATTCTTCGTATTTAATGAACATATCATTAAAAGAAGAGATATCGATCAAATTAGAGTCACGTCCATACCAAGCTGCTTGCAAATAGCCCCGGCGCTCAATCGAACCAAGCGGTATCGAGGAGAGGAGCACAGTCTCAGGATCCGATGAACGGCTGATTCTCTCGAACACCGTAACGAACAAGTCGATAAGGTTCGCTTCATCCTGGTGAATGGCTGTCGCCTGTAGCAGTCTATCGAGGTTCACCATGATCGTCCGGTATCGATCTGCTGGATCGAATCGGAGTTTGGCAATAGCCTCTGTGAACTCTTTCACACCAATTTCTTTTCTACTCAATTGGGTGATCAGTTGATCAAACCTATCATCTGAAGGGAACACCTCAATACTCTTTCCCAGGTCTTGCATGAGGAACGGATCGGTGGCTACCTGTAAATCGTGCAATCGATCGTACGAAGAGATGACAAGCCTATCCAGAGCTCCCATTGCCATGGTCGATACAAACGATGGATTCCATATCTGATTGAAGAACCACGCAGTGCGCGGTCTCTTTCCGAATCGCTTTCTGATAAAAGTGGTTGTCGTTTCCAGCTGGCTCGAGCGATCCTTCGCAGGAAGGATGCTAAGCACCTGCTCCTGGTAGGATCCAGAGAGGAGTTCGAGTTGATCCTTCTTCACAAGATCGGCTATGAGCATATTCATCTCTGGGTGATTCTGCTCGAACCATTCGAGAACGGTTCCTGGTACATGGAAGTGCAACTTGAGTTCCGGATGCTTGTAGATATAGGTGAGAACCGGTTTATACACCTCCGCGAGTGCCCGCTCCAGAATTGGCAACGGGGTCCCGGGAGGAAGTTGACTGTACGCACCTACGATAAAAGGCATGTATTACCTTGCTTCAACGATACATTTGGTAGGACAAGCTTTCGCCGCGTCCGCGATTTGCGTCATGGGTTTGGTGTAGTCAATTTCAGAGAGGTTGTCCACCACGGTGCAACCCGAATCGGGGAATTTTTTCTCACAGATCTTACAGGCAATGCATCCGACCTCACAGATCTTCCGTACCACCGCTCCCTTGTCCCGACTATTGCAGGCAATCGCGTGTGAGCCCTTTGCGGGAATCATACGAATGACCTTGGTTGGACAGACCAGCGTACACTTTCTGCATCCAATGCATGCGTCGGGATCCACGGTCACGTTCCCTTTCTCATCGCGATGGATTGCTTCGGTAGGACATACACGTATGCAAGATCCAAGATGGAGACAGCCGTATTTGCAGGTATTGTCGCCTTGGAAGAGCATGTGAGCTGCCGAACACTCCTCGATCCCCTCATACTGATAATCTCGTTTCGTGATTTCATGATTGCCTCTGCAGTGGACAAAAGCTACCATCCTCTCCTGAGCCTCTGCAGCAACGCCGAGTATTCGGGCAACGAGTTCGGTCGTCTTTGCTCCACCGGGAGAACAGAGACCGTTCTGTGCCTTCCCAGCAGAAAGCGCATCGGCATATCCTGAGCACCCGGGATACCCACATGCTCCACAGTTCGCTCCAGGTAGTATTGCCAGAATCTGTTCAGCTCGCTCATCCTTCTTTACAGCGAACTTCTTCGCTGCTACAGCGAGACCCAATCCGAGCAATAAGCCCAAAGCGGCGATTATGAGAAATGCAAAAAGAATATTCATACCACTATTACCCCAGCAGATTTGTCAGAAGCGAATTGTCGAAGGCCATGAAAGCCAATGCCATGAGTCCTCCCGAAATGAAGGCGATCGGGATACCCCTGAACGACTTTCTCACCGGGTGCAGATCCATCCGTTCACGGATGTTGCTCATGAGAACGAGTACCAGGGTGAAACCGATACCGGCAGCAATACCTGCGACGAAACTCTCCATGAGATTATACCCTTCGGTGATATTCATGACCGCGATACCAAGAACCGCACAGTTCGTGGTGATAAGCGGAAGGAAGATACCGAGAGCCTGATAGAGACCGGGAGAGTTCTTCTGGATCACCATCTCTACGAACTGTACCAGCGAAGCTATGACCAGAATGAACGAGAGTGTCTGTAGATAGGTCAGATTCAATGGAACCAGCAACAGATTGTAGACGAGCCATGTGATAATGGAAGCAATCCCCATAACGAAGGTCACCGCCATACCCATCCCTATCGCTGACTCACTGTTCTTCGATACGCCGATGAACGGGCAGAGACCGAGGAACTGGGTGAGAATGAAGTTGTTGATAAAGATATACGTGATAAAAAGTGCTACATACACCATGATTCGTTACCCCCTTTTCCTATTGGCTGTCCATTCGAAGAACGCCTTGAGATATCCCATGAGCAACAGTGCTCCAGCTGCTAGCGAAAAAATTCTCACTGGATAGGTGTACAGCAATGGTATCTCCAAGACTCCACTAAAACTACCCATCGGGATCAGTGTGATTGTCCCCGCTCCGAATACCTCTCGTATGAGCGCGATGAGCGTCACCGCGAGGGTGAAGCCTACTCCCATGCCAATCGCATCGAGAAATGAGTCGGTAAGTGAATTCTTATTAGCGAAAGCCTCAGCACGACCAAGAATAATGCAGTTCACAACAATGAGAGGAAGAAAAATTCCCAACGACTCATATATTGCCGGTGCGAATGCATGCATGACCATCTCAACGATAGTTACGAATGCGGCAATGATCACAATATAGGAGGGAATTCGTACACTGTTGGGAATAATATTCTTTAAAAGAGAGACGAAAATATTGGAGAAGACCAATACGAAAATAACGGCAGCTCCCATACCGAGCCCGTTGATCACCTGGGTGGTGACACCAAGGGTTGGGCAGAGTCCGAGCATGAGAATGAACACCGGATTCTCTTTGAAGATACCTCTGGTAAGTACCTGCTTTCTTTCATTCGCCATTATTCACCTCCCAACTGTTTCACATAATCTGAACCGAGGGCAATGGTTCTTGCCACCCCGGTGAACGTCACGGTGGAACCACTTACGCTGTCGGCATCGGATTTCTCCAACTGATCCCGTTTCACCGGAACCGGTGTGTCGCCACCCGTTCCCTGAAATTTTTCCATGTACGAAGCCGATTCGGCCTTCTTTCCCAATCCAGGAGTCTCGGAGTTTGCAAGCAATCTTGCGTCGATCACCTCGCCATTAGCTCGATACCCGGCCATGATTGTCATGGCACCTCCATACCCGGCTCCGTTCAGCTGCAAGATATACCCTGCGACTTCACCATCCGGATCCAAAAGGGTATGTACTTCTAAGACCCCACTCTCTTGCGTCTCTTCGCGGGAATCTGCAATTTCGAATCCTCCCGAAACTTCAACCAGCGCGTTCTGGATAACCTGCAGTTCATAAGCGGCAATCTTCGGAGCTGTCACCGCATTCACCAGAGCGAGTGCGGTAGCCGCAACAGCTGCTATAAGTGAAAGGGTGATACCTACACGTGCGAATTGTCTCATGCGTTGGCCTCCTTCTTGGTCTTGGAAGTCTTCACCACCTCACCGAATCGCTTCGGGAGTATGTACCGTTCAATGGTGGGAACGAAAATGTTCATAAGAATGATGGCTAACGAGACCGACTCAGGAAGCGAACCGAAGAACCTGAACAGGAATGTGAAGAACCCGATACCGGCTCCAAACAGTACCATCCCCTTGCCCGTAGTTGGACTGGTAACCATATCGGTTGCCATGAAGAACGCCCCGAGCATCATGCCTCCGGAGAATACCTGCAATACGAAATCTCCCTGGAATACTCCCAAGCCGTTTCTCAGACCACCGAAAGCCCAGGAGAGAAGACTGAAGGTTACAATAAACGAAATCGGCGTGTGCCAGGTGATAATCTTCTTTATGAAGAGATAGACAGCACCGAGCAACAGAAGAAATGCAGAGACTTCACCGATACATCCTGCCATATTCCCGAAAAAGGCATCCACCGTGTAGGGAGAGAGGCCGATCCCAAGCACCTGCTGGAACCACGAGCTCACCGATCCGGCAAACTGAGTGAATGGATACCCTAACTCGGCAAGCATGCCTGTTGAACTGAGTCCGGGAACCAAGGCATCTCCGGTTGCCAGTTTGAGCTCCGTAAGCATAGTTGCAGATCCGACTGCGTCGACCGAAGAGAGCGTTCTTGGCATACGATAGGTATTCATGAGACTGGTGAACGAGAAAAACACGAACACGCGTCCAGCTAGAGCAGGATTGATCCAGTTGGACCCCAACCCTCCAAATGTCCATTTCACCACAAATATGGCGAAGGCAGAGGCGAGAATGGGAACCATGAATGCTGCATCGGCAGGCATATTCATGCCGACAAGCAGGCCGGTGAGAAAAGCCGATCCGTCGGCCAATGTTGACTCCTTGCTCAGTCTCTGCAGGAGGAACTCCACCAGTACCGCTGTTGCGATCGATACCAGTACGATCGCCAGTGCTCTGAATCCGAACACGTAGACACCCCAGAGTGTCGCGGGGGTCAGTGCGATAGAGACATCCCACATGATGCTTGCGGTACTCGACCGCGCATGCAAGTGTGGCGATGATGAAACAATCGTTTTCGGTGAATCCATTTATTTCCTCCCCAATCGTTTTCCAAGCTTCATTCCGTGTACGAGAGGCAAATGTGCCGGGCATGAGTAGGAACAACACCCACACTCCTTGCAGTCCATGAGATTCATGGCCATGGCCTCTGCATACATTCTATTGTCTATAAGGCGATAGAGCTTCGTCGGTTGGAGACCCATTGGACAAGCTGCCACACACCTTCCACATGAGATACAGGGTGTCTGTGGCGCTTTCGCTGTAGGCTCCTTGTCCAGTGCCAGGATTCCACTTGTCCCCTTGATAACCGGAATCTGGTCATCGAAGAACGAGAAACCCATCATAGGGCCACCTGAGATGAACTTATCCGGCTCATGGTCGAGTCCTCCAGCGAATGCAATCAGATCAGCTACTTTCGCACCTATCGGTACGCGAAGATTTCGCTTTGTCGCCATTGCCTCGCCACTTATGGTGACCACACGGTCGATCAGTGGCTTTCTCAGGGCAACCGCCTCATAGATTGCGAACGAAGTGCCGACGTTCACCACTACAGCACCTACATCCAAGGGAAGTTTTCCAGAGGGAATCTCCCGTTTTATCGTTGCTTTGAGCAACTGTTTTTCATCGCCTTGGGGATATTTCACCTTCAACGGCGTGACCACTATGGGGTATCCATTTGCAGCAATGACTTCTCTCAGTTTACGAATAGCGTCTTTCTTGTTGTTCTCGACACCTATGATAATCTTCTCCGGACTCGTGATCTTAGCCGCGATCATGACTCCTCTGAGGACCAAATCGGCCTGTTCGAGCATGAGTCGATGGTCAGCAGTAAGATAGGGTTCGCACTCGACACCATTGACCACTAGGGCATTCACATGCTTTCCCTTAGGGACAGATAGCTTCACATGCGTGGGGAACGTAGCCCCTCCAGTTCCAACAACGCCCATATCCTTTACGATATCGAGTAGTTGCTTCGGTGAGAGATCATCGTATGGTTGTTCTTTCCAGGTTCCCACCTGGTGTTCCGGATCGACAGTAATGACGAATGCATCGGTAACCACACTGTTTGCAAGTGTGACCTTTTTAATATCAGCGATGGTACCGTTTACCGGGGAGTGTATATCGGCTGAAATGAAGCTTGAAGCCTCTCCGATCTTCTCTCCCGCTGCAACCACGTCTCCTTTCTGTTTCAACGGTGATGCCGGTGCTCCCAAGTGCTGTGAAAGTGGGACCAATAACTCTGATGGCATCGGCAACTGTTCGATTGCCTGACCGTTGCTCAATACCTTCTTATCGTTGGGATGCACCCCTCCCTTTCTGAACGTAGGTATTCTCTCCATGCCGTGTTACTCCTTTGTGTGTTCAAGACACGATAAAACCCTCCCTCTCGAAAGGGAAATGCAAGGTTCTCGTTCAAACGTCTTCATATCTTACAGGAAAAACTGTATAACAGTAAATATGAACCGCATATTCCGTTATGCTTTTTGGAAATTAAAAGGGGTGAAGGTCTACGCACTGGTCGGAAGAAGCGGCACAGGCAAGAGTTTCCGCTCAAAACTGGTTGCCGAGAAGCATAACATCGATTTGATAATAGATGATGGACTATTGATACGAGACGAACGGATTATTGCCGGACGTTCGGCGAAGCGTGAACAGAACTTTCTCACAGCGGTGAGAACTGCACTATTCGACGACGATGAGCATCAACGTGAAACGATGGTCGCTCTGCAGAAAGAGAAGTACCATAGGCTTCTGATCATAGGCACCTCTGAGAAGATGGTTCATAAGATCGCTGCAAGGTTGAAGCTACCCGAACCGGAACGGATCTTCCGAATCGAGGATATCGCTAGCAAGGAGGAGATCGAGATGGCTATGCGTATCCGATTCTCCGAGGGAAAGCATGTGATCCCGGTTCCATCGATTGAGATCACGCGAAACTATCCCCAGATCGTCTACGATTCCATGCGCGTATTCTTCAAGAACAAAGCAAAACTACCCTGGGCGAGACAACGAGCCTATGAGAAGACCATAGTCCGCCCTGAATTCAGCAAATATGGGAAGATCACCATGAGTGAAGCTGCACTAACTCAGATGGTCATTCATTGCCTTGACGAATTCGACAATATGATCAAGGTGAAGAAGGTCGGTATGAAGATCGAACCGGAGGGGTACAACCTGACCGTCAAACTGCGAGTCCCCATGAAACACCAGATATCCACCACGCTTGCAGAGTTACAGGAATATATAGCCGATTCTCTGGAAAAATATGGGGGGATTTTCGTCTCTGGTGTGAATATCGAAATCGAGGAGTGGGCGTAATCCTACCCTGCACTCAGCTCTCTTTCTTGGAGGCACTCTTCTGGGTGCCACTTTTTTTCGGGTAGGGACTTTTTCTCCGCTTTCTTGGAGAGCCAGCCTTTCTCGTTCCCCGCTGCTTGAATCCTATGGCTCCCGGTTGACGTATCGGCCTACGTGCCTTGAGACAATTCTTGGGAACCGAAACACCTTCCGATTCCAGAATAGTCACTGTAGCCCGCTCCACATCGTAATTAGGTGGAGTCAAGGGACTGATCAGAGTCTTCACCTGACTATACATCTCCTTGAAAATGTCTTCAGGCGGTGTATCGGGTTGTCCCTTCGAAACGATGGGCTTCACCAGCGCAGCGAATAACTCACCTTTCAGATGTTCGTCGGCTGTCTCATCTCGTTTTTTCAGATCGGCTATCTTTCGATCGATGACAGATAACGATTCGTACACTTCCGGAAGGCGGTTGAACACACTTACACAAGGGAGCAAGTACACCAGTAGCTTGTATCGTTGCAACTCTGCGAATATCTGTGCCGAGTCGCCCGAACAGAGAATCTTCGATGCCTCTTCAGTCAACCGGGAACTGGAGACCCGCGCCAATTCGGTCGCATGCTTCCGTATCGCCCGCCGCACGTCGAACTGGAGCGAGAATCCGGTAGTGACAGAATACTTGATCGCTCGAATCATTCTCACCGGATCTTCAATAAATGAAGATGAGAGGGGAAGTACGGATCGAATTCGTTTTCGCTTGAAATCCTGCATGGAGCGGTTAAAATCAACCAATTGGCCGTCTGTCGGATCGTAGTAGAGGGCATTCACCGTATAGTCGCGTCGTTTCGCATCCTGTTCCACCGTACCATAGATCGAAGTTCCTTCGGTTCCATCATCGCCAGAACGAAAGGTCGAAATCTCAAGGATCTTGTCTTTGAATGTAAGGTGTACGAGTTTGAAGCGCTTCCCTATGATGCGTGCATTCCAGAAGAGTTTCTGAACCTGCCTCGGCGACGCCGAAGTGGCGATATCGAAATCTTTCGGCTTTCTTCCCAAAAGCAGATCTCGAACAGCACCACCTACGATATATGCCTCAGCTCCCGACTGTTTGAGTTTCCGTACAGTCCAGACTGCATCGAGGTCGATATTTTTCGAATCGATTCCATGCTCCTTCTCCGTGTAGATCTCGGCGACCGGGACATTCGACCCATTCTTCTCTTTCTTGTAGCGTATCAACATGTGTAGCGTACCACTTTGGCTTATTGCAGTTTCCTGAGGATTTGTTTACACTCTATGGTGTATACCATCTCATCCAAAAATGCAACAGGAGCTGTTTCGCATGATTCAACCTAAAGTTCTGAAAGGCTTCAGAGATTCGACCCCATCACAGGAAATCACGAGAAAACAGGTGATCGCGACCCTCGAACATGACTTTTCGTTGCATGGTTTCGTTCCCATCGATACACCTGTACTCGAGTATACAGAGGTGCTTCTTGGAAAAGGTGGTGGTGAGACCGATAAACAGATTTTCCATTTCGCTGACAACGGGGGAAGAGATGTCGCACTCAGATTCGACCTCACCGTCCCGTTCGCGCGGTTCATGGCGGGGCACCTGCATGAGCTGGCCCTCCCCTTCAAACGATTCCATATAGCTAAGGTCTGGAGAGGAGAGAATCCGCAACGAGGTCGGTTCAGAGAGTTCTACCAGTGCGATTTCGACATAGTCGGTATCGATTCTGCACACGCAGATGTAGAAATTCTCAGTATGATGCACAGCGCTCTCTCTGCTCTTGGTCTCACGCATTTCACCATTCGCGTTGCACACAGGGGGTTGTTTAACGCATTTCTCTCCCATATAGGAGTGCTGGACAATTCAGTTGAAATCCTCCGAACCGTCGACAAACTCAGAAAGATCGGTGAAGAGGCTGTCGTTGCACAACTTTCAGATATAACGAAGGATCGCGCTGCAGCAAACAGCATCCTCGCTTATATCAATACCGATGCCTCGGGATCGTACGACTCCGTACTCGACCAACTCTCTCTCCTCGCAGGGGGTGAGACCGAACATACGGATCGCATGCGAACCATTTTCGGGCTGCTCGATGAGTTGGGTATCGGTGATTCCTTCTGTCTGGATCCGTCCATCACACGAGGACTCGACTACTATACTGGAGTAGTCTATGAGACATTTCTCGACGATCTCCCCTCGATCGGCTCAGTCTGTTCAGGAGGCCGATACAACGATCTAGCGACGCTGTACACCAAAGAGCACCTTCCAGGAGTCGGCTCCTCGATAGGACTCGATCGTCTCCTTGCAGCACTCGAGGAGCTTGGCAGCCCACTGATCAAAGATACCGCCTCCAGCGATGTCATCATTCTCAATCAGGACGAAAAACTTCGTCCCCACTACCACAAATTCGCCGCTCAATTGCGCAAATCCGGTCTTCGCTGTGACATGTATCTAGCCGATAGGAAGATGGGTGCCCAGTTCAAGTATGCTGAACAGAATCATATACCGTTTGCCATACTTTTTTCCGAACAGGAAGTCGAACAGCAACGCTGCACCGTACGACACCTAGCAACTCGGACCGATTACCGCGGGTTGAACATCACAGAGGTAGTGGAACTCATCAAAAGGAACTAATCTGTGCTTACCATGACACATCTACCGGTGTATCAACACCGGAAGGAGATTCTCGAAGCCCTAGCGAACAATCAAGTGATTGTCGTCGAAAGTCCCACAGGCTCCGGGAAGACCACACAACTGCCACTGATTCTGAACGAAGCGGGATACACAAAGAACGCTATTGTCGGTGTTACACAACCAAGAAGGATCGCTACGCTCTCCGTATCCGAATTCATTACCCGTCAGCTCGATGCAGAGCAGGGATATGTCGGTTACAAGATGCGCTTCAGCGACACTACCGAACGAAACACGAAGATCAAGGTCATGACCGATGGCATACTCCTCATGGAGCTGAAAGCCGACCCACTCTTATCGCACTATTCGGTGATGTTGGTCGACGAGGCTCACGAAAGAAGTCTCAATATCGACTTCGTTCTGGGTCTACTCAAACGAGTGCTGAAAGAGCGACCCGACTTCAAGGTGATCGTCTCCTCTGCCACGATCAATACGAAGATTTTCAGTGACTTCTTCGACCATGCTCCGATTATCAGCATAGATGCCAGAATCCATCCGGTCGAGGTTCGGTACAGTCCAATCAAACGCACGGAGAACCCGGAAGAGTTGTTCACCACGATCGTCTCGACGGTGGAGAAGCGGATGCAAGAATCCGATGGTGATATCCTGATCTTCCTTCCAGGTGAGTTCGATATCAAGACTTGCATGCAACATCTTCAATCGAGTTCATTCAGTCGAAAGCTCCATATTCTCCCCCTCTTTGGACGCCTTTCGAAAGAGGAGCAAG
>Ga0334900_1001173_pt1 | contig 30383 bp, 17 predicted proteins | sample GraSluR3_MG_2_FD_207231 | JGI IMG/M metagenome (GOLD analysis project Ga0334900, IMG submission 207231) | Sludge microbial communities from methane-producing bioreactor in Wageningen University, Netherlands - Granular Sludge_31_08-R3 | ecosystem: Engineered > Bioreactor > Anaerobic >... | reverse complement strand
TCTGTATTTGCGTCAAAAGATCAAGAATAAAAGCAAAAGATCGGCAAGCCATTTTCAATCTAGCCAAGGAAGCCGGGATCTATATCGATCTGCAAAGTGATGCCCTTTTTGGGAGTGAATCCCGCTTTGATATATCTGATTGCCCCACTGATAACACCGGGGTTTCTCCCCTTTAGGATGAGGTGAAAGCGATAGAGCTGGTTGATCTTGGCAAAGGGGCTGGGGCTGGGGCCGAGCACGATGAGATCTTCATCTTGTGGTGGGAGGAATGTTCTTTTGAGGCGATCCATCTCTTGTTCTAATGTCTTGAGATCCGTGCCCTGAAAGAGTAGGCGAGCTAGGCGAAATTCCGGGGGATAATGCAGCCTCTTGCGATAGCTGAGCTCTTCTGTGGCAAATGCTTCAAAATCTTGACGGCTGGCATTTTGGATGGCGTAGTGGTCGGGATTGAAGCTTTGGATGATGACTTCGCCTTTTTTGCTTGCTCTACCGCTTCTTCCGGCTACTTGTGTGATGAGCTGGAAGCTACGTTCCGCTGCCCGAAAGTCAGGAATATTGAGGCTAATATCGGCATTGATGATGCCCACCAGCGTCACATTTGGGAAGTCCAGTCCTTTTGAGATCATCTGTGTGCCCAAAAGAATGTCGATCTCATTTGCCTTCATCCGCCTGTACATCGATCTGAGCGTGGAAGAGGAGCTATCGCTATCCATGCGCAGGATTCTTGCTGATGGATAGAGCATCTTAAGGCTATGCTCGATCTTTTGAGTGCCGGGGGAGCCGTAGGAAAAGCTGAATCCACCGCAGGAAGGGCAGCGCCGCGGACTGGGAAAGAAATTTCCGCAGTAGTGACACTTCATCTCTTCACGATCGCGATGGTAATACATGCTGATTTCGCAGTTTTGACAGGTGACGAGTTTGCCACATTTGACACACTGCACGAAGGATGAGTATCCGCGGCGGTTTTGAAAGAGAATCACCTGTTCTTTGCGCTGCAATCTGTCGATGATCGCGCTTGCCAGGGGATCCGAGATCAATTCAGGATCTCGGTTATCGCAGAGATTGATGATCCTGACCTGAGGCAGGCTATAGCTGAGGGGTCGATTGCGTAACATGTGCAGTTTATAGCGTCCATTTTGGGCATTATTCCAGCTTTCCAAAGATGGAGTGGCGGAGCCCAGGATGATCTGAGCACCTTGCATCTTAGCACGCACAATGGCAAGATCTCTGCCATGATAGCGGGGTTGAGAGTCCTGTTTGTAGCTTTGTTCGTGCTCTTCATCCACGATGATGAGTCCGAGATCGGTCACCGGGGCAAAGAGGGCACTGCGCGCTCCGATGACGATCCTGCTCTCTGCGGCTTGGATCTTTTGCCACTGAGCAAAGCGCTGCGCATCGGTTAACTGGCTGTGAAGGACGGCAAGAGTTTCGCCGAAACTGCTGTCAAATCTATCCAACATCTGCGGAGTGAGTGCTATCTCCGGAATCAGGAAGATCACTCCTTTTCCGATCTCAAGGTATTTGCGGATGATCTCGATGTAGACCTCTGTCTTGCCGCTTCCCGTTATGCCATAGAGCAGGTGGGTCTGAAACTTACCAAAATCTTGGAGAATTTCTCTGATGGCAAGCTCTTGTTCGTCATTTAAGACTATGTTTTTGGGGCTTGAACCGCCCTCAAAGGGGAGCTGATTTTCTTGTACTACCCTAGGGAAGATGCGGATGACTTCTTTTTTGGCGAGAGCTTTGAGGCTGCTGTATGAGACCAAATTGCTGATATCTGCCATGGGGAAGGGCTCGGGCTGGATCTTGATGATCTCCCAAGCTTCGCGCTGACGCAAGGGCAGATCCTTCTCTTCAAAATCACGGCGGATGATCTCAATATAATTTCGCACCTTGGGCTTGTCCTTGCGCATATAGCGGCTGGTAAGGCTGACGAATCCAGCTTGAGCGGCCTCTTCAGCGATCTTGTAGATCGGAAAATCAGGATGAATTTTCTTTAGCTCGCTCAGCTTGGCAGTCTCAACACCTTTGAGCATCTCATAGAGTTCTTGAAAGCTGGCAGGGATATCCTCACGGGAGCCGCTCCAAGCAATCTCTGCATTGACAGTAGCTTGGAGCTTTGCGGGGAGAATCGCAAACAAAGCCTTGCCCAAAGATGAGTGGTAATAGCCTGCCATCCAGCGGGCCAGATCTAGCAAGCTCTCCGGGAGTATGGGGGCGTCATCCAGGATTTCTATCACAGATTTGTAGCGATAGCTTCCCTTGGGAGTCTCATCCATCACGATTCCCATGATTGGCTTTGAGTTTAGCGGCACGATGCAGCGAACTCCACGCCTCAGACGCGTTGAACTGCTATAGCTAAAATCCCGATCAATGCCCAAAGGCAAGCATACTTTGTAATAATACATGTTGTGGATGAAGTCTGCAGGGCAGGATTTTGTCAATAGAGTTCTTAGTTGGGGAGCCACTACGTGGCTAAACGAATTGAGAAATGAGGATTAGGGTGTCTTTGCACAAATCGGATTTTCAATTTACGATGTACAGTTAGGATGTCGTTATGCAGGATTGGCAAGGTACTGAAGTGCTGGAGTGCTGGAGTGTTTAAGTTGCGAGCTATGCCTTATGGGTTAGGCGTTATGCGTTATGCGTGCCGGAGGCACGGCACCTTAGACCCTGCCCACCAGCCCTACATTAGCCATACCATATCTTCACCACCAGCCCTACATTAGCCATACCATATCTTCACCACCAGCCCTACATTAGCCATACCATATCTTCACCACCAGCCCTACATTAGCCATACCATATCTTCACCACCAGCCCTACATTAGTCATTCCGGAACTTCGTGCGTAGCACGTGGTATCCGGAATCTGTAAAAACGAAGCTCCCTACCCTGATGGGCGGATAAAAGCCCCCATAAGCCATTTTGTGGTTTGATTTATTAAAAAAAGCCCCACAGATCTGTGGGGCTCATATGTATCAGGAGCAGATCAGCCCGCTCTGACGCGGAATTGATATGCCATTTCTTCTCGAACGTTGAATGTCCAGGCATCCACGATGCTCTTGACCCTTGAGACAAAGGCTTCGGGATAGCTGCCATTTGGGACGACTTGGGATTCTCTGACCGTGCCATCGGCGCGGATGAAGAGTGTAATGGTGAAGCTGACGCTTTGGCGGATTTGCATCTCGCGATAAGCGTGCTCGATCTGACTTTGACGTGATTGAATCTGCTCGCGGAGGCTGGTGTATCGGGTGCGAGTGTCTTCATCGAGCGCAGTGATGCTGCCTTCGCTGACAGTGGATATTCCTCTGCGGGCAAAGTCAGCCGCGATTCTCTGCTGTTCTGTCACATCACCCCAGGATTGTCCGCTGGGGGCAAGTGTGCTGGCATCACCGGTCACATGCACTCCGCTAGCACCTTCGGGGCGAACGCTGTAGCCGCCGGTCTGAGGACCGCTTGTCACCACTGAGCCGATGTCACCAAAGACCGGGGTAGCAGCGGGATTGTATGAAGATCCGGCTGTAGTGCCTGTTCCGGGACTGCCTGCGGGTCCGGGACCCGTGCCTGCTACGCCTCCGGGGCTTGAGCCGGGACGTGAAGCGGTGAAGCCTTCGGTCACGGTAGCGATGGTAAGCGCGGGGGCAGTTCCGGTGGCAGCTGCGTCAAAGCCCTGCAAAGCACTGGTGAGTCCTGCAGAACCTCTTGGTCCGGTTCCGGTGGTGGCGGGAGCATCGGTCGCATCCGCGGTCTCGGTCGGCTCGGGAGCCTCGCCTAATGGCTCGGCAGCGCTTACGCTGGGGCTCACCAATTCGGGCGTGACTCGCTGAGCGGTCTGAATGCTCTGCATGCGTTGTTGGATGGTTTCTTCGAGGGCATACTCAGGCTTGAGAGCCAGATCAAAGAGCATGAGGAAGGCAATCGCGAGCAGCAACACGATCCAGATCACGGTTCGGTTGAATCTGGATACGGCATCCGGAGCGGAGCGTCTGGCATATTGTGCCACGATGGCGCGTTCTTCAGCTGTGAGCACAGCCACCCAAGGTTCGCGGAAGTCAAAATCCACACTCCAATCTTGGGAGATTGTCATGGTTCCCTTGATGTCTTTTTTGAGTACCAATTCATTGCCGGAAAGCAAGTTATGTTGCTTGAGATAGCTTAGATCCAGGGGGTTGCCATCTTTTTCGCAGCTAAGCTCGCTTCCGGGGACTAGTTGCATCACAAATTCCCCGCCTTTTTGCTTGATAAGCTGGTGTTTATCGGGGAAGGAGGGCTCCAAGATCTGCCATTGCAAGTATTTGTTTTGGCCGATGATGAAGTTCTTTTTAATCTCTTTTCCCTCTTTGGCGTAATCGAGGAATTTGCCTTTATAGTTCAATCTGAGACTTAAGATTTTAGCCATGGAGCCTCCCTTTTACTCAAAAGAAGCAGACGCATAGCTGGATAGCCAGTCTGCTTCCTCCAGAGTGGCGAAATAGATGTTTTGAAAACCGGTGTTTGTGCCAACGCGTACGATCTCTGTGATATATGCACAGGGGAGATCTCCATCAGCTTGCACGATCAGACAGGCTTCATCATATCTTTCTTCGGGAATTTCGCTCATCTCAGATTGAAAGAATTCAAGCATTACAGAGCGCGTCTCGACATTTTCGATCAGGTCTTCGGGAGATCCCAAGAGCTGATTGTCCAAGCCAAGAAGGACGCGATCGGTATACAATTTTACAGGAGTCACCAAGGCATTGTCCATGAGGGTTTCGACAGTGACGGTGGTGGGGTATTTCATATCCGGCAATTCGGAGATTTTAACCGCTTCCATCGAGACATTTTTGATCAGGAATACCAGGATGATGGTGAGCACGTCCAACAATGAGGTGATCGAAAGACCCTTGCTTTCTTCGGTCTTTTTGCGAATTGCGCGTCTACCTTTTTGTTTGCGTACGTTTGTATCATTACTACTCATTATTCCTCCCCAAACCTAATAGAAATATACGTTTTTGGGGTTTTTGTAGTGCACGGAGACAAAGCCATTTGTTTTGCAGAGGTCAATCGTGCGGATCAGGGTGTCGTAAATCACTTCAGGATGCACGATCACGGCGATCTCATTTGTGTCAGCATGACGCTGTTTCATATCGATCAAGACTGAGTTCAGCCCGGCGAAATCATATACGTTTTCACTCAGGGTGGGCAGCTTGTGGGTGCTACCGCCCGGTTCACGGATTTCCATGCCGGGGAACAAACCGGTTTCGTGTTCTTTTAGCATGAGATGAATCTCAATCTGCTCGCTGGATTCACCGCCACCGCCAGTACCATCGCCCGCAACGACTGGGCCTCCTTCCGAGGAAAAATTCAGAGCCACAAGCGCCACCTGCGAGATCACGATCATCAGCATCAGAAATGGGATGATGGTGACAAAGAGGTTCATGATCGGAACCAGATTTGGTTCCTGCGGCGCGGTCTGTGACTTCTGTTGCCTCGCCTGGGAAGGACGATATACTGCCATGATCCTATTCCTTAATATAGTTGTTGATATGGTTAACCAGTTTTACGCTATATTCATCGATGTTGCTGATCAGGTTTTGGGCGCGGGTAAAGAGTCCACCCTTGATCAAAGTGAGCGGGATCGCACCGATCAGACCGAGAGCGGTGGTTCCGATGGCCATATAGATGCCGTCAGTGAGAGCTTTGTTTGCAGCGGCACCGGTGAGACTTCCCAAAGCACCAAAGGCAGCGATGAGTCCAAAGATGGTTCCCAAAAGGCCTAGATAGGTCGAGATCTGAGCTAAAGTGTCAAACCAAAATAGTCCGCCATCGAGTTTGTGCACAGTCTGCAAGACCGCTTCATCAAAGGCATTTTGCACGGCAATGCGGGCTTCTTCACCCTTCTTGCCGGATTTGCGGATGTCCTTGTAGACGCTTAGTCCACTGAAGAAGATGAAGCCCATGGTTGTGGTGCGGAATTGATCCGCGATCTTGGTCGCCTCATCGATTTGGTCGTTTTTGACGAAATTCTTGAGTTTGAGAAAGAACTTTTCTGCATCGATCTTTTCACGGACGTAGAGCTGGATATAGCGGACTACCGCCAATGCCAGACCAATGAGCAGATTGAGCAATATAAGGTATGCAAAAACTCCGCTGGTGGTAAAGATCTCTATCAGATTCACACCACTTTTTGCAGCGACCGGGGCTTCTGCGGCCTCTTGTGCAAAGAGGAAACCAACACTAAGTAACAGGATGATTAGAACGAGTATACTATGCTTGCTTTTCATTTTGACTCCTTAAGCCATTTATTTAGTAGTAATTCACTCTTGTCTTTGACCGTTTGGTCATCCAGCAAAAAGCGGTATTTCCCGCTTGCCATAAAGGTGTCTTGCTTGGCTTTGTAAATTCCCGAAACCGGGGCAAAAGAACGAACTTCGATGACAATCTCCTCTGTGTCCACTACGATGCCATCTCTTGTCATGGTGGGACCTCCTGCTTGGGGACTATCAACGGCTTGTTGGGCTGATAGCACACAGGCAAAGGAAACTGCCAAAAGGATTAGTATTAGATGTTTCTTCATCGGATTGCCTCCTTACCGGTCTGAGTGTAGGTGATATGCGCCAAAAATCCTCGGTATGGCAAGCCATTTTGCACCTCAAATCTGAGCACATTCCTACCTTCTACGACGTTTTGTGCAGGGATCAAGATCTGTCCTTTGTAAATCTGCAAAGGATCAGGATCATAGTCGAAAATACTGCTACCAATCTCTGTGCCATTGAGATAGACTCGCACAGATTCGGGAGCGACAAGATCTATCATTCCTTCGATGAATGGGGTATCCAAAACAAATTCTGTCTCAAAGACGGGATTATCCACCGGTTGTGTCAATTCGGATGCCCAAATGGGCTCGGCGGCTGTGGGCTCCATATTCACGATCTGTTCCCAGCTGATATTCCACTCTGCAGCATGAGACGCAGCTGTCTCTGAGCTTTCACCTGTATCAGGATCCGTGAGGATAAGCTTCCAATCTGTGCCGGAATAGATGTCCTTGGTCTCAGGGGGGATATTTGCCAAGATGCGCTGCTCACTAGTCATCAGATCAATGGCTAGTGCCATCTGCAGACGCTCGGAGCTGTCGTTTATCACTTCGACAATCAGCTTGTTTTCACCCTGTTCAAAGAGCTCGCCCGGGATCATGTAGCTGTATCTGGTGCTGAGGGCTTTGCCCGCTTCCAGGCTGTCTATGGGCACCCAGGAAGAATTTACGAGTGTGCCATTGAGCATGACCCGGATATCCAGCGGGAAGACAATATTAAGATATGCAAAATCCGGCTCCAAAGCGAGATCCAGATCTTTCTGAATCTCTAGGGTATTTCCGGCAGGAAGCATTGCGCTGCCTAGGCTTTGTCCTTTGGGGCTCGTGATATTTTGGATGCTGAGCTGATCTGAAGAGGGATTTAGCACTTGATTCCAGCTGTTGTCAAATACATATTCTTGCTCTCGATACTCTGCCAAAAGGCCTCTTGCTGCCAAAGCTTCCGAAGCTGAGATGGTGAAATCACTCTCATATCCGGCGAGCTGATATTGGCGGAATATCTCAAACTGCCAAGAAACAGCGTTGTTTAGATAGTCTTGGGTTTGTTGGAAATTAAACTGCGCGATCACATTGTTCAGAGCCTCTCCCGGGTATTGATCCCGATAGTATGCGGCTTCATTTGTGATGCGGAAATACTGCTCCAATTGGGTGCTGACTACTTCTGCGCCGCGTTCGTACAATCTCCAGATGAGATCCATGGCGCGGAGTCTGCGCTCATTATTGATGTAGTAGCCGGTTTCATTTGCTTCTCTGACCAGCGCGGTGACTTTTGCCACTTCATTGGCGATGGTCTCGCGATAGCGCGGGATTCTGGCATCTCCACCATTGAGATTACGATCCCATGTGGTGATGGCGACTACGCGGATCTGTTGAGCGGGAGTAGATCTGAAGATCGTGGAGTTTTCCAACTCTGTCAGACGCTCATCGTATCTTGCCAGGAATTCGTTGCGCGCCTGAATGCCGTCGTATTCGGCTTGAACGGCGGCAAAGACTTCGTGAACACCGTCGTTTGCAAAGCTGAGTCCTTCGGCAATATAACCAGCTTCAGCAGCGAGATATTCATCACGGATTATCAGCGCCTCTTCGTATTCTTGGTTTAGATATGCCGTGTCAAATCTGCCGGCTATTCGCTGCAATTGGGTGTCTGCTACAAACTGATAGTATGTGCTCTTGTCAGGGCTGCGGCGAAGGATCTCACGGGCGACGGCGGTGTATTCATCCATTTCATCCCGATCAAGATGTCCCTTTGCCATATACTCCAGATATGGGATCACGTTTTGATGCTCAGGATAGAGCTCGATGAAGCGATAGCGCAATTCATACTCTGTGCTGATATCATTGCTGCGAGCATACATGAGGATGGCATCAGCCAAGAGATCACTTGCTTGCAGATCTCCGGGATCAATCTCACCGGCTTGAACTTCTTCAAAAAGGGCGAGATACTCGGTGGCAGCAGTGGCAGGATCTGTCTCAGCGCTGTCATTGATCTTTGCCAGTCGCAGACGGAAGCTGTAGTTGCTGGCTGGATAGAGGTCAATGAACTCTTGTTCGATTGAATCTGCCAGGGCAGGATCATTCATCATCTGCTCGGAATGAGCGATCTCATAGGCTCTGTTGTAGCGAGCATAGACTGCGTCAATATTTGTGTCACTTGCTGCTATGACCATCAAGAGGTCGATGGCAAGCTGATATTCACGGGCATTGATGTAGGCATCGACAGCCGCGACTCGGTGGCCCAGGATCTCAGAGCTACGCGAGGGATCCAAGGCATCAGCCAAGCGCAGGCGCTCTTCCGCTTCCAGAAGGTAGTCTCCGGAGTCGGAAGCGCTTTCAAAGCTGCTCTGGATCTGCACGAGGATGTCTTGATTGATATTGGCCTGTTCCTGCTGAGAATCGGCAAGCGGAAGAGCCAGACGGAGCCAGCTTTCTGCGTCACTGTGGCGGTTTTGCTGCATGCTGATCTCTGCCAATTTGAGATAGCTGTCCCGTTTGTCGGCATTTGAGAGCAGCTCTTCTTGCTCAAGAGCTCTGGTGTAGTAGGCGGCAGCATCGTCCAGTTGTCTGCGTCCCATCTGGATATCACCCATAAGGAGGATGATGTCTAAGGCCTTGGCGCGTCTCTGAGGTGAGCTGTGTAACTCGTTGTTTGAAACTAGGATGAAGCGCTCTGCACTGTTCTTGAGAAAATCAAAGGCTTCATCAATCCGGGAGGATCCGTCCTCACTAAGATCAGCCAAAGATTCGGAAACTTGGGCATAGATGTTTCTCGAATAGTTCATGGCCAGCTCTTCATTGTCATAGAACTGGCTGTTTGTAGGATGATCTTCATTGAAGTCATATAGCTTTTCGATCGCTATCAGATAGTCTGAGATATCATCGGTTCGATCTGCCAAGACAGCATAGGCATTGACCAAGAGGCTGTCACTTGCAGCGCTGAACGCGAGGTAGTCCGGGCTGTGATATCTGGCAAAAGCATCGTAGCGTCGGCTGTGATCAGCATAGGCGCTGAGATTGTCTCTATTGATGTTTGCCGCAAAGATATTGAGCAAGCGAATGCCTCTCTGTTCGTAGGCATTGTCCACGATCAGCATCTGCGGGCGGATGTCATGCTCACGATTTGCCGAATACCAGTTGGTCTCAGGACTGTAATCGTCGATTAACTCTTGGTAGATGCTCTGGGTGATCTGATCTAGATTTTCGCCTTCTCTTAGGCGTTGACCGGAATTGTGGTACAAGACCAGCATCGAATCCAGCAAAGTGGGATTTTCCAAAGCCAAAGGATTGTGCTCAAGCCTCAGTCGCATATAGTCTATGGCTTGGACGGAAACTCCCATATTGAGCTTGTTCTCAAGGGCTTTGTCGATGACTTGTTGGATGACGTATTCATCTTTGTAGTCGCCAAAGACATTGTAGATCTCGTCTACTCCTCGGGATTGGACATGGAAGTTTGTGCCGTCGAGCGCGATCAGGCAGTATGCAATATTGTCGATGGCATCCGCTTGGTAGTCTGCAGCTAGTTGTGGATCCGAGATCTCGGAATTCTCGATGGCTTTGAGGATGGCGATATTGTCATCCATCGCTTGCATAAGGTCGTCTTCATCAAAGCTGTTTAGGCGAACCCATCCACGTTGGTATAGGGCCTCGTAGTAGAGCGGGCTTTGGGGACTTTCTATGATCCGATCAAACTGTTCTATGGCAAGAGCGTGATAATGATCGGGATCCTGTGAATCATCTGCAAAGCGGAAATAGAGCAGGCCCAGCCGATAGATGGATTCTTCATGGATCTGTGACTCAGGATAGTTTTGGATGATCTCTTCCAGAGCTTGCAGGGTCTGCCTGAAATTTGCCTCACTATATAGGCTTGCCGCCGGAGGAATGGCATCCGGGCGCGCAGTCTGACGAAAGGCGATCTTGTTTTGGTCGATCTCGTTTCGCTTCAGCTCACTGGAGATCACGGCGACATTATATAGGGCAAGATCACGATTGGGAAAGTCGGGATCAAGGCTAGCGGCTCTTTGGAAGTCCACAAGGGCGGGGGCCGGATCTGCCGGATAGCTGAAGTATTTGAGCTCTCCCAGCTTGTAATACAGATCAGCGTCTGTGATCAGATTGCTTCCGTCGGGTTGAACAAAGGAGCTGTATCCGGGATTCTCAACCAAAAAGGCTTCAATCTCCGAAGTCAAGGCGATATGCCTATCAAGTAACAGATTCCTTAGAATCTCCTGCTCTTCATCACTGCGCGCAATGTGAGGATAGAAATAATCATGTGTATCTTTCATTAGCTCCCGATAGGAGAGATGTAGGCTCAAAAACTCGATCTGCCCAAGATAGTCTTCATATCCATTGATGATGGCACGATGGCGGATTTCGGGATCCTTCAAATCAGCAAGATTGGCTTGGATCCTCGCTTGAGTTCCTCCACGAGCTTCATAGCTGACCATTTCTCGAACATCAGTCTCGACGTATTCTTCCAAGATCGTAGTCGTCTCACGCAAGAGGTCGCGATCTCTGACCAAGGCATTGTATTCACCTAAGATCTCCAAAAGAGCAGCGGCGTCATCATCGGCTACTTCTCTGAGCTCATCAACAAAGCTGACACGGAGGGCTTCGGCATCCTGCTTTTCTGACAGTATCCAAGAGCGTTCTTCGAGCAATCTGGCTTCATGCTTAGGAAAGTCGCCGGAGCCAAGCTGGGAATCGATCAGATCCAACTGCTCATTGTAGATGGCTATCGTGCGATCGATCTGGTAGATACGATCCAGATAGAGATCTCCGGCATAAACCTGATCTATGGCACTCGGATCTGAGCTGAGCTTGAGATAGTTTTGCTGAAGATGATTGTCAAACAGCATGAGCACCCGATCATAGAAGCGGAGATTCTCTCTGACCGCTTCAATGCGCCCGCGAGCTGTCTGCATTTGGGACTCTATCAGTTCCTCTGCCATACCGAGGTTTCTCAGATCACGCCTCAAGAGCTCCAGGATCTCAGTCTCTGCCTGATGGGCTTCTACCACTTCATCAATAAAAAGCATGCCTTGCATTCCCAGCATCTCAGAGTGGATGAGAGCAAGATCCCGTTGGATCTGGTTGATCAGCTCAGACATCTGCCGGAAGCGCTCAGCGTCAGGGTGCTCATAGTAGGCTTTCAGATCAAGCGAATCAATCCGGTCCAAGACCCTCTTTTTGGCAGGAAGAAGAGTGTTCAATACGCTCTGGCGATTGAAATTGTAGGCATCAATGAGATCAAGGACATGCGCATAATCTCGGTGATCCGTGCTTAGATCCGCATATACATATAGATATGCCGGGAAATAGGATCCGGTATTGTAAATATCAAAAATGATGTGCCTGAGATATTCTCTGGCGGATTCCCGCTCTCCCTGCTCAAGCAGATCGACTAACCTGCGATATAACACGACATTCAGCATCTGGCGGGCATCTGAGTTTAACTCTGTGGGCAACAAGGAATCAAAGATGGTGATAGCCTTATCATTCTCTCCTATCCTCGCATACATATGCCCCAATAGCAAGGATATCTCCTCGTCTCCCAAGGCGCTGAGAGTGCTGCTAAACAGCTGAAGCTCATGATTTGCACGCTGAGGATCCAGCTCAATGACCACAGGAAGCTCATCTACCAAGAAGCTCTTGGCAGCATCGCGGATTTGTCTTTTTTGCTCTAGGATCTCTTCTTGTAGCTGTTCAATAGTGAGATTCTCTTCATAGGTGCTAGCTTGGGCTGAAAGCTGGGAAAGGCAAACCAGTGCTGACAGGACGAGCAAAACCAAAAATAAAAACTTTTTCATAACCCCGCTCACTTTGGACTCAATATTGGTAGTCACGATACTTTTAATCATTAAGCCAGGGCGCAAATCGCACCCTGGCGTTAAGTTTATTCATAGGAAGTATGTCTCCTACAAAACACTACTATGGTCTCAGTTTAGTTTCTTTCTTGTTTCAGCTGTTCAATCCATGCCCGCAGATCGTCCAGAGATTTCTGAGCTTTTTCACGCTCGGTTCTTAGAACTCTGAGTTCTTCAAGGAGATCACGAACTTCGGGGGACAGCTGAGCCTGCGCGCTGCTACTGCCGCCATCGGCATATCCGGGAGTCTCGATGGTGCCTGTGGGTGTGGTGACAGTCTCGCCGGGACGAGTAGCCGGAGGAGTGGGGACTACTTGCTGATCCACTCTGGCTCTGTCAGTGGGAGAGGTTTCAGTAGCGGGAACTGTGCCCAGGTCTACTACATATGGATCATCCAAGTGTTCGTCCTTGGCATAGCTTCTGAGGTCAGGACGACGTTTGGCTTCGGCAAACTTGTCGAAAAGATAGCTCACGCCAAATGAAAGCCTGAGGTTGTCTTCATAGCCGTTGTCTTTGGTGAAGTCTTCCAAGGCTTGTGCGCCCACGCGGACTCCCCAGTTTTTGTAGCTATACTTGAGGCCGGCATTAATATCTTGGCCGTCAAATTCGCCTTGAAGGGCAAGGTTCTTGATCGGAGACATCTCAGCAGACATGAAGAGGCCGTTCATAATGCGAGCCCGAGAGGCTTGACCGGTGAAACGGTGTGCCCCGGCACCAAGATTGAACATCCAAGGCATGCCCAAAAACACAGCTTGTTTGGAGGCAACCACATATGGTGAGAAGATCTCGTATCCGGCTTTGTCGGGATGAGTGAAAAAATCATCGCCCGGGTTAAGCTCTTCAACGCTGGTCTCTCCGATGGGGGAGAGGATGTTGTCCATACCCACGGAGAGCTGTGGTAAAAGAGATGTTTCCTGCAAGATCTTAGCTTTTACGTTCAAAAAATAGACCAATGGTTCGTTCTCGACTTTGTCTCCGACATAAAGACCGAGCTCGACCCTGTCCAAGATGCCTACTCCGACCATCACAAATGGCGAGAAGCCATCATAAACAACCGGCTTTGCAATGTCTCGGTAGTGACCACCAATCAATAGCTCTGCAGCTGTATGAGGCAATACATATGCATCCGGAGTGCGCAACATGCCCAGAGTCTGAAACGGCGCTGCGTTCAACAAACCAAACATCGCTGCGATAACGATCACACTTAAAATAACTTTTTTCATACTTCCCTCCACCTTTCGGTGTTCCTTTTTTGTTAATCTATAACTAGTACTAAACGAAGTACCTTATTACATGCTTTCTCGTTTAACATTGACAAATTATCCGTCAAGCTTTTTTTGGAAGGCATGAAGAAGCTTTCAAAGACCGACTTGGCAAAATCCGGCGAAACCGCCGCAACTAATTACTTGTTATACAAGGGATACAGCCTTATTTGCCGGAATTTTAGAGTCAAACAAGGTGAGATTGATTTGATCGTGGAAAAAGATCAACAACTCATATTTGTCGAAGTCAAGACAAGAAGCTATCACTCTATAGAAAGCGCCATCGCCAGTGTAAGCCATCAAAAGCAGGCTCATATCTCACGTGTCGCTAATATATATTGTAGCCAGAATCCTCAGTATTGCAAGCACAATACCCGTTTTGACGTTATCGTGGCGCTCTATGATGCCTCCTTGGAGAGCTTTTCGATAAAGCACTTTGAAGATGCTTTCTTACCGGTTGATTCGGCATATCAGTGACCATCAGCTTCTGCCTCGGCGATTTAGCGTCTAGTTTCTTAAGAGGCTCTCATCAAAATCTCTGCCCATATATCTCAGCCAATCGGGATTTGAAATTTCTGTGTCATCACCACTCACGTAAATCAATCGATAGTTATTGTTCATCTGGATATCCATGAAGACATAGACGGGTCTGTTTCCGCTTCGATATTTCCAGATCTGATAGTCTTTGCGGACAAAGCGGCTTTCATCTGAACTGGTGCCTTTCTCGATATCAGCGGGTGCTCCGTTTCTGATATAGATGCGTCCCATATCGGTCGTCCAGCCTGGTCTGAGGTGTGAGTAAAATCGATTGGCATGCTCGACGCGATCATGGATGAGATCCATGATATCCGTCTCTGTCATCCGGGTCGTGAGCGACATATTACGCCAGAAATTGCTGATGTGTCTGCGTTTTGTATCGATATCCAGATCATCCCAATTTGCCGGTAAACGTGATGCCATGAAGTAGCGCATGAGCTGATATTCTTCGTCAGGGTTGTTGAAGATAGAGAGCTGAGTCTCGATCTCTTCCGAGAGCACAAATTCAAAATCGCGGTAAATCTGATCTTCTCGAGCTTGCAGCGACACCCAGCCCTGATACTTCCCTGCGGGTAGATCGTTGAGCGGGATCTTGAGGCTAAAGCTGTCATGTGTCTTAGCCGGTGTGAAATCAAGATATTCATCCAAGATCAGATCACCATCTTTTTCCAAGCTCAGGACAAGGAGTTGGGATTCCCCAATTTCTTCTTCCGGAGTATATATCTCCATATATAGATGCGCGTGTTCATGATATTGTCTGCGTAAGATTGCCGACACTGCCGGCTCATAGACTCTATCCTGTCGGCGAAACTTCCCCAAGTAAGCGCTGCTATCCGCATAGACGCGGCTGTTTATCTCCAAGTCGCTGATCCTGCTGCCAGCCAAGAGAGCCTCCACGGGGAAGCTCCATACGAAGCTATTCTCCGAATTTCTGTCTTTGGCTGTGAAGGTGATCTGATAGTGATCTTCGCTCATCATAAAGCTGATCCGATTCAGATAGGACTTGATGTTTGAGCCCGCGTCATGCCGGCTGCTGATGCCGATATTGTCGGTGACTTGGTGAGCGTAAATCACTGAGTCTTGATTTGCCACCTGAACCTCACAATCGACCTGAGCAAAGAAAGCTCCGCTATGCGCCAAAAAGAGCAAACTGCGGTAGGGGATTTCATAATCTATCAAGAGGATAGTGTTTCCTTCATGATCCAAAAAACGGTTGTAATCAATATGCATATTGAGCCGAGCTTGAGCCATTAGGCCCCAGCTGATAGCGATCAAGACACATAGGGCTAGTGACTTCCTAAAGATCGAGATATTCATCTTCCGTATTCCTTAATCTAAATTGGCCAAAACCGCGATTATCTTCAAAGACAAAGACGCGGTTTAGCCTGAAATAGTGCCAACTGATGCTGGGAGCTCGCCCGATGGGGAAGCTATCGTTCACGATCTGATCCGGCTCGCCGAATTTGATGTAGATCCGTCCCCGATCCGACTTCCAGCCCACCATTCTCCGATGGATAGTAAAGAGCTCATCAGCCTTGATGACCCGTTGATAAAAATACTCACGGTTTTCATTGCGGATCGTCCCTGGAGTGGGATCATGAGCCCGCCAAAAACTCTCGATGGCATCGGCATATCTATCCTTTGGCACTTTGCTGAGCACCCGCCATTCATTTTGAGATGCGATATAGCGCAATTGATCGATCTGATCCTTGAGCGAATAGCGCTGATTGTATGAAAACCACTGATTATAATATAGAGGTTCGAGATTGTAGCGGATATTTTGCTCGGTGAGTGCAAGCATGAGCCCGGAGCTGCTGTCCGTGATGGCATATTCCATCAAATCCAGCTCAAATGGACTGACCGGATCGATGAAGTCAAAGCGTTTCTCATCCAGATGCAAAGTGATCTTATCAGGATTCAAGCCAAAGCTCAGCCTGAGCATAAGGCTGTCAATATCCCGCGCCAAAGCGGCTTCTGGGATGTATTTGATACCATCACGCTCGGCCATGATATAGGCCTGCCCGATCTCAGTGATCTGCGTCCCGACCAGGAAATCTCTGCTGAAACTATGCCGATCGCCCAGAAGTCGATTACGCAGAGTCAGATTTAGACTATGCTTGCCGGCTGAGAGTTCAAAGCTCTGATGGATCGGGATGGCGGTGCCGTGCAGCCAATCTTGATTTGGCACAGACAGCTCACTTTCATTCACAGCCACCTGACGATTTCGTGCATCCTTGATCTGGATGGAAACCTGATAATCCGCCAGCGTCGCATCACGCGAAAAGCGGAAGATATCATATGGCACCAAAAGCCATACATCAACCCCCGATTCATAGTTTTCCACCACCATCTCTTGCCCAAAAAGCGGCAAAAGGAAAGCCAGCAAGATCCAGAGGCTAAGAGTCTTTTTCATCATCGGTATACACATCCAAGCTAAATTCCAGTCCCCGCTTTTCCAGCCACATCAGGACATCATTATCAGGGAAGATCCTATTTTTAGTTTCGAGGCTATAATATTCCATATCAGAGGCTTCCACCGTCACCTGTAAGCTCACGTTGCCGGGCTTCCGTTTGCTCCAAGAGCCGATCTCGATCAGGAAGCCTTTCTTGATCTGGTGATTTTGCAGACGGATCCGGAGACTGCCTCGCAAAGCCTGATGCAAGGCCTCAAATGGCATTAGCGCCTTGGGTAGGATCCTGAGAATGCCGTCGTCATTGCCATTATACTGGCTCTTTGCGCCCCAGATATAGAGCACCTTGCCGATCTCGATCAGATCATTGTAGCGCGAGTAATCCCGATTAAAGAGCGGAATCTCAAATTTGCCGGAGAGATCTTCCATCTCAACAAACGCGATGGGATTGCCTTTGTTATCTTTCTTCCTGCTGACGTTCGAGACTATCCCCACCATGCTCATGTCCTTATACTTGTTTTTCCCGGTGATGGATGTGGCTGAGCAAAGATACTTAAGCAGACTCCGATATTCAAAGAGAGGGTGTCCGCTCATATAAAAACCAAGGACGGATTTTTCCATCTCCAATTGATGTAGATAGCTCCAGTCGTCGACCGTAGGTAGGGGTGGGAAAAAATCGCTATCTTCTTCTTCCAGGATCAGATCAAACAGCGAGGTCTGCCCCCGTTTTCGATCCCGTTGATCGCCCGAGGATAGAGCCAGGGCCTGCTCGATTACTGCCCATTTCTGGGCTCGAGTTCCCTCCAGCTCATCCATGGCGCCGGATGCTATCAAGCTCTCGAGCACGGTCTTATTGACCGAGCTGGAGTCCAAGCGCGAACAGAAATTGAAGATATTGCTATAAATCCCGTTTTGCTCCCGGTCCTCGATGATGGCGCGCATAGCGGATTCACCGAGGTTCTTGATCGCACGCAGCCCAAAGAGGACGTCGGATTCATGAACGCTAAACTCCGCTTCGCTGCGATTGATGTTTGGAGGGATGATATTGATGCCCATGTTCTTACACACTTCTATCTCAAGGGGAATATCGCTGGGATCATCCTCCAAAGACAATAGGGCTGCCATAAATTCGACCGGATAGTGTGCTTTGAGCCAGGCTGTATGATATGCCACCAAGGCATAGCAAGTGGCGTGACTCTTATTAAAGGCATATTCGGCAAATTTCAGCCAATCTTGCCAGATCTTGTCGATCGTGGAGCGCGGCACACCATTTTTAGCAGCTCCGGCGATGATCTTTTCTTGGAAGACCATCATCAGATCTGTCTTTTTCTTGCCCATGGCTTTGCGCAGTGTATCCGCTTCACCGCCGGTGAGCCCGCCTAATTCACGGGATATCTGCATCACCTGCTCTTGATAGATCGTCACCCCATATGTGCCTTTGAGTGCGGTCTCCACCAAGGGGTGATCATAGGAGACTTTTTCTTTGCCATGCTTACGGGCAATATAGCTATCGATAAATTGCATTGGACCCGGACGATATAGCGCCACCATAGCGATGAGATCTTCAAACATGTTTGGCTTGAGCTCTGCCAGATACTTACGCATACCGTCGCTTTCAAACTGGAAGACTCCGTCAGTCTCACCTTTACCGAGCAGGGCAAAAACCTTCTGATCATCCAAGGGAATCTGATCCACATCAATATCCACATCGTGGCTCTCTTTGACCAAGGCAATTGTCTTCTTGATCAAGGTTAGCGTCTTCAGCCCCAAGATGTCCATCTTGAGCATCTTCAGCTCATCCAGCCATTTGCCCTCATATTGCACCAAGATGACCTTCTCGCCGTCTTTCTGAGAGCTACAAGCAAGAGGCACGAAGTCTGTGAGATTCCCCGGAGCTATCACCACGCCGGCTGCATGAATCCCTGTCTGACGGATCAATCCCTCCAGTACAATCGAATGCTTCAAAATGCTCTGATACAGCTCGTTTTGATTGATCAGGTTCAAAAATTCCGGATACTGTTTGAGCGCATCCTCGAGGTTTTTGACCATGCCCGGGATCGTCTTGGTGATGGTGTTTGCCTCCGATGCCGGAACCGAAAGCACGCGCGCCACGTCTTTGATCACACTCTTGGCACCGAGGGTCCCAAAGGTGATGATCTGAGTCACGCTCTCACGGTTGTATCTTTGCACGATATAGTCGATCACTTTGTTGCGGCTTTGCGCGCAAAAATCAATATCAATATCCGGCATACTCACACGATCCGGATTGAGGAATCTCTCAAAGAGCAAACCATATCTCAGCGGATCTATCTTGGTGATATCCAAAAGATAAGCAATGATGCTGCCGGCGGCAGAACCACGTCCTGGGCCGACCGGCACGTCCTGCTTGCGGGCATTATCTATGATATCTTTCACCACAAGGAAATAACCTTCAAAGCCCATGCGCTTGATCACGCTCAATTCATAGTCGATCCGCTCTGATACATCCCCCTGGACATTTGCATATTTCTTTTTCGCTGCTTCATAGCAGAGATGCCGCAGATAGTCCCCCATCTCGGGGAATTCCGGAGGCGTCTCCACTTCCGGCAGGAGGAATTCGTCGTATCTCAGATCCAGGTCAATCCGCTGGGCAATCTTCAGAGTATTCTCATATGCTTCAGGCAGATCTGGGAAGATATTCTGCATTTCCTGGGGAGACTTAAAGTATAGCTGCGTAGTATTATATCGCATACGCCCGGGATCATTGAGCAATTTGCCGGTCTGGATGCAGAGCAGGATGTCGTGCGCTTCATGATCCTCTTGATGAAGATAGTGGCAGTCATTGGTCAGCACCATCGGGATCTCACATTTCTTTGCCAAATCTATCACTTTGGGCATCACCGCTTTTTCGATGTCAAGCCCGTGATCCTGGATCTCGATGTAATAGCGATCCCCAAAGAGATCTTTATACCACATCGCGACTTCTTCAGCCTGATCATAACGCTCTGCCGAGAGCAGAGAGGGGATCTCTCCTTTCACGCATGCCGAGAGACAGATCAGCCCTTCACTATGCTCTTTAAGCAGGCTTTTGCTGATGCGCGGCTTGTAATAAAAACCTTCTATATAAGACAGGGATGAGAGCTTCATCAGATTCTGATAACCTGTAAAATTCTGAGCCAATAAGATGAGATGGTAGCGGGTGTCATTTTTGTGCAAATCACTGCTGATATCGCCATTGATGATATATGCTTCTGTGCCGATGATTGGCTTGATCCCGGCTGCTTTGGCGGTGTTATAAAAGTCGATCACGCCAAATAGATTGCCGTGATCCGTGATGGCAAGCGCCGGCATATCCATATCTTTGGCGAGCTTGACCATCCTGTCCACTCGACAGGCTCCGTCTAAAAGACTGTATTGGGAATGGTTGTGCAAATGTACAAAAGGCATCGTTATCTCCATCTCTCTTATCGATGGCATTGTCTGTAACAGATAAAATATGTCAATTGAAATCACCGCTAGAGTTCATAGCCGGCTGGCTGACAAGGCTTTGCTAAGACACGCTCTCGTGAGGTGCCATGAGGGGCTTTTTCCTTGCCTTTTTAGGATCAAACAATGCCTCTTTGCCACCATCTTGCCAAGTAAAAGAGCCGGAATCTTCAAACTCCTCTTGACAGCTCTGCCCAATCCATTATCTTGCCTATTACTATATGTAAAGGATGAAAGGATGAATCTCGAAGACCAAAATTCCACCACTTACAGCAGCTATGAAGATGCCGAACTGAAGCGTCTCTTTGAAAATGCTGAAACAGATAGCGAGGCATATCAAGCCATCATGGATGAATTGATCCTGCGGGGATACGATTTTGAGCCGAGCACCCAAGCGGATGATGCTCCTCCTCCTCCTCCTCAGATGCCGCCTTTACGCTATGGCTTCTGGGGCAGCCGGCTCTTCAATCTCATAGCACTGCTGCTCAGCTTTGCCGGAGCGATGACCTTTGTCAGAGTTCACACAAGCTTTGGTGAGCTGGATCCCATGCTCTATGTGATGGTCTATGCCTTTGTGGCATTGATAGTATCTATGAGCTATCTCGTCTCCGGAATCAGAAGCCTGGCAAATCACAAAGTGCAAGAGCATCCCGGACTCCGCATCCCAACTTTTGAATATTGGTTCTTTGTCGTTTTGTGGTATGGCGCCGGGGGCTATGAGCTCGTCACCGGGATCCGCAATTTTCTGCAATACATCAAAGATTTTGGCGAGTTTGATTTTGGTGTGAGCCTCGCGATTGCCGGTGTGATGCCGTCCTTTGGCATGGCAATCTTTGGTATCCTACTGGGCACGGCATTTTTGTATCTTGCCCTTGAACTGAGAGTTCCTCTAAAGAGATAGATAATGGATGCGCTGCAGATCAAAACCGAAGCTCGCCGCTTGATGTCTGAGCAGATGGGCATCTTGATTCTGACCTTTTTCATCTACAGCCTGATTTTCTATGTTGCGGGATCCATGGCGGCACTCGGAGCAGTCCTAATCTATGGTCCCATCAGCTATGGCGCGGCATTTGTAGCCCTGAAAGTGTTGGATTCGGAAAAGATAGAGCCGGGCATGCTCTTTAAGGGCTTCGAGAGCTTCGCAAACACCTTCAGCGCGGGTATTCTCATCGTCATCTATACCTTCCTATGGAGCCTGCTCTTGATCATTCCCGGGATCATCGCTGCTTTTTCCTACTCCATGACCTTTTATATAATGCGGGAGAATCCCGAAATGAGCGCTTCTCAAGCGATCGAGGCCAGCAAAAAAATGATGTATGGACACAAATGGCGACTCTTTGATCTATACTTTAGTTTTTTAGGCTGGATCCTGCTCTGCATGCTCTCCTTTGGAATTGCTTCCATATATGTCACCCCCTATATGTCAGTCGCAACGGCGGTTTTTTATGCAGATCTCAAACACTTTCATGCGCACCCAACTTTCTAAAACGATCCTTATCTTCGCGGCGATCATCCTCATCAGTCTACCCATCATGGCGCTGGAAGGTTTGCCCGGGCTGAGCTTTGGCATGAGTCTGTCTGACGCAGGAGATGTTCTCGTGGAGCTCGGCTTTGAGCCCGAAACAGATTCCGGCGGTGCCTATCGCCACTCTGATGGCTCCAAGATCAGCCTCAGCCCGGATAACACGGATAGCTTTTTGGAAGCTTGGACCGTGTTTATCCCCATCCAAAGCGAAGAAGCTGATGCCTTTGAGGAAGTCATCATCGATGTCCTAATCGGCTTTCATGGCACAGAATTTGACTATGATCCGGAACTTCGCGAAGCTTGGTGGAGACTCGATGAATATCGATTCCTCAGTGCTTGGCTCACAGGTGACGCAAAAGCCTATGTCATCTATTATGGAGACAATCGAAACCTGGACCTACACTCAGATTAAGCAGTTCGTGGTTCTTAGTTGAACTACGCACGATTAACTAGTGCTGGAGTTCTGAAGTGCCGAAGTTACGGGTTATGCGGCTAATGAGTGCCGTAGGCACGCTATTTTAGATAGCAGCGATGCCTCCTAAGGATTACCTGAGTCCCAGCGGGACGGCATTTTGGATAGCAGTGACTACCAGCCCAAAACCAGTCATTCCGGAACACGTAGCGCAGCGATTCGGGGTCCCCGCAAAATTGTGCAGCAGTTTTGTGGGGCTAAGAAGTGTATCAGGAATCTCACTAGAAATCCCAAGCTTCATCCCACGGTTTGCCGGTGGCTAAAGCCCACCGGAGATCATCTTTGCCACCAGGTTCCGCTTTTTCCCGGTGGTTAAAAACACCGGCTAGCATCTTAGCAGCGCAGGTCTCTATCCTGCCTACCATCCCAAGATCGGGCATTGCACCATTGGGCGGCTGAAAGCCACCCTTAGATTAGTCATTCCGGTGTGGAAGCGACATCTTGTCACTTTGTTTCCAAACTGCCAGCCAGCCCAAAACCAGTCATTCCGGAAATCCGAACGTAGAGAGGATTATCCGGAATCTCATCAATCATCCTGCCCCTGTCTGCGTTTTGACCTTATGCGTTATGGTGTTGAAAGTCGCCAAGCCCGTAGGGCGTTAGCCCCGTGGATCCGACGATAGATAAGATTTTCTCTCTCACAGTTCCCTTCCCTGAACATGAGCATTCCCATATCCGGGTGAGAGACTGCTCTTTAAAAAAAAGCATCCGGCTTGAACTTGAATCGCTGTTTTCCAGGCTCGTAAGTGCTTGCAAAATATGGGCTCCTCATGCCCCTCTCACCGGTCGCTCACCGGTCGAGCGTGCAAGCGGTGAGAAAATAATGACTTAGAGTTCTTAGTTTTTAGTTCTTAGTTCTTAGTTAGCGCCGAAAATCGAATCTACAATGTACGATTTACGATCTAGAATTAGGGGTCGTCGTTGGCGACCACTTCGCGATTAGTCGAATTGAGGATTCAGAACAATCGTGTCGCTTTGGGCGCTGTAGATCAATGAATATAGAACGCAGATTTAACTGATTTGATGCAGTGTAATGATTTAGTTTTGGAGTGCTGAAGTTACGGGTTATGCGTTTTAGCGTTAGGAGTAGCGGCGTTTTGAGTGCCGTAGGCACGCTATTTTAGATAGCATAAATGCCTCCTAATGATTGCCTGAGTCCTAGCGGGACGGCATTTTTAGATAGCATTGGCAGCTCAGATTATATCCTGCCCGCCAGCCCAAAACCAGTCATTCCGGAAATCCGAACGGAGATAGGATTATCCGGAATCTAAGCAATTATCCTAATAACATGTCTTCATATTGCCGATGCCGAAGCGCAAAGCAGTTTTGAGAGTCAAAGCAAAAAGCCCCTCTCGAAAGTGGGAGGGGCTCGGATGTTTAGGGAGTGCTTTTTCGGAAATATCTATCTAGAAGCCAAACCAAGGACCGATGGTGATGGTCATGCCCTCATATTTTGTGTCTGGAGAATTTGTCACTTCATAGCTTTCGTTTTCAAGACCACGCACGCGCCAATCACGGGTGAGTGGGTAGCCAAAGACATAGCCTACTTCCGCGCGCAGTCCCAGCCAACTGAGGAAGTGATACATAAATTCCGCTCTGGGCTGAGCTACAAGGTAGCCTTTACGCAGCAGGAAATGTGTGTTGTTTGATCCGGTGATGGTGCCGGGAAGATTGTTCCAATCGTAATTGGAATCGGAATTGAGAAACTCCAGCTCATGGTATGCACCGCCGACCATCAAGCCTACGCTAGTGATGAGGCTTTTACTAAGGGGAATTCTGCGGTCCATGGTTACGCCGCCCATCAGATTTTGGTGACTCATCCAGATGTGGTAGTCAGGATTGGTCTGGTTGGCTTTCTTTTTGTTGTCGTTGTACCAAGTGACTTGTCCACCCAAAAAGTAGTTTTTGCCGATGGAGAATTTTCCTCCCAAGCCCTGATGCAAGATTCCATCGGAGCGGAAAGGATTGAAGCCCATGGCGGGGTCTGTGATCAGATCATTGATGTCACTCATATCTAGGTCATACCACATGGGGATCCAGGTTCCCCCACCGTATCCTGCGCTGAGGCGTTTTTTGGAGGGAATGCGCGGGGCTGAGACACCCGTCTCTCCCGTGCTACTACGAGAACCGATCGTCATATCAAGGCTTTCCACCTTGCCATCCCGGAAGATAACCATTGAAGATTGATCACCCGCGCGCAGGGATTTGCGAATCTTCTCAAATGCCGCATAGTTTGTGACGCGGCTTTCACCGATCTGCATAATGATGTCGTCTTCACGTAGACGATAGTGCCAGGCGGGGCTGTCTTTTACAACGCCGGTGATGATCACTCCATAGTTTTCCGGATAAGATAGAGCCTGAGCCTTGGGGAAGGTCAAGTCTTCTATGTAGAATCCAAAATAGGCTGCATCTTTGGCCTCGGTATTAGTTCTGGTTTGGATAGTTATCACAGCAGGTGATCTGCCTTCTTCGACAAGTTGGACTCTGATGTTTTCCACTTCTTTGAGCAGTTCATCCAGCTCCTGTTGCAACTCTTCATTCGGTGTCATGGCAGCCAAGGAAAACACAAGGCTGAGCATTATGAGCACGATCAAGTTTCTTCTTTTCATCTTTCTTTCCTCTCTTTATCGTAAAGTGATTTGATATCTATACTATATGCAAATAGCGAGCCAAAGCAAATGCTTGAGTTAATGCCATGCAGAACAGTCTCTTATGATTGCCGGGGTTTCGCTTGATCTCAGGAATATATCAAGATGATATGCCATCTATATGATAAAGATATTTTTGATCATCTGGGGGGAGGCTAATCTCCGAGGAAAAATGAGCTTGACTTGAGCCGGACTTTTATCTGATTGGGAATGATACTTGCATAAATTATTAGGACACCAAATCTCAAACTCTGGAGAAACTATGAAACGATCCCTGCTGCTTTGCATAATACTGTGTGGCATGACTATGAGCCTCTTCGCTCAATCTCGCTTGGCTGTCTGGCTTAAATCAGACGACATCCAAATCTCGGACGAAGTCCACAAGCTCAGCTCGCGCGGCATTGAAATCTATCATTATACCAATGACTATATATTAGCAGGGATTGATTCGCAGGTCAAGCAAGGATTTGAGCTAATCTCAAACCCTCGATCCGATGAAAGACTATATCTGATCAGCAAAGATCAAGCTTATGATCTTCAGGCTTTGACAGAGAATGGCAGGATTCTCAGAGACCTCGACTCAGACATCCTCTATGCCTCCCCCTTTAGCGAGACCCATTTGCTGCCGCTTCTGAAGATAAATCTTCTTCCCTTGCGGCTTGAGCCCATGGTGATTCCTACCCGGCAGATGAGAGATGCCGCACTCAGGGAGACTCGGCAAGAGATCGCAGACTTGGTAAATCAAGTCTCAGCAGACAGCGTCTTGTATTTCATCCAAAGCCTACAAGATTTGGGTACTCGCTATGCTTTGGCGGATAATCGTTATGAAGTATCCCTTTGGATAAAGAACACCTTTGCAAGATTTGGGATCACTGCCGAATTGCAGGAATTTAACTATCAGGGAACCCAGTACAATGTCGTTGCTGAGATCCCCGGCAACATCTATCCGGACGAATACATCGTCGTGGGCGGGCATCACGACAGCATCACCTACACCACTCCACATTCTTATGCGCCCGGAGCGGACGACAATGCATCCGGGACTACTGCTGCGCTGGAGATTGCGCGTGTGCTGGCTGCAAACAACTATCAACCCAAGAGCACCATCAGATTCGTGACCTATGCCGCCGAAGAATTTGGTTTGCATGGCTCATATTATGACGCATGGCAATCCTACTCACAAGGTGAGAGCATCCGCTTGATGATCAATCATGACATGATCGCAAACAACAATCCCGGCACTTCCACAGTGCGCTTGATGCCCTATGACGGCGCGCTGGAGCAATCCGCTCATGCAAGTTATCTCACCTCCGTCTACACGGATCTGGAGGCAATCTATGGCTCGGCAAATAGCCACAGCAGCGACTCCTATTCCTATTGGAATCGGGGATTTCCCGTGATCTACTTCTTTGAAACAGATTTCTCACCTTATTATCATAGCGATAATGATGTGGTGGCAAACATCGACCACGTCTATTGCGCGGAAGTGATCAAAGCCTCTTTGGCAGCCACTGTCAGCTTTGCAAATATGCCCGGAGCCGTGCAAAACCTCATCGTGGAAGACCTTGGTGACGGCTCCTCCTTGCGCGTCTCATGGGATATGCCTGCCGATCCGGAAGTGGATCACATTCGCATCTATTATGGTGAATCCGAGCCTAATATGGATGACTTTATCCCGGTCTATAACCAAGATCACTATATCATCACGGGTCTTGATGAAGGCGAGATCTATAGCTTTGCTGTTGCTTCCGCTGATGCTATGGGCAATGAAAGCTATTTTGCCTATGCTGAGCTTAGCCCGCTTTCTGTCCCCAGAGTTCCTGAAGACTTTGTGGCGCAACCAGTGCCTAATGCCATCCGACTGACTTGGACGCCAAATACTGAGCTGGATCTGGCGGGATATCGCCTCTGGCGTGCCGATGATCACGCAGATCAATTTCAACTGCTGCATTCAGAACTGATTACCGATATCGAATTTCTGGATGAGGACGTCATCGGAGCAGTAGAGCAGGTCTATTACTATCGTTTGCAGGCGGTCGATAATCAAGGGCTGGACAGCGATTTTAGTTACATCCAAGGCACTCGGCCGGTCTCGCTGGACAATGGCATCGTGGTGGTCGACGCCACCCACGGCGGCTCAGGAGTGAATGTGCTCTTGCCCACCAATCAGCAGGTGACTGATTACTATGACTCTATCTTGCAGGATTTTGATCACTATACCATTGATCTCGAAGAGCTTAGCAGGGATATCAGTTTGTTTGATATCGGCATCTTCTCCACAGTCATTTGGCATGATGTGGATTCCAGCACGGATCTGCTCTCACAGGAGGCACTCTCGGTGATGGAAGATTACGTCGCCTTGGGCGGAAATCTGATCTACAACGGCTATCTGCCCACCAAGGCTATCATGGGTAATGATGGCTATCCCAGAAGCTTCTCTGAAGATAGCTTCATCAATCGCGTCTTTGGCGTGATCTCGGTGGATTATTATCCGCAAGCTCGCATGAATACGGCATTGTCCATGCAGGATGATCTGGATGATCTGCATGTGGGCCAACACGCCAGCTTGGAAGGCTTTGACTATCATATCATGAAGGTCGAAGGCATGTGGCCTGCTGAGGGAGCTCAGAAATATTACGCCTATGGCACGGCATATTCATCCGAGAGTCCCTATTCATTCTTAGCGGGAACCGGAGTGGGAATCTATTCCCAATATCAAGAAGGACAGAGCCTACTTTTTTCTTTCCCGCTCTACGTGATCCAAGAAGACGAAGCCCGGCAGATGCTCTATGACCTGCTGCACATCAAATGGGGAGAGGCTGTGAGCTTGGATGACCCCACCACTCCCGCCGTTGCGGGACTTAGGCTTTCGCCAAACTATCCCAATCCCTTCCAAAACAACACCTCAATCCGGCTCGAAGGTGCAAAAGCCGGCTCACCGGTCAGCCTGAAAGTATACAATCTGCGCGGACAACTTATCAGAGAGCTGCACCATGGCGCGGCCTTGAGTGAATATAAATGGGATGGTCTCGACAAGTCCGGAAATGAAGTGAGCAGCGGAGTCTATTTCTTGCGCGCCCACCAAGATGGACACAGCACTTTCCGCAAGATGATCCGCATCAAGTAAGCCTTTTTTACCCAATATCATAATTGAAAAAGCGGTCGACATCTGATGCCGACCGCTTTGTTCTGCGGAGATCTATTAGATAAATAGGTTAAGATTACTTTGCTCAGCTTCTTCAAGATAGCTCGCTACTCCGCCGATAGTGACGCCGTCGATGAGATCACCGGCGTCCACGCCCATGATGTCCATGCTCATCTGACAAGCGATCATCTGCACTCCGGCATGTTTTGCCTGCATGATCATCATCTCCAGAGAGTCTACATTCTTGTCCTTCATACGCTTGCGCATCAAGGCCGGACCCACGCCGGCGAAGTTGATCTTGGAAAGTCCCAAACCCTGGGAGCTTTTTGGGAGCATCATGCCAAACATCTTGCCCATGATGTCCTTATCCGTCTTGGCTACTCCCGGTTTCTTGATCACATTAAGTCCCCAGAAGGTGAAGAACATCGTCACTTTCTTGCCGGTCGAGGCAGCTCCGTTTGCGATCACAAATGAAGCCAAGGCTCTATCCAAATCATCACTGAAAACGATAAGAGTCTTGTTTTTGCCACCCCCGGAATCTGCTGATATTGCTTTCCCGCCACCTTTTTGCACCAATGCCACGATCTTCTTGCCCTGAGTGCTCACGTCCAGAAGCTTGTTTGATGTCATGTTGCACCACGCAGGCACATCCTTGGCAAAGCCGGGATCACTGGCAGTGATCCTGAGCGTGTCTCCATCTGAGAGTCGGTCCATTTCGTTTTTGAGCCTCATGATAGGCCCCGGGCACTGCAAGCCGGAAGCATCGACTTCCACCGCTTTTACATCAGTTTTTGCTGCCATACTGCGGTCTTTTCCCTGGTAGATATGGTCGTCTTTGCCGATGTAATCACCTTGGAAGATATCCTCGTTGCTTTGCTTTTGCGTGGCATATTCATAGGTGATATAGCCGCCACTGAGATTTAGGACATCATTGTAGCCGTTTTGCATCAAAATCCGTGCTGCAAAATAGGAGCGAAGACCGGTGCCGCAAAAGACGATGATCTTCTTATCCTTTGGAATCTCTTCCAGACGCTGCCGCATATCATCGACAGAGATGTTTACGCTTCCTTCGATCGTACCGAGGGCATATTCTTCATCGGTGCGGACATCGATGAGCACCACATCTTTGAGATCAAGATTGCGAATATCCTGCCAATGGATGATCTTAACCATGCCGCTTATGATGTTTTCTGCCACCAGGCCTGCCATGTTTACCGGATCCTTGGCGCTGGAAAATGGCGGGGCATAGGCATGCTCGATCTCTTGCATATCATAGATAGTCTCGCCGTGTTTGAGGATGTGAGCGAGCATATCAGTGCGTTTGTCCACCCCGTCAAAGCCCACTATCTGGGCTCCCAAGAGCTTACCATCTTCCGGGTTGAAGACGATCTTGATGGTCAGTGGCAATGCGTCGGGATAATAGCCGGCATGTGATCCGGCATGGATGATCGATGATACATAAGGGATAGAAGATTTTCTGAGCACTTTCTCAGAGACTCCGGTGGCGCCGACTGTGATGTCAAAGACCTTGGCAATCGCTGTGGCTATGCTGCCTTTGTATTTGCGCACATTTCCCTTCACGATATTATCCGCCACAAGGCGTCCTTGCTTGTTTGCCGGGCCGGCAAGATAGGTGTGACACTCTTCGTTGGTGATGGGATTGGGGAATACAATGGCATCGCCCAAGGCATAGATATCCGGATCACTGGTCTGCATATATTCATTGACTCTGATGCCTTTATTGATGCCCAGATCAAGCCCTGCCTCTTCGGCAAGCTTACTGTCCGGTCGTACTCCGATCGAGAGAATCACCATGTCTGTGGCGATGGATCTACCACTTTTGAGCCGTACATTCAGGCCGCTCTTTTCACGAACAAAGCTGCTGACTCCATCCTTCAAATAAAACTCCACGTTTTTGGTCTTAAGATGTTGATGCACTGCCGCAGCCATCTCATAATCCAAAGGCGTCATCACCTGTTCTGCCATCTCGACGATGGTGACCTTGATGCCTTTGTGGTGAAGATTCTCCGCCATCTCCAGGCCGATGAATCCCGCTCCGACTATCACCGCATGCTGCACCTGGCGGCTATCAACAAAGTCCTTGATCCTATCAGTGTCCGGCACATTCCTGAGGGTGAAGATCTCCTCATCCTGGATCCCCGGAATCGGCGGGCGGAGAGGCTCAGCGCCGGGAGAAAGCACCAGCTTGTCATAGCTCTCAGTATAACTGCTCCCATCAGCCTTCTTAACCGTCACTTGTTTGGCCTCACGATCGATGGCTATCACCTCTTCGTTAATGCGGACGTCCACAGCCAGTCTGGCCTTGAAGCTCTGAGGTGTCTGCACAAAGAGACGATCCCGCTCTGGGATTACTCCCCCAACGTAATACGGCAAGCCGCAATTTGCGTATGATATGTAATTTCCACGCTCAAACATCACTATCTCAGCGTGTTCATCAAGACGTCGTAAACGAGCAGCCGTAGT
>Ga0334900_1001172_pt1 | contig 30389 bp, 25 predicted proteins | sample GraSluR3_MG_2_FD_207231 | JGI IMG/M metagenome (GOLD analysis project Ga0334900, IMG submission 207231) | Sludge microbial communities from methane-producing bioreactor in Wageningen University, Netherlands - Granular Sludge_31_08-R3 | ecosystem: Engineered > Bioreactor > Anaerobic >... | reverse complement strand
TCTTCTCGATGACATGCATCACATGCTCTTTGTCCCGGAATTTCTTGCCGGTCAGTATATTTCCCTTTCCCTTTTGCTCTATATATATCTGGTAGGGGCCGTTCACCATTATTTCCTCTATGTCGGTCTGTTTCAGAAATTCGGTGATTGGCCCGTAGCCGCATATTTCGTCTGTCAGGTATTCGATAATGGCATTCCTGTCGCTGCGGGGAATATGGGGGGCACTGCCCTGGAAGTACTCGTCGGCAAAGCTTCTTATCTCTTTCTTCATGTCCTTCTCGTTGACGCCGGACAGCTTGTTTTCCTGCTCCAGTTTTTTGACAAGCAGCTTGTGAATGGTGGTTTTCAGATCGTTATACCTGTCGGTATTGTCAATCTTAATAACATTGCCGCCCCCAATATCCCCGGTATTCTTTTTTTTGTTTTCAAGCATTTCCAAAAGTGACATTTACAACCCCTCCATAACCTGTAACATTAGAATGAAAAAATACGCCTTTTCTTTTTGCCCTGTCCGCCCCCTGCACAGTTCAGCGCAAGTTTTTTAATATCGTCGCTTATCTTGGCGGTATGGCTGCCTATGACAAAGGGCGTACCCCTGTTAAGCGCACTGATCGCCACCTTGCCGTTGGAAGAAATATGATTGTCGATGGTTATATTGAGATGCTTTTCCACTTCCTTCCTGTTGAGCCCGATTTCGTCGGAAGAACGGTTGAGCACGTAACGGATATTGTTTGATACGCCCAGTTCCTTTAAAAGTTCGCTTACCTTTTTCACCCTTCGGACGGTGGGCAGTTCAAGGGCAAGCACCAGCAGTATCTCGTCCGATGTGCTTAGCACCGACAGGTTGAAGGAATCCAGGATACAGGAAGTATCGATAACTATGAAGTCATAATGCTGCTTTAATATCTTTATAATCTTTTCCGCGTATTCCGGTTTAACCAGTTCGGCATACTGCGGCTCCGGCGGTGCAAGCAGCACGTCCACGCCGGAGCTGTGCTTGTACAAATACTCGTTCAGTATTTCCCAGTCCAGGTGTCCGATGTCCTGGACTATATCGCTTATGGTCTTTCCCAGGTTTAAATCCATCATGACCGCTATATCGCTTGACTGCAGGTCAAGGTCAAGCAGCACGGTTTTTTTGCCGGTCAACTGCTGCAGCATTACCGCTGTGTTGACGGCTATGGTTGAGGTTCCGATGCCCCCCTTCGGGCTGTATACCGACAATACCTTGGGCTTGGATGAAACAACGGCGGGCGGCTTTTTCTTAATCTTTCTGCTTTCTAACTGATGGACCTTTTTCACCGAGTTTATCAGCTGGTCCGCCGTGAAGGGCTTGACCAGGTAGTCCCTGGCCCCGGCAACCATGGCTTTTTTTATGTATTCCAGCTCGCCCTGGACGGTTATCATTATAATGGATATTTCCGGGTAGCGTACGGCAATCTTTTCAGTGGCCTCTATCCCGTCCATAACCGGCATGTTAATATCCATAAGCACAATATCCGGCCTGTTTTTTTGGCAGAACTCCAGTGCTTCCTTACCGTTGTATGCGGTTCCTACTATTACAATTTCCTTGTCAAAGGACAGGAGCTTGGAAATGTTGCTGCAGGTTTCCGAAACATCATCGACTATCAGCACTCTGATGCTCATCTGATCCCATCCTCCCGGACAAAGTTTTCAAGCAGGGCGGGTCTTATCGAAGTAACCCTGTCGTCCGCCGGGTTCCTAAGCAGCAGCCTGATTGTTCCGTAATCGGCGGCCAGCGCCAGTGTCAGCGCATGGTCCGGATATACCGCCAGCGTTACCGTGTTTTTTCTGCTCCCGTCCTGGTTGACAAAACCGTTGTCATAGCCCAGGTTGTCGTTGGTAGCCAGCACGAATACCTTCTGCAGTACATAGTTGCTCTGCTCAAAGCTTTTGGTTGACCCGTCCGGCTGCTGATGCTGAAGTGTAATGGTGACTATAACGTCTACCATGTCCCCCGGCCTTACCATGTAGTTAAGGGCGGAGATTTCATTCACCGGTACGGTTATTGCCCTCATATCCTCGGGCACAACAAAGGCCAGGCCCTTTTCTATATCATTGGAGGATGCCACATAATCCCTTAACACCTCGTCCCCCTTGGCTATCCTTGTGGTGGATATGCCGCCCACAACGTCCTTTACGTTCCTGAAGGCGTTGGGATGAACGTATTCCCTGTCTACTGTGACCGTTTTAAGCATATCCTGGGTAATCCTTTCGCGGTTGGGTATGGTCTGGTTTGTAACAACCACCTGCACGTATTCCCTGTTGGTCATGGAAGCTTTATAGTTTTCCAGGTAAAGATATACTGCGGCGGATGTAACAATGGTCAGTAACAATGTCAGAAGAATTATTTTCTTGCTCACCTAAGAACCCCCTTTAAAAATCCACTAATTTGCATGTTACAACACCGTAGTTTGCCTGGCTTTCACCCCCGGTACCGCTTTTTACCGTCTTGACAAAATAGCCTTCTATTTCGCTTTCGTTACCGCTGCCCGGCACGCCGGTGACAAAGAATGCGGCAAAGCCAAGTATCCGTACCGATTGTATGTGAGTGCCGCTGACCTCATAGGGTTCTATCACCGGCACGTAAAGTATCTGCGGTGCGTCCCGGTCAAAGTCGTCGAAGGTATTCGGCGGTACCCGGGTGTCCTGGGCAAACCGGTAGTCTATCGCCCGCTCGGTGGGGCCGGACATGTTGCCGGGCTTGGTTTCTACAATATCACCCACTTCCAGCTTTCCCGGGTATCCGTGTTTCAGGTCATCCTCATAGGCTGTGGCTCCGGAACCGCTCAGTCTCAGGGCGCCGAAATTACCGGCCCCTATCTCGGGTGGAGCTCCGCATTTTAGTGTATACTTTTGGCCGTAGACGAAATCATCGAACAGGACTCCCAGTGGAGCAGCCCCTGTAAAGGACGATAGGCCCACGCTTACCGCCTTGGCCCTGGCAGAAACATCGGCTGTCCGAAAACCCAGTATACGGCCGAAATAATAGTCGGCTTCCCTTGTTATGGTAATACTGGCGCTGGGTTCTGACTGGGAAATGTCTATCTGTGCCTCATCCTCCTCAACCCCATTCAGGCTGAGGTATTCGCAGGCTTTGTCGTATGCAAGGGAAGAGCTCTCACCCGCATCCTGGGCAGCAGCCAGGGCGGCAGCCTGTGCAATATTCTGCAGCCTTACCTTGCTTCCGTACTGGAGACCAAAGTCCACCACCAATGCGGTGCAGCCCAGTATAACCGGCAGCAGAATGGCAAAAAGTACAAGGGCCATCCCGTCTTCTTTTCTAAAAAATTTTGGCATTTGTTATACCTCCCTTTTTTACTCCACCCGCATGGTAAGGTTTCCCGTCACCCATCTGGGGGTGCCGGTTATTTTGTTAATTACCGGGATATTGATATCCACCGGATACTTTACGGTAACAGAAACGTTTCCGCTGCTTACTCTTGCTGTTTCCGGCAGGATTTCAACCACCAGCTTGCTGTCGTCAAGCAGCAGGGTTGATTCCTTTACCTGCTGGATTATGGTGGTGTCGTTGGCACCCAGCGCTGCCACCCGTGCCCCTTCACGGGCACCGTAGTTCACCATGAGCAGAGTGCCGCCAAGTTTCGAAAACTCCAATATACCGGCTATTATCAGCAAAAGTATCGGCAGCGATATTGAAAACTCCACGATGGACTGGCCTTCGCTGTTCTTCAGAAATCTTCTAAACACAGCCCATCACCTGCAGTCCCACGGCAGCGCCGGTACCCAGCATAATGGCGGCGGCATAGGGGAAGGTGCAAGTTTCATCGTGTTCGCGAAGGTAATAGGAAGAGCGGGTCAAAAAGAACATGCGAAGGTTTTGGAAAAGGGATGCCGCCCTTTTGTTCTTTATTAGGAAATAAACCGAGATAATTCCGCCGGCCACCGCGGTGCAGAGGACGGCGTATATAACGAACCGCCAGCCGAAAAAGGCACCTATTACACCGGTTAGCTTGGCATCGCCGGCACCCAGCCAGCCCAATAGATAGGGCACGAAGAACACTGCAGTTCCCACTGCAAGGCCCTTGAGGGTTTCAAGGGCCCCGTCAAGGCCCGCTTCGTAAGTATTGAGCATAAGGGCCATAATAAGGCCTACCAGCAGTACCGGGTTGTGGATTTTTCTTTCCTTTATATCGGTTACCGTGCATAGTATAAGTATGGAAAAAAGGAGAATGTACTTCATAAACATCCCTCCTGGTTTTTAGAAAAAAAGTCCTGCCGTCTGGCTCAGCAGGACAAGGGGAATTATTACGGGGTTGGAACCGCATTATCAATTAGTTCCTCACCGGCACTAGTAAATATACTTTGTAGCTGTCCTCTGAATATTACCAATACTCCAATAAGTGCAAGGGCTATTACTCCGATTATCACCGCGTACTCGGTTGATGCCTGGCCCCTTTCGTCCGCCAGAAAATTCTTTATGGTTCTCAACATGTCACCATGCACTCCCTTCGTGTTTATTTGGTAATTTATATGATACCATCGGCGAAGGGGCGCTGACATCGGCCTTTCGGCCTATTTTGGAACTTTCTGGGACTATTTTCTCGATAGGCTGATATACCCATAAAAAAATAGGACCCGTCCCATGGGACGGGTATGTTATATATACCGTTTCTTTATTGCCGTAACACTGGCTTCGGTCCTGTCCGAAACATCCAGCTTTCTAAGTATATTGGTAACGTGGTTTTTCACGGTTTTCTCGCTGATGAAAAGCTCCGCCGCTATTTCCCGGTTGGTACTGCCCTTTGATACCAATTCCAGTACCTCCACCTCCCTTTCCGAAAGGGGGCTGCTGCTTTTTCCCTCAGCCTGCCGTGCATAGGTGTTGTACCGGTCTATAAGGCCGGTGGCCACCGACGGGTCGATATAGGCCTTTCCTTCGTGAACATCCCTGATTATCCTGGTCAGGTTTTCAAGGTTTGTGTTCTTCAGTATATACCCCTTGGCTCCGGCAGCCAGGGCATCGGTTATTATGTCAATCTCTTCGCACACGGTTAAGGCGATAACCTTCGGCCCGATGCCGTTTTCGGTTATTACCCTGCAGGCTTCCACTCCGTCCATGTCCGGCATGTTGAGGTCCATAAGCACAATATCCGGCCGGTGCAGCTGCATAAGCTTAATCGCTTCCCGCCCGTTCGAGCCTTCTGCCACCACTTTAAACTCCTCGTTCATCTCAATCAGCTTGACAAGACCCTGCCTGACAATCTCGTGGTCGTCAACCACCATAAGTCTGATTTCAGCCATATTACCCCTCCTTCGCCCTTTATGTAAGGGCCGGTAATCACGCTTTCCGGTTTAAAACGGCTGGCATACACCGGGACTTGGTTCAACTTAAAGGTATCTCTATGTAGAATGTGGTGCCCTTACCCTTGGCTGCATCTATGTCAACGGTTCCGTCCATAAGGTTCACCCTTTCCCGGATGCCCTTCAGTCCGAAGTGCTTGGTAAAGTCGATTTCTTCCGGGTCAAAGCCTATTCCGTCATCCTCCGCCGATATCTTAATTACCAGGGGTGTCATTACAAAGTCAATGGTTATTCTTTCCGCCTGGGAGTGTTTGCGCGAATTATTGAGTATTTCCTGTATGATTCGGTATATGGATATTTCAAAGGTATTGTCAAAACGCTTGTCGCAGTCGGAATGGTTTACATCAACCTTTATTCCGGTCTGTTTTTCAAACTCTTCACAGTATTTAATGACCGCATAGATAAGGCCGAGGTCGTCCAGGTGCATCGGTCTTAAATCGAATATTATTCTTCGTATATCCTCAAGGCTGGTGTTGGCAGTCTTGACCAGCCCTTCCAGTTCCTCCAGCAGTTTTGTGTTGTCCAGCCCCAGCTGTTTGCATATCTCCGCCCGTATCACCACGTTTGAAATGGCCTGGGCCGGGCCGTCGTGTATTTCCCTTGCCATCGACTTTCTTTCCTCTTCCTGGGCCTTTATAATAGCCATGACCATTTCTTCCTTGTTCTGTATCTTTTTTATGTAGCCCGACATGCCCTGCAGGCTTGTTGCCAGGTAGCTTATCACCTCTGTAATCTGGCCGGACAAATACCTTGCCCTTTCGGCGGTGTTGGAAAGTGTTTTGTACCTTCTTGTAAGCTTGTCTCTTTCCTGGCGCAGCAGCCTTTCCTCCTGCTGAAGCTCCCTGTACCTCTGCTGAAGGTCCAGTGCCACGTTGTACGCCTTTTTCATGTCTTCTTCGCCGTGCTTCATGTATTCCTTGTTGGTCAGAAACAGGTCATACCTGGCAAGCTGCTCCTTGTACTGGAAGCTGTCCACCTTCTCGATTATTAGCCTTACTTTCTCGCTGATATCCGCAAGGTCGTCCCGAAGCTTTTCGCATTCGCTGCTTACCTGCTCGCTTATTTCATCCACTTCTTCTTTGCCCTGCTGGATTTTTTCAATTGTTTCCGATAGTATCTTATCCAGTATTTTGATGTCGAAATCGGCCAAAGGGAAAGCCTCCTTTTTATACAAAAACAGTATTAAGGTAAAAAAGACCTTTCATACTATTTATCGGTATAATCATTCTATTTAATAATAACTTATTTTGGCGGCATAAGTCAAAAGTTGTAATTTATTACCGTATAAGGTATACTCTAAAATAAAAATAGAACAAAATTGTTACATAATATGACATTTTCGTGTTAAATTTATCCAAGTAACCATATACACGTATTGAAAGTTGATGAAGTATTTAGTACAATATACTGAAGAGTCAACTATACGGGTTGGCGGTTGGGGGTATAACAATGGGCGTGGAAGTTTTGACGCTGGGGGATTTTGATATAAAAGAATCCGGTAAATCCCTAATGGGGAAAAACAGACGGTCTCACAAAAGGCTGGAGCTGCTCAAGTATTTTATTACGTACAGGGACAGGAAGCTTTCGCCTGATCACATTACCGAAAACCTGTGGAATGATTCAGCAAGCGCCGATCCCAAAAATGCCCTCAGAACCCAGGTTTTCAGGCTGCGCAAAACACTGGAAGGTATGGGGCTGACCGGTAGTGAAAGCGGCGGTTCCGGGTATTTCGCCATAGACTTTCAAAACGGGTACTATATTCTTAATATAAGTAAAAACTGCCTGGTGGACACCGCCCTTTTTGAGCAAAATATAAAAATGGCCGATGCGGCGAGAAAAAATAATCCAGATATGGCAATAGACAAATACACGGAAGCAATAAGGCTGTATAGGGGCCAATACCTGGAGGATATCACCGGCAGCGAATGGGTGTTTACCATAAGAAACAGGTACCACCGGCTTTACGTACAGTCGCTGATAAGGCTTTTTGAACTGTTGAAGACCCAGGGCAGGCATAGGGAAATAGTTGAGCATTTCGAGCAGGCGGTGTGCTACGAGCCCTTTGAAGAGGCTTTGCACGTATTCTTTCTGGAAGCGCTGCTGGAAATGAAGGAATATAAAAATGCACTGAGCCATTATAACTATATAACCGGGAGAATGTACAGGGAGCTTTCGGTAAAACCGACCCCCGCCCTCAAAGGAGTATACAGCAGAATAATTGCGGGAGACAATTTAAAAAGGGCTGACATATCCACCTTAAGCAAAAGCCTTACCCAGGCTGACGATATGGAAGGGGCACTTTTTTGCGATATTGAATATTTCAGGACCATATACAACCTGGAGGAGCGAAGGAGTATAAGGGCCCAAAGCAAGGAGTTTCTCGGCCTGGTTACCATTACTGCCGACGGAGGAAAGGCATCGGCTGACAAGCTTAAGAGTGCCGGCGAAGATTTAAAATCGGTACTGAAGGCTTCGCTGCGGAGGGGAGACGTATTTACGCAGTGGAACGACCACCAGATGATTGTTCTGCTTACCGACGTGCAGAGGGATGCCCTTACCCTGATTGGCAGGCGGGTTGAGAAAAAGTTCAGGAATGCCGCCGGGCAGGAGGGGTTATCGGTGGAGATTTCGTTCAAGCCGGTAACGCCGGACAAAAAACCCTTCTTTGCATAAAGAAAAAACAAAACCTAATTGCCAGACAAACCCCCGAAGAATGTTCCGGATTACACGGGAACCTCTACGGGGGTTTTTGTAATTGAAATGTAATTGTACTGTTCGGTATATGTAATCGATTTGAACACTATATAAAACTGTCCCCTGTTAAAATGATGTACAGCAGGACATAAGAGCTGTATTTGGAGGGATTGTTGTGAAAAACATACCTGCAAAGGAGGACAATGCCCATCGGACATCTGGTGCCAACCCTACTTTCATGATTAAAGTGGTGTATTCGGAAAACTTCACCGTCCAGGGGTATATACACTGGATAGAAGAAGGGAAGTCAGTGCCCTTCAGAAGCTATATGGAAATGCTGCATCTCATTGAGGAAGGCTTGTTTATCAGCAGAAAAGAGATGACCAGGTTAAGGTCTTGGGGTTCGAGTATGGAAGAGGGGGAAGGGGGTAATAATAAAAGCGGGGTACTATAGGGGTTAAGCAATAATAAATTATTGGTACATATCGCATAGGCCGGTTGCATCCGGCAGAGGTACATGCTTGGCGGAAGTAGTGTTATAAAAGGTAAGAAGGTTTCACTATTTTTCAAAGAGGAGTGAATAAATTGAGTATTAGAAAGATGGGGACAAGAAAGCTTATAGCTGTACTCACCATAGTCGCACTTCTGGCATCCTACAGCATAGCCCTGGCACAGGGCGATGGGGATGACGAGTTGGTTCAGGATAACCAGCTAGAGACACAAGTAAATGAGATAGAGGAAGAAGAAGAGATAGAGGAAGAAGAAGAGATAGAGGAAGAAGAAGAGATAGAGGAAGAAGAAGAGATAGAGGAAGAAGAAGAGATAGAGGAAGAAGAGTTTGAGGAAGAAGAGGAAGTAGTAGAGGAAGAAGAGGAAGTAGTAGAGGAAGAAGAGTTTGAGGAAGAAGAAGACGATGGGGAACAAGTGGATGTAGTTTTATTTGGTTTGGATATGCAGACATTAGGTGTACAAACTGTGGATCCTGAACATACATACGACACAGACGTTTATACAGACGATAATGGTCGTCATTGGGCAGAATTTTCAGAGTTTGGCCCGGAATTTAAAAAGCCACATGGGAATAACCCTCCTAACGAAAGGACATTTGTATTCCCTCTTGATGATTATGATGAAATATCAAACTGGAATGGTCCTCCTATTGATATCCGCATATATGTCGGAGATGCACAAGGCCATGCTTATGGCCATTATGAAGCAGGAACGATAAACGCGGTAGGCGGGTCTTATTATTTTAACAACCATAAATTTACAGTTACCCTTGATAAGTTTACAGGGAATGAATGTGTTTTCACAGTTGTTGCTGGCAATGGTGCCGGTCAGAAGCTGAACTATCTCGAGTTTTCTCCAATACCGCCTACCAAGGGAAGTATTAAGGTAATCAAAAAAATAGACAGCGAAAACGGCAGTCCGCAAAAGGATGTGCCATTCAAGGTTCTGCAAAACGGCGTTCAGGTAGGAGACGAACAAAGAACTGATGATGATGGTATAGCAATATTCAGTGATCTGGAACCGGGAGATTATACACTTGAAGAGGATGTGCCGGACGGATATTTGACAAGTCTCGATGAAACCAATACCATTACGGTTACGGCTTCCAATGACCCTTATGAGGTTATGGTAATAAATGAAGAAATTAATCCATCTATAGAAGTAACCAAAACAGCCGAGCCGGATACAGTCACTGTTGGGGATACCATAAGTTACAGCTATACAGTAACCAATGAAGGGAATGTAACGCTGACCGGTGTCACGCTGGTAGATGATGAACTGGGCGACATTTCACTGACAGGTCTAGGGATTGGCGACAGCCTTAACCCGGGTGAGTCTGCCGCAGGGGAAGCCGAGGATACTGCTGAAACAGTGGGCACTCTGATCAATACTGCTACGGCAACCGGATATTATAATGATGTATCCTATACTGATACGGATACGGTTAGTGTTGTTGTATTGGAAGGGCCGCCCGAGCCGGGAATAAAAATAACAAAAGATGCCGATAAGGATTGGGCTAAAAAGGGTGAGTGGATTAAATATACCTATGAAGTTGAAAATACCGGCAATGTTGGCCTGTTGTTTATTGTAAAGGATAATAAGCTGGGTATAATCAACAAGAAAATTTTTGGAGTGCCAATCCCGGGCTATGTTAAGGCTGGTGATACCCAAACCCTTACTAAATCGTACAAAGTAACCGGCAATGAACCGGATGGACTGGTAAATACTGCTACAGTTACGGGTTGGTGGCGCGAGGGGCTATTCGACTGGGAGAAAGTAAAAGACACCGATTCTGAGACTGTCAATATAGCCAAGCCTGGCATAACTGTTGCAAAAGAACCGGATCAATATTCTGTAGTGGCAGGGCAAGAGATAAAATATAGTTATACAGTCACCAATACGGGGAACGTGCCATTAACCAATGTAACATTGGTAGATGATGTGCTGGGCTCCATTTCACTAACAGGGCTAGGGGATGACGACAGCCTTAACCCGGGTGTTTCTGCCGAAGGGGAAGCCACATATGAAACTGAGACAGCTGGTTCTGTAACAAACAAGGCTACAGCTACAGGGCTTTATGATGTCGACAGTGGACAATACTCCGTTACTGATGAAGTTATCGTAACTGTTATGGTTACAGAAGAGACGGTACCGACCGGAAATGTTAAAATAGAAAAGACAAAAGTGCCATACTCTCAAATGCAAACACGCATACTTGTGGAGGAACCGCATAGCGGTGTTACATTCTATCTGAAGGACGGCGATACAGTACTTGAAAAAGCAACCGATGAAAATGGTGTAATCGAATGGAACAATATCCCGACGGGCACCTATATATTGGAGGAAGAAGAACTTGAAGGATATGAAAACAACCTTGGGGAAAACTATGAAATAACAGTAACTGACAACCATACATCAACAAGTCCGTTAGTGGTAAAGGTAGTGAATTGCGACCTTCCTGGCACCATAACGGTAATCAAGACCATTGATGAAGAATACCCGGAGGGCGATCCGCATGAGGCTGTTCCATTTACGTTATACAGGATATATGGCGAAAACGAGGAAGAAGAGCTGGCCAGCGAAGAAACCGGGCCAGACGGAAAAATTGAGTTTGGCGCGTATCCTGCGGGAAGATACAAGCTGGTCGAAACCGTTCTTGATGGTTTCAACAGCGAACTTGACGATGGTGAACTTGAATTTGACCTTGAAGCCGGTCAAGACATGGAAATTTACGTAATAAACTATGAAGAAGGCGACGAACCCAGCGGTGGTGGCGGCAGCAAATCAAAGGTCAAGATCACCACAACCGAGCCAGTTGAGGTTCCCGAAGAGCCTGAAGAGGTGCTGACACCTCCGGTGGAAGAAACGGTAGAAGAGCCGGTAGTAGTTGAAGAAGAGCCTTTGGTAACTGCTCCGGAACTTCCTGACCTGCCCTTTACCGGTGGGAACCCGGCAGCCTTCCAGATGCTTGGTGCTGCGCTGGCGGGACTGGGACTGTTTGTAAGAAAACGACGCTAAATGCCGGCTGGATGAAAAGGAGACCTTAAAAATGGCTCAGACAAGCAAAAAAAAGCACATAAAATATAAGCTGAGCTGGATACTGGTTATAACGGGGATATTGCTTATGCTTTATCCCCTTTTTACCAGGATATACGCACAGTATCACCAGGCAAAGTTTACAGCACTGCAGCAAGAGGCGGAAAACCCCGTGATTGAGTATCCCGAGGAGAGCATATCCGAAGCGGAGGAGATTGAGGAAATCCCTGTTAAGCATATGCCGGACGGAGCTTTCATGACCATCGAGATACCCGCGCTGGAGCTGTCGGCGGTGGTGTTTGAAGGCACCGACAAAGCAGTCCTTGCAAAGGGCCCGGGCTGGTACAAAGAATCCGTTCTGCCGGGTGAGGGCAATACCGCCATCGCAGGCCACAGGACTACCTACGGCGCGTGGTTCCGGCATGTGGATAAGCTGGAAGAGGGAGACGAAATCATAATCGGTTATGATTCAAGGGGTTATACCTACAGGGTAGAGAGGGTTTTTCCGGTGGCAAAGAACGACTGGAGTGTTATCGACCCCTGCGGTTATCCGGCCCTCACACTGACCACCTGCCATCCGGCAGGCAGCGCAAGGCAGCGGCTTATAGTAAGGGCGGCATTGGAGGAGTAAGGTCAACAGAAAAAGCAGCAGATGTATTCTGCCGTTTAGTGAAGCGTTACCGATGTGACCCGGTGGGTCATGGAAAACTCGTCGGTATCCGGGTCAAGATAATTGTCCGAAAGGGAGGCTACAAACCTTCCTTCTTTTATATATCCCGCATCCCAGGTTGAATCCACCTTAACCCAGCGCCCGTCGGCGTACAGCTCGTTCCATGCATGAAGCTGCGGCTTCCAGCCATTGTCGGAGGCGCCGGCACTGCCGTACACAACCTTTGCGGGTATTCCCGCAGCCCTTGCAAGGGCTGCCACCACAAAGGAGTAATCCCGGCAGACACCTTTTTTGCGGTTTATTGTTTCGCTGGCGGTGCGCAGTGTGTTCTTGCCGTCGATATACGCGCTGTAATCATATTCTATGTTTGAAGCGGCCCAGCGGTGTATGGCCTGGATTTTTTCCATATCCGTCATGGAGGAACCGGCTAGGCTCTCCGCAAGGGCCTTAACTTCTTCATGATCGCTGTCAACATAGGCCGAGGGTGCAAGATACCTTGTATCATCGGATGAAGTGTTTTTCACTTCGAAACGTATCTTGCCGTCGAAACTGGTGGGGTTGTCCCCGGCCCATACGGTATAGACACCCTTCCCGAACCTAAGATTTACGTTTACCGCGAACCCGCCATCATGGACATCCGCCGGGTAGGTTACAAGCTCGCCTTCCGGGCCTCTTACGCACAGCCAAACCTCCGGGAGGTCGGTCTTTCCTTCCACAACCAGGCTGCCGTCAAAGGACAGGCCGTTTTTGTCCGGAGAGGTTATCTCGATGTTTTTCGATTTGAAGCTTACGCTGTAGGCGGCCTGAACCGGCACGCCCGCACCCAGCACAAGGCTTGTACATAAAAGAAATATTATGAAAATCTTTAGTACATTTCTCCGCCTCATCATTTGTTTGACCCCCAAATAAAAAACCCGCACGCCAGGTGCGGGTAATATACAAAAGCTTATATTCCGGCAGCTGGCTGGCACAGCGCTCTATAGCGCCAAAGCCCCTTTAGCTTTGCGTCACCGTCTTTCGACGGTTTTGCCTTTATCTTTTTTGTTGGGACACACAAAAACCCGCACACCAGGTGCGGGTAATATACAATAGCATATATTCCGGCAACTGGCTGGCATAGCGCTTAATGCGCTTAAGCCCCTTTAGTTTTGCGTCACCGTCTTTCGACGGCTTTGCCTTTATCGGGTTTTTATGTATTTGTGACCATATTGTATACTACAATAGAAAATATTGCAAGTTTTTGTAGAAAAATTTTCAGATAATTTTTGAAAGCGGGCAAATAATATGGTTACAGGCGGGTTACAGGCGAAAAAAGTTGGGAGTGGAATTTACTATTGCATTGGTTATTAAAATATGCTAGTATACTTTATGTAACCGACCCCTGCGGGTCAGCATGCGGGAGTAGCTCAGTGGTAGAGCGTCGCCTTGCCAAGGCGAAAGTCGCGGGTCCGAATCCCGTCTTCCGCTCCAATAAGAAGGCAGACCTTAAAGTGGTCTGTTTTTTGCGTTTGCTTGTTATAAGCATGGTGTTATGTTATAATGTCTTAGTCGAATCAGGCATTGGAAAGAGCCTTATACATATAGGCATTTAATGCGAACAAGGAGGAGCATATATGAGTTCGAAAGTGGAGAAAATAGAAAACAATACGGCCACCCTGGAAATAGAAGTAAGCAGCGAGCAGTTCGAAAAGGGAGTCAACAGGGCCTATAAAAAGAATGCGGGCAGGTTCGACATACCCGGTTTCAGAAAGGGCAGGGCACCGAGGTTTATAATAGAAAGGCATTACGGTGAGGGCATCTTTTACGAAGACGCAATCAACGAAGTATGTCCCGGAGCCTACCAGGACGCGGTGGAGGAGCACAGCCTGCAGCCGGTGGACAGGCCGGAAATAGACATAGTGCAGATAGAGAAGGGAAAACCCTTCATATTTAAAGCGGTTGTCACGGTGAAGCCCGAAGTTACCCTGGGCGAATATGATGGAATAGAAGTTGAGAAAAAAGAATATCCTGTTACAGACGAGGATGTTGAGAAGGAACTGGATAACATGCGCGAATCCGGTGCAAGGATGGTTACCGTTGAGGACAGGGCCGCCCAAAAGGACGACATGGTTATGATCGATTACAAGGGTTTTGTAGACGGCGAGCAGTTCGAAGGCGGCAGCGCGGAAAACCAGTCTCTGGTGCTGGGGTCCGGGCATTTTATCGGGGGTTTTGAAGACCAGCTTATAGGTGCGAAGGCGGGAGACAGTGTTACCGCTAAGGTGAAGTTTCCTAAGGATTACCAGGCGGAGCACCTTGCCGGCAAGGATGCCGAGTTCCAGGTAGAGGTTAGGGAGATAAAGGAAAAGGAGCTTCCCGACCTGGACGACGAGTTTGCCAAAGACGTAAGCGAGTTTGATACCCTTGAAGAACTCAAAACAGATATCCGGGAAAAGCTGGAGGAAAAGGCGCAGCAGAGGGCAAAAAACGAGCTTGAGAACGAAGTTATTAAAAAAGCGGCCGAACTGACCGAAGTGGATATTCCGGATGTTATGATAGAAAAACAGATAGACACGATGATCAGGGACTTTGAAATCCAGCTCATGTACCAGGGTTTGAAGCTGGATGATTACCTGAAGCACATGGGCAATTCAAAGGACGATTTGAGAAACAACCTGCGCAAGGATGCTAAGGAGAGGGTTAAAACCCAGCTTATGCTGGAAAAAATCTCGGAGACGGAAGGAATTATCGAGACCGAGGAAGAATTAGACCATGAGATAGAAAAACTGGCCAAACAGTACAAACAGGAAGATGAGGATAAGTTTAAAAAGTCCCTCGGTGAAGACGAACTAAACTATATTAAAGAGAGTATAATAATAAGGAAAACCGCAGAGCTGTTGGTAGAAAAGGCCAGTATTAAATAATGTAAATAACAGGGAGGTTTAATAGAAATGTCACTTGTACCAATTGTTGTGGAACAGACCAGCCGCGGTGAAAGGTCCTATGACATTTATTCACGGCTGTTAAAGGACAGGATAATATTTTTGGGCGACGAAGTTAACGACATTACCGCCAGCCTTGTGGTGGCCCAGCTTTTATTCCTCGAATCCGAGGACCCGGACAAGGATATACACCTTTATATAAACAGCCCGGGGGGCTCGATATCCGCTGGCATGGCCATATATGACACAATGCAGTATATCAAGTCGGATGTATCCACCATATGCGTGGGCATGGCCGCATCCATGGGAGCATTCCTGTTGGCTGCGGGAGCAAAGGGAAAAAGGTTTGCGCTGCCCCACAGCGAGATAATGATTCACCAGCCGATAGGCGGTACCCGCGGCCAGGCGGTGGAGATTAAGATTCACGCCGAGAGGATAATTAAGCTGAAGGATACCTTAAACAGGATACTCAGCGAAAAGACAGGGCAGCCCCTGCAGAAAATAGAAAAGGACACCGACAGGGATTTCTTTATGACTGCGGACGAAGCGTTGAAGTACGGTTTGATTGACAAGGTTATCACTTCCAGGTGATAACACATTGGGAGAGGTGAAATAATGACTAGGTTCGAAGACAAAAAGCAGCTCAGGTGTTCTTTTTGCGGTAAAAACCAGGAGCAGGTAAAAAGGCTTATCGCAGGCCCCGGGGTCTATATATGCGACGAGTGTATAGACCTGTGCCAGGAGATAATCGAAGAAGAGTTCGACGAGGACCTGGACGAGGTACTAAAAGACATACCCAAGCCCAAGGAGATCAAGGAGTTTCTGGACCAGTACGTGGTGGGCCAGGAAGAAGCCAAGAAGTCCATGGCGGTGGCGGTGTACAACCACTACAAGAGAATCAACAAGGAAAGCAAGGAGGATGATGTTGAGCTTCAAAAGAGCAATATCATCCTTATCGGCCCCACCGGTTCGGGTAAGACCCTGCTGGCGCAGACGCTGGCAAGGATGCTTAACGTGCCCTTTGCCATTGCCGATGCCACATCGCTGACCGAAGCGGGGTACGTGGGCGAAGACGTTGAAAACATACTGCTGAAGCTTATACAGGCGGCGGACTATGACATTGAAAGGGCCGAAAAGGGAATAATATACATCGACGAGATAGACAAGATTGCAAGGAAGTCGGAGAATCCTTCCATTACCCGTGACGTAAGCGGCGAGGGAGTGCAGCAGGCGCTTCTGAAAATACTGGAGGGTACCGTTGCCAGTGTTCCTCCCCAGGGGGGCAGGAAGCACCCGCACCAGGAGTTCATCCAGATAGACACTACCAATGTGCTGTTTATCTGCGGGGGTGCCTTTGACGGCCTGGAAAAGCTGATACAAAAGAGAATCGGCCAGAAGTCCATCGGGTTCGGCGCCGATATAAAGGGCAAGGGAGATATGGATATAGGCGAAATACTGAAAAAGGTACTGCCGGAAGACCTGCTCAAATACGGGCTTATTCCCGAGTTTGTGGGAAGGGTGCCGGTGGTGGTTACTCTGCAGCCGCTGACCTGTTCGGACCTTGTATCAATACTGACACAGCCGAAGAATTCGCTGGTAAAACAGTACGAGAAGCTGTTCAAACTGGACGAAGTTGAGCTTGATTTTGAGAAGGAAGCGCTGGAAGTTATAGCCCAGCGGGCGCTGGACAGGAAAACCGGTGCCCGGGGACTGAGGTCTATACTGGAGGGCATAATGCGAAACGTTATGTACGAGATACCATCCAGGGAAGACGTGGAAAAGTGCGTGGTTACAAAGGAAACCATAGAAAACAATACCGAGCCTACGCTGGTGTTCGTGGACCCGGCACGCAAGAAAAAATCAAAACAGAAGTCGGGCAGGCGCTCAACCAGCAAAACCGACGAAACCGCATAAAAGATAAAAAAGATGGTTCCTGTTAATTAATACGGGAACCGTTTTTTTATGCCTGTATCCAATTGCTTCCCCATATTCCATAAATGCCATGCCCTGAAACCTGCTAAAAAACATCCCTGTGCAAATAATAATCCTATCACGGCTAAAGGGAGGCTTATGGGCACAATTGTCTGAGATACTTTTTTTGGTCCAGTTCTTCTTTGCAGTAGTAATTGGACTATATTTTTTGAACCTTCTGAAAAACCAGCAGGGGAACAAGGGAGCGGTGGAAAGGGAATCCAAAAAGGAAATGGAGAAGCTGGAAAGGATGCGCAGGATATCGCTGACACAGCCTTTGTCCGAAAAAACGCGGCCTTCGGATTTTAATGAAATAGAAGGCCAGGACGATGGCATCCGTGCCCTTAGGGCTGCCTTGTGCAGCCCCAATCCGCAGCATGTGATAATATACGGTCCGCCGGGTATAGGTAAAACGGCGGCCGCAAGGCTGGTGCTGGAAGAGGCCAGGAGAAACGCCCTTTCGCCCTTCGGATACCGGGCAAGTTTTGTGGAAGTGGACGCCACCACCGTAAGGTTCGACGAGCGGGGTATTGCCGACCCGTTAATGGGTTCGGTGCACGACCCCATATACCAGGGAGCCGGCGCGATGGGCGTGGCGGGCATACCTCAGCCCAAGCCGGGCGCAGTCACCAAGGCCCACGGGGGCATACTGTTCATTGACGAGATAGGGGAACTGCACCCGATACAGATGAGCAAGCTGCTCAAGGTACTGGAAGACAGGCGGGTATTCCTTGAAAGCGCGTATTACAACTCGGAGGATTCAAACATACCCCTTCACATACATGAAATATTTCAAAACGGCCTGCCGGCGGATTTCAGGCTGGTGGGCGCCACAACCCGGCCGGCGGAGGAGATTTCACCGGCACTGAGGTCGAGATGTATTGAAATATATTTCAAGCCCCTTTCCAGGGAGCATATTAAAAGGATAGCGGCCAATGCGGCGCGAAAAAGCGGTACCAGGATTTCCGACAGGGCTGTCGGGCTTGTGGCAAGGTTTGCTTCCAACGGCAGGGAAGCGGTAAACATGATACAGGTAGCCGGTGGCGTATGCATTACCGAGGGCAGGAAGGAGATAATCGCAAAGGATATCGAGTGGGTGGTCAACTGCGGCCATCATTCGCCGAGGCTGGATAACAGCCTCAAGGAACTGCCCCAGGTAGGGTGCGTGTACGGGCTGGCGGTACACGGTGCAAACAGCGGTGCGCTGCTTGAGATAGAGGCTACCGCCATACCGGTGGAAAAGGGCAGCGGTACCGTTACCGTCACCGGGATAGTGGACGAGGAAGAGACCGGCAACGGTGCCCGGAGGTTCAAAAGAAGAAGCACCGCAAAGGGTTCGGTTGACAATGTGATAACGGTTATCAGGAAGTTTGCCGGCGTGGACCCCAGGGACTTTGACATACACCTGAACTTTCCCGGTGGCGTTCCGGTGGACGGGCCCTCCGCCGGGGTCACCATAGCCGCTGCCATTTACTCGGCGATAACCGACAAACCGATAGACAACATGCTGGCTATGACCGGTGAGGTATCCATACGGGGCGAGATAAGGCCGGTGGGCGGGGTGCCGGTGAAGCTGGAAGCGGCGGGCGGGGCCGGCATAAAAAGGGTGATTATTCCTAAGACCAGCTGGCAGGACTGCTTCCGGGATTTTGACCTGGAAATTGTAACGGTTACAAGGATAGAAGAGGTTTTGGGACATGCCATAGTGGAAGGGAGGGAGGGCGGCAGCTCGGTGAATGCCGGTGCCGACAGGCTGAGTGCCTTGCCGCTGGAATAAAACTTCATCAAGTTGCAAAATTTGGCCGCTACGGTTATTATATAATGTAGTTGTAAAGAATTATCAGCGTGCGGGAGTGATTGGTATGAGACATTCAAAGGAGAGCCTGGTTCTGCCCCTGCTTCCGTTAAGGGGAATATCGGTTTTCCCATACATGATGCTGCATTTTGACGTGGGGCGGGACAAGTCAGTAAACGCCCTGGAAGAAGCGATGGTAAAGGACCAGCTTATATTCCTGGTAAGCCAGAAGGATGCCGCCACCGATGAGCCTTCCCCGGAGGATTTTTATCATGTGGGAACCGTTTCAAAGATAAAGCAGCTTCTAAAGCTGCCGGGGGATACCATCAGGGTGCTGGTGGAAGGTATTAACCGGGGTAAAATAACCGGTATTATAAAGGACGACCCCTTTTACGAAGTGGAGATTGATGAGTACAGGGATTCGGATGAAGTGGACAAGGATACCGAAACCGAAGCACTTATGAGGGGTATCTTCGACTGCTTTGAGGAATATGTCAAGCTTACCAACAGAACTGCGGTGGATACCCTTGTGACGGTGGGGAACATTGAAGAGCCGGCCCGGTTCGCCGATGTTGTGGTGTCCAACCTTGCACTGAAAATAAACAGGAAACAGCAGATACTGGAAGCCTTCGACCCGCTGGAAAGGCTGAAAAGGCTGCATTCAATACTTATAAAAGAGCTTGATATATTAAAGGTGGAAAAGAAGATAAACCTAAGGGTAAAGCGGCAGATTGACAAGATGCAGAGGGAATATTACCTGAAGGAACAGCTCAAGGCGATACAAAAAGAGCTGGGAGAAGAAGAGGGCGTCCTGTCCGAAGTGGAAGAGTACAGGGAGCGGATAAAAAAAGCGGGGCTTACTGAAGAAGTAGAGAAGAAGGTAATGAAGGAAGCGGAACGGCTTCTTAAACTGCCGCCGGGGTCCGCGGAAACGGGAGTTATCAGGGGCTACCTTGACTGGATACTAGAGCTGCCGTGGAATGTCGAAACCGAGGACAACCTGGACCTAAAATTTGCAAAGAACGTCCTGGAGGAGGACCACTACGGTCTTGTAAAGGTTAAGGAGCGGATACTTGAATACCTTGCCATAAGACAGCTGGCGAAGGGCATGAAGGGGCCCATCCTGTGTCTGGTGGGACCTCCCGGGGTGGGCAAGACTTCGATAGGCCGGTCGATAGCCAGGGCCCTCAACAGGAAATTTGTGCGCATGTCGCTGGGCGGTGTGCGTGACGAAGCCGAGATAAGGGGCCACAGGAAGACCTATGTGGGTGCTATACCCGGCAGGATAATATATTCAATGCGTCAGGCGGGTTCAAAAAACCCGGTGTTTTTGCTGGACGAAGTGGACAAGATGAGCAACGATTTCAGGGGCGACCCCGCTTCGGCGATGCTGGAAGTGCTGGACGCGGAGCAAAACCATGCTTTCAGGGACCATTACCTGGAGGTGCCCTTTGACCTGTCCAAGGTAGTGTTCGTGACCACGGCCAACACCACCGATACCATACCCAGGCCGCTACTTGACAGGATGGAAGTAATATATATATCAAGCTATACCGAGGAAGAAAAGCTGAACATTGCACTGAAGTACCTGCTGCCCAAGCAGCTTAAGGAACACGGCCTTACCGGGGAAAACCTTATGATGTCCGAAGCTACCGTCCGGGACATAATCAACTATTACACCCGGGAAGCGGGTGTCAGGAATTTGGAGCGGAGGATTGCCGACGTCTGCAGAAAGGCGGCAAGACAGATAGTTGAAGATAACAAAACCCGGGTGAGGGTAACCGGTGCCAATCTCGGTAAGTACTTAGGCATACCCGGTTACAGGTACCGGAAGGTAAAGGAAGGTAAAGAGACAGGCATAGCAACCGGCCTGGCATGGACGCCGGTGGGAGGCGAGACCCTTTCGATAGAAGTGACCACGATGAAGGGTACCGGCAAGCTGGTACTAACCGGGCAGCTTGGAGACATTATGAAGGAATCCGCCCGGGCGGGTATAAGCTATGTAAGGTCAAGGTATGAGGAATTTGAAATAGACGCCGATTTTTATAAGGATATGGACATACACATACACATACCCGAAGGGGCAATCCCCAAGGACGGGCCCTCGGCGGGCATAACCATGGCCACAGCGGTGATATCCGCCCTGTCTGGCAGGCCGGTCAGGAAGGACATAGCCATGACAGGAGAGATTACCCTGAGGGGCAGGATACTGCCGGTGGGTGGAATAAAGGAAAAATGCCTGGCGGCGAACAGGGCCGGGATTTCTACCGTTATCATTCCGGCGGAAAACGAAAAGGACCTGGAGGAAATACCCGCCAACGTCAGGAAAAGGATAAACTTTGTCTTTGCCGAGCATATGGACAGGGTGCTGGAACATGCCCTGACGGGGGACGAGTAACGCACACCGGCCGTGGACAGGCAGTGTATTCCGGCTGTGGATAAGGAATGATTGGTATGGATATTAAGATTAAGCAGGTCGAGATGGTTATAAGTGCGGCGGCCAGAAAACAGTACCCGGGTGAAGGGCTACCGGAGGTGGCGATAGGGGGCCGTTCCAATGTGGGTAAGTCGTCTTTAATAAACGGCCTTTTGAACAGGAAAAAAATAGCCCGCGTAAGTTCCCAACCGGGAAAAACCAGGACAATAAATTTTTACCGGGTTAATGAGCGGTTTTTCATAGTGGACCTTCCCGGTTACGGGTTCGCCAGAACGTCAAAGAGCGAACAGCTTAAATGGGGCAGAATGATGGAAGAGTACCTGAACACCCGCACCACCCTGAGGGGCGTCATGCAGCTGGTGGATATACGGCACCGGCCGACACAGCTTGATGTCATGTTCTTTGACTGGATAAAACAGGCGGGCTTTCACGGCATAGTCCTTGCCACCAAGGCGGACAAGGTGGCCGGGGGCAAAAGAAAACGGCATTTCAGCGAAATAATAGAAACCCTGGGTATGGATGCCGATGATTACCTGTTTCCCTACTCGTCGGTAACAGGCGAGGGAAGGGACGAGGTATGGGAGGTAGTGGCGGAACTGTGCGACCTGACAGAATAGCATGACCAGGGGACGGAGTTGCTGTCAATTTCCTGTGGTGCGGAGTAATCAAAAGAACCGTCCCCATTATTACCATGTTACCATGATTTGCTCCTTTTTGTTTTGCGCAAAGGGTCAAACTCCGCTGCGAGCATACCCGTAAGGATTAACGAGCAGCCTATAAACTGCCGGAAGGTGAGCATCTCACCCAGCATAAAGAAAGCGAAGGCAAGGGCGAAAACCGGTTCACCGATAAATATCAGCGCCGTATGGGTGGGGCTGGTATATTTCTGGGCAATGTTCTGTACCAGGAACGCATAGGTGGTTGCAAGCAGTGAAGTAACCGCCAGCGCCAGCCAGACGTCGGACCTTACAGGAATAATTGGCTGTTCAAGGACAAGGGAAAACAATATGCTGGCGGCCGCAACGGTGCCTATTTCCACCGTGGCCAGCAGCATCGGGTCGGACAGCCGTGTATACCGGTCTATCATGATTATCTGCAGCGCAAAGAAAAAAGTGCAGAAGAAGGAATACATATCGCCTATGTTAAGCACAAAACTGTCACCCAGCGTAAGAAGGCCGAGGCCTGTTACCGCCAGCAGGACACCCAGTACCGCAGAGAGCTGCGGCTTTTTTTTGAGATACGCTGCGGAGATTACCGGTACGATGACCGCGCTGAACCCGACGATAAAGGCCGAATTGGAAGCGGTGGTGTAATTAAGCCCCACCGTTTGAAACGCGTACCCTGTAAAAAGTATCAGTCCCAGTATTACCCCGTTTTTGGCGGTTAACCGGTCTAGGGTATAAAGCTTTTTGTAAGAAATCAGCGCAAGTAAAACAGCCGCTATTCCAAATCTCAGGCTCAAAAAATTATAGGTTTGTATATGCTGTATGGCATCCTTTGTAAGTACAAAGGTAGAGCCCCAGAAAATTACCACCGACAGCAGAGCCAAATCGGCCTTAAGCTGTTTATGCATATGCTCATCTCCGTTTCCCAAAAAACGCCGGTGTTTGCCGACTGTAACCTTCAACCGGCCATGTAAAATATTATAGCATTTTTAAAAACTATTTCAATAACCACTCACCAAAAAACAGCCAAATAAATACTATGGTAATAATGAAGTATTTTAAGGGGGAAGGAAATATGACTCTCGGGCTTGCACTATCCGGGGGCGGTATCCGCGGTGCGTCGCATATAGGCGTTCTGAGGGCATTGGAAGAGGCAGGGCTTAAACCGGGCATAATAGCGGGTACCAGCGCCGGCAGTATTGTGGCTTCACTGTACGCAGTAGGACTGACACCGGACGATATCGAGAAAGCATTCTTTAAATATGCTCCATACATACTTGATTTTGACATAATGGGAGCCTTTGGTATGGTACTGCACCTGTGCGGACTTCTGAGGGGCCGGCCGGTGCTGGACGGGCTTATAAAGGGGAAAACCGCAGAGAAAATAATGGCAGCGCTCACCGGGGGCAAAAAAATGTACCAGGCCGACATACCGCTGGCGATAACGGCTACCGATATAAACGACGGGACTGCGGTGGTGTTTGCTTCAAGGAGGCTGCGCCTGCAGAGCACAAGGAATGTTATATGCTGCGGCCAGGTCAGTATAAGCGAAGCTGTAAGGGCAAGCATTGCCATACCGGTGGTGTTCAAACCCAAAATACTGAATCTGGAGGGCAGGGAAAGAAGGCTTGTGGACGGCGGGGTAGCCAACAACCTGCCGGTGGATGTTCTAAGGACAATGGGGGCCAACAGAATAATAGGTATAAACTTGGGGTACAGCGGCCAGAGGCAGGACCAGGTGGACAATATACTGGAGATTGGAAGCCAGACCATAGACATTATGATGTATCACATAACCAAGCTGAGGATGAGCCGGGAAAACGTTGTGGAGCTTAGATATAACGGCCGTTCGACAGCATATCCCGCCGTGTTGAACCATGAAACGGTGGTGCTGAATCCGTATATTTACGACGTGTCGCTGCTGGAGATGGGTAGGATTGCCGAATGCATAGAGAGGGGCTACGCCGCAGCCAAGGCGCGGCTGCCCGAGATAAGAAGGATACTAAAAATATAATGACATGCCGGCGGTTGTCCTTTGGGACTTAAAATTATATAATGTAACGGGAGATTTGACTAAAGCATAAGGAGTGCATTCAAGTGAAGGACAAAACAGGCGAAATAGAAAGGATAATCTGCGATGACAAGACCGGAAGGGGGATAAAAAACATTGTAGTGCCCGGTGATGTTGAAAGGGCTGCGCTGTCGCTTCTTGAAAGCGAAGGCACCGTTTTTATTACTACCGGCCTTTATATCAGCGACCGAGCGGTCTGTACCGACGGGCCGTCGGGAGCGGTTGCGCTGGCTGAAGCGCTTTACAAACTGGGCAGGAATGCGGTGCTGGTGGAGGACGGGCCCAGCAAGCCAATTATTCAGTGTGCCCTGGACACGGCGGGACTGGATATACCGGTGGTGCTTTTCCCGATAAGTGGCAGGGAAGCCTTTGCCGGGGAGCTGATTAACGAGTACCAGCCTTCCCATATAATAGCAATTGAGCGGACAGGCCCCGCCCGGGACGGCAGATACTATGACATGAAGGGCCGGATAATTGCCGGGGACATTGGGCATATGGACGTACTGTTCCGTAAGGCGGATGAAATGGGTATTACCACCATAGGCATGGGGGACGAGGGTAATGAGATCGGCATGGGCAAGGTGTACGACAGCGTGGTTAAAGCGGTGCCCCATGGAGAGAAGATTGCCTGTGTAATACCTGCCGATTACCTGGTTGTAAGCGGAATTGCAAACTGGGCGGCCCATGGTGTCTGTGCATGCATGTCCCTTATTACCGGTAAGAATTTAATGATGGAAGAAAAGGATGAAAGGCGCCTGCTTGAAAAACTGGTAGGCTGCGGCGCTGTGGATGCCTATACGCACAGAAAAGAAATTACGATAGATTCACTGGAAACAGGGGACTATTTTGAAGTGATAAACAGGCTGCGCCGGATAGTGAAACAACACCTGGGGGAGTGACATAGGTGATAAAAAGATTTTCAAGGTATTACATACCCCACTGGCCCCTGCTGGCGGCGGACATATTTTCGGTTCTGGTATTTTCCATATTTTCCCTGGTTCTGCCGATACTTATAAGGGTGCTGATTGACGATATAATCCCCGCAAAGGATTTGCGGGGCATAATAAACCTGTCCGTATTCCTGGCGGCAATGTTTGTGGCGAAATCCCTGTTAAGGTTTGCACAGGCCTACTGGGGGCATATTCTTGCCCACAGGGTAGAACGGGACATGCGCAGGGACTTTTTCTACCATCTGCAGAAGCTGTCCTTCGGGTTCTTTGACGACAGGAAAACCGGGGATATTATGTCCAGGGTGACCAATGACATATCCAAGGTAAACGAGATGACCAATCACGCGCCGGAGGACATATTTTCCTCGTTCCTTATGGTATCCGGCTCTTTTTTGTTTCTTATAACCATAAACATTAAACTGACCCTTATTACGTTTCTGCCGGTGCCGCTGCTTTTTTTGTTTACGGTTAAATACGGTGCCAGGATGTTTGGCGGCTTCCGCAGGGTGAACAGGGCGATGGCTGAGATTAACCACCGGCTGGAAAACACCATAGCCGGGATACGGGTGGTCCAGTCCTTTACAATGGAAGAATACGAAAAACACAGGTTTGACATGGACAACGAATACTATTACAAATCCAGCGCTGGGGTGATGAAACACCTCGGGGTGTTTTTGTCCGCCACCATATTCATAGAGGACATGACTCTGCTGCTTGTGATAGCGTCGGGCGGGTATTTCATATACACCGGTACACTGACGGTGGGCGAACTGGTTGCATTCATATTTTACGTGAAGATATTCGTGGAGCCCATAGTGCGGCTTGCACGGCTGAACGAGCATATTCAGAGGGGCCTTTCGGGCCTGGAAAGGTTTTACGAGTTTCTTGATACCCGGCCGGATATAAAGGACAGGCCCGGTGCGGTGGCGCCAAAGCAGTTTAAGGGGCAGGTGGAGTTTAGAAATGTAACCTTCAGCTATAACAAGGATACAACGGTGCTTAAGGACTTCAGCCTCGCCGTGGAAGCCGGGGATGTAATAGCCCTGGTGGGCCCGTCGGGGGTGGGCAAGTCAACCCTGTGCAGCCTTATACCGAGGTTTTACGATATAGACCGGGGAAATATCCTGGTGGACGGGACCGACATACGGGATATCAGGCTGAAGGTTTTAAGGGAAAACATAGGCATAGTACAGCAGGATGTGTTTTTGTTCACCGGAAGCGTGCGGGAGAATATCGCCTACGGCAAGCCGGGTGCTGCAGAAGAGGAGATTATCCAGGCGGCCAAAAACGCCAACGCCCACGGGTTTATTATGCAGCTGCCCGACGGATACGACACGCAGGTGGGCGAAAAGGGTGTAAAGCTGTCCGGCGGTCAGAAGCAGAGGATTTCGATTGCCCGCGTGTTCCTAAAAAACCCGCCTATACTGATACTGGACGAGGCAACCTCGTCGCTGGACAATACCAGTGAAAAAATCATACAGGATTCGCTGGAGAGGCTGGCCAGGGACAGGACAACCTTTGTTATAGCCCACAGGCTCAGCACCATCCAGCATGCAAAGCAGATAATAGTCATGTCCGAGCGGGGCATTGAAGAGAAGGGAACCCACAGCCGGCTGCTGGAAAGCGGGGGGCTTTACTCAAGGCTGTACAACGCGCAGTTTGACGGGCGCATGCCGGAAGAGGTCAAAATGCACGCATATTAAATGTATCAGCCGATTAGAATTTTTTTAAAACCAATCGACTAATACAAATCTAAATTGTAAGCTGTATTACATTCCAATTAAAATTTTAATGGTAAGATATAGACAAATAAAAGGTTCGCATTAGAATTTCCAAAAGGCGTTGGTATCGGGATGATGGTAATAGCAAATAAAAAATTAGACGACATGCGACCAAAAATAGTATACAAGGAGGATTACCCGATGAATTTGGAAGAGGTAAGAAGGGTTGAGTTTCCGGAAACAGAGAGAATCACCTTTTTGGATGCCGCTTGTGTAAGTTTCGCACCGCAGAGGGCAGTAAAGGCTTTGACCGATTTTGTAAATTATTGTTCCAGAAACGATGAAGAAAGTTCGAGTGCCCATCACATTGCGATGGATGAAAAGAGACAAAAGGCATATATAGAAGCAGCCAAACTTTTAAATGCCGATATTGATGAGATAGCCCTGGTGGAAAGCACTACTCACGGTTTAAATATTGCCGCAACTTCAATACCTCTTAACAGAGGAGACAAAATATTAACTACCAGCCTAGAGTTTTTACAGGTTGCAATGCCATGGTGTATGATGAGAAAAAAACAGGGAATTAGAGTGGAAGTCATTCAGGGTCAAGACGGTAGATTTGAAAAAGAAGACTTCGAAAATGCAATCGATGAGAATACGAAAATAATAGTTATATCATCTGTGGAATGGTGCAACGGCTGGAAAATGGATTTGAAAGAACTCGGGCAGCTCTGCAAGGAAAAGGGAGTATACCTGGTTGTGGATGCAATACATCATTTAGGTGTAAACAGAATAGATGTTAAGGAAGTGCATATAGATATTCTAATGTCAGGAGGACATAAATGGCTGAATTCGCCCTTTGGCACAGGAGTGCTTTATGTCAATAAAGAGCTTATTCCCAGGATTGACCCCGTGTTTTGGGGATATTTAAATCTTGAGGAACCTGAAGGGGGATGGCCTGCTTACTTTGAAAATCCTAAGATAACACCGGTTAACGATTGGAAATTCCGTCAGACTGCAAATAAATTTGAAATAGGAGGAACATCAAACTACCCGGGTGCTATTGCCCTTGGAGAGAGTTTAGAACTAATTAATGAAATAGGAATTGAAAATATAGAAAAGCACGTATTCGAATTAACAGAGTATGCAATGGGCAGGCTCAAAGAAATAGGGGCAACATTGATTACTCATCCCGATAAAAAGCACAGGTCAGGGATTGTTATATTCCGATTCTACAATTCAATAAAAGAGGAAGAAAAATTGCTTGAAGAACTCCACGAAAATGGTGTATATGTAGCGATGAGGTTTACGTCAAATATTGGAGGTATAAGAGTTTCCTGCCATTACTTTAATACCAAGGGTGATATTGATAAACTCATCGAAGCTCTGAAGAAGGTGGCTGAAGTAAAGAAACCTGATTATTAAGAGGTAAGCAGGGAAAGAACCTTCTTGGCAAGAATCAAACTAATAAGCCAAGAAGGTTCTTTTTTGAATAAATATTTCCAAACCGGTCCCGGTTTAATAAATCAATCCGGCCGGTTTATACCATTCAACACAACCACCGCGTCCACGCCTTTGCTTGTCATTCCATCCTCATACAGGATGAAGGGGTTTATATCAATCTCCTCGATTACCGGGTGTTCCTGTACAAGCCGTGACAGTGCCATCAGTATGGATACGACGGTATCCCTGCTGTACTTTTTCCCCCTGGCACCGGAAAAGACAGGCGACAGAAGCGTCTCGTCAATCATTTCCGAGGCGTCCCCTGCTTTAATGGGAACAAGCCGCAGCGATACATCCCGTATTATTTCCACGTAAATGCCGCCGGTACCGAAAAGTACAATATGGCCGAACTGGGGGTCTTTCTTTACACCAAAGATGAGCTCCAGTCCGGGTTCTAACATTTCCTGGACCAAAACGCCGCGGATATTCGCGCCGGCTTTGTAAAGACGTGCGTTTTTTAAAATGGCTGCATACGCTTCTCTCAGCTCCGCTTTGTTTTTAATGCCTATTCTTACACACCCTGCTTCGGTTTTGTGCAGTATATCCGGAGAAACTATTTTCATTACGACGGGATACCCAATGCTGTCTGCTGCTTCCAGCGCCCGGTCCAGGTCACGGCACAGGACAGTCTCCGCCATGGGTATACCGTGCCGGCTTAAAAGACGGTTACCTTCATATTCATCCATGGCATTTCTGCCAGAGCCTATTACCTCATTAATAAGCTGTTCTGTGTTGTTCATCTAAGAGCTCACCCCCATCCTTCAAATGCCTGAGGTATTGTGCGTATTTAATCATGTTTTTGGCAGCGTTAACCGCCCTGTCCGGTGTGTCAAAGGTGCAGCCGCCGCATTCTTCCAGTGTTCTTCTAATATTTTTCACATAATTGCCTGCCATAATGACGAAGTATACTGGTTTTTTTCGCCTGTATTTCGACAGGTTGTAGGTATTTGCCAGTGCCTTAGCCAGCTCTTCCCTTGGCAGGAAAGTGGGGATAACCGTTATCATTATTATACTGTCAACATTGTCATCCTCAAGCAGAAGTCCAAGGGATTCGGCGTGGTTTTCTACGGTCGCCGAAGCGGTTATGTCCGCATAGCCCTCGGGTGAGCATACCACTGCCATGGGAGGCAGGCTTTCCTTCAGCTTGCCTTTGGTTTTGTCGGAGATTACCGGCATTTTTATAAATGGGTATTTGCTTACCGAATCGGTGCAGAATATTCCCGGTCCCCCGGCCTGTGAGAGCACAAAAAGGTTTTCACTCTGCGGCAGGGCCAATTTGTCGAAGGCCTGGAGAGTGTCCATAAGTTCGTCAATGGTATCCACCCTGAGGATACCGTACTGCCTGAAGGCCGCATCGTATACCTGGTCGGAACCGGCCAGCGAACCGGTATGGGAATTGGCTGCCGAGGCACCTTTTTCGCTGCGTCCTACTTTCAGGACCACTATCGGTTTTTTCGTAACAATTCTGGCCATGTTGTCAATCAGCTTTCTGCCGTCGCCGTAGCCTTCCATATACATGCCGATTACCCTTGTGGTTTCGTCTTGCTCGAGGTATTCCAAAAGGTCAATAAAATCCACGTCCGCCATATTCCCGATGGATATGAACTTGTTGAAACGGACGGGCAGCGGCTGTGAAGCACCGAGCATAAGGATGGATGCCGCGACAGCCCCGCTCTGGGATATGAAGCTCACACCTCCCCGGGGACCGAACATATCTTCCGGTACGCCGGTTTCAACAAAGGTGGTATCCACCATGCTTTCGTTGTCAATGACTCCTATACAGTTGGGCCCTACCACACGGATATTATACTTTCCGGCTGTTGAAACCAGGGCCTGCTGCCGCCTTATTCCTTCCTCGGTCTTGGTTTCCCCGTAGTCCGCCGCCGCGCACACGATGGCCTTTACGTCGTTTTTTTGCTGCATCCGCCTTTCCAGGTCATCCATGATGGTGTATATCATCCTTGACGGGGTAATCAGGACAACCAGTTCAACGGTATCCTCTATTTCTGAAAGGCATTTATAGCTTTTGAGACCCAAAATCTCCTGTTCGCCGGGATTGACCGGGAATACTTTCTTGGGATATTTTTTGCGTATCAGGT
>Ga0334900_1001166_pt1 | contig 30579 bp, 31 predicted proteins | sample GraSluR3_MG_2_FD_207231 | JGI IMG/M metagenome (GOLD analysis project Ga0334900, IMG submission 207231) | Sludge microbial communities from methane-producing bioreactor in Wageningen University, Netherlands - Granular Sludge_31_08-R3 | ecosystem: Engineered > Bioreactor > Anaerobic >... | reverse complement strand
TGTTGATGGTGATCGATGCGTCACCGTACTCGTCCCACTGCTCGACAGCTCCATAATTCTGGCCTGCGATCCACACCCGGAACGTGTTCTGTCCTACGTCCGCAGATGAAGTGGTCCATGAGAACGTGTTGGTTTTTGTATACCCGGTCACTGGAGCCCACTGGTTATTCGTCGCAGGCCCCCTCAGCCAGAACCTGTACCATATGTTACCTGGGACTCCGCCGCTGGCTGTGGCCGTCAGGGTGATCGCCGTTCCTGCGTTCTGAGGTCCCGTTGGGTTTGCGGTCAGAGATTGGAACTGTAGCGGCGTCGGAGCCGTGTTGATGGTGATCGATGCGTCACCGTACTCGTCCCACTGCTCGACAGCTCCATAATTCTGGCCTGCGATCCACACCCGGAACGTGTTCTGTCCTACGTCCGCAGATGAAGTGGTCCATGAGAACGTCTGGTTCGTGGTGTACCCGGTCATGGGAGCCCACTGGTTATTCGTCGCAGGCCCCCTCAGCCAGAACCTGTACCATATGTTACCTGGGACTCCGCCAGTTGTCTCAGCCGTCAGGGTGATGGTCGTTCCTGCGTTCTGAGGTCCCGTTGGGTTTGCGGTCAGAGATTGGAACTGTGGCGGATCGTTGGCCACCGCCCCGGAGATCGCGATGGCTCCCAGGATCAGTAGCGTAAGAGCCAACCGCGATGCCTTCTTGTAACAGCCTTTCGCAAAATAGCCGGGGCCGTCTTTTGGCCGGATCCCGGCGTTTTTCTTCAATGAGGGATCTTCCATCTCGATTACCACCTTGGTTCGGATCTACAAATTCATTCACTCTTTGGAATCGGTGACTTTTTGATTTTAAGTAGCTATTTTTCACATCAGGGTCCCGTCGGGGCTAGATGCTGTAACCCTCGTTTCACGTGAACTCGATGTAAGTCGGTTATTGATATACAACTTAACCTGTTAGTATTTACTGATAATAAAGTTTGTCGGATGAATAAATCGAAATCCGGCCAACCTTCACGAACATCATAGAGATAGGGAAAGAATGTGGAGTATTATTTTGCTCTCTTTTGGATCGTGCACCCCCCTCTCCTTTTCTGAATGCTTTCATGATAATAGATTGTGTCGCAAATATCTACATTATCAGCGATATTATTGCCAATATGACGAATATTATAACGAGCCATTTGGCGATATCCATCGATAGGCCCGCAACTCCACGTGCTCCCAATACCGCCGCTATGAGGGCCAAAACGAAGAACACTATAGCCAAGCCGATCAAGTCTGCCATTTTTATAAACTCCTGGATGAGTGGAACATATCAAGGATTTGTTCCACTCATCCTCCGATCTATGCTGGCGGCATCGATTCTGATGTTTCCGGGTTAAATACATCCACGATGACTACGTTGCTCGGTTGGTTGTTAATCACAAAGTAGAGCATGTGTCTTCCAACCTGGTCTGCGTAGAAGTCCATGGTGTTATACCCTTCCGAGAACTGATACGTCTTGTACCTCGGAGCGGTTGTGTCTCCCTGAACTACCTCGTAGAATCCTGCACGTCCTTCGATGGGCACATCGGCAACCAGTTGCAGATAGCTTCCAATCGGGCATACCACATATTGCGTCCAGTTCGCTTCTCCTCGAATCCAGAGGTCATTGGTCAAGGAGGGCGCGAGGGTCAAATACTGAGAGTATGGCAATCCCAGACCTGCGCCGTAGTATACGTTGGAAGGTGTTGCCGTCGCAATATCGAACGTGGCAGGATCAGTTACTACTCCGCCAGTCGCGGGGGCAGGTGTCCCTAATTCTACATAGTACCCTGTTCTTGTATAGTACTCCTGGTAGGGAGAGAAGTAAGTCTCAGGAATTCTTTCGGTATAGAATCTATCTTCCGAGCTGTACCATGGGAATGCGGGAACGGGCTGGTCGAGCCACTGCACCATTCCAGCTATCCCTGAGTCACCCTTGAAACCGATACGGTTGATGTCGGGGCTGAGCCAATCTCCGCTGGACCCCATCCCGCCCAATTCAAGTTGTCCGCATGCCTGGAACGACAGGCATATTATTGCTATCGTAGATAGCAAAATTTTGCTGTATCGCATTTTTTAACATCTCCTACAACATATACTACCTTCGAACTGATTCTTCGAAGGCCATCCATCCCTCAATTACTTAATGTGGTTTCATTGGGTAAATATGTTTTGGTACCAAAAGCTCAAAATTCAGCGGTGTTAATGTGTCGTAATGTGTATATATCTTAAGCTCAATAGTCTAGATTCATGCCCAAGACTACATTGACACTGTCTGATTCGATGGCCAAAACCCTGAAGGTTTATACCGTAAAAACCAAAAGCAGCATGCATGCTCAAAGCCAGGTAGTAGAAGAGGCCTTGAAAGAGTTTTTCGAGAGGCGTAGTATCAAAATCGAAGTATGACTCTTTCCCTTGTCCCTAAAAGGGCAGTGCTTCCTGCTTCACTGAGTTGGGTGCTCTGATCTCTCGACAGGCTCTCCCTCGGCAGAGGGTCGAATATTCAAGCCTCCAACAGGGTGTAAGCGGCGCAGAGCCACCATCCGGCAGCTGGGCATCGGCTAATGGAGCCTGTCTGGAATTAGGTCGCCGGAGTGGTTCTCTGCAACCTCGGATGAATCTACTCCGTCCGGTACAGACGTTTTTATCTCGCGCATGTATACCATAGTTCTGTAAGCTGCGAGAATAAACCCGTAGACTGCGGGCCCGACGATCACGCCCATGAACCCTATGGCAAAGATTGGCGCTGTAAATGCCGTGAGGGTGATCAGGGGGTGGATGGACGCACGGACCGATGCCAGACGTGGAAGAATCAAGTTATTGGGAATTATTACGAGGAAGATCATTCCGAAGGCTATTAGGGCTATGCCTCTGGTATAGTCTCCAGTCAGTATGTAATATAGAGCGAACGGCCCAAAGACCGTTTCTGGTCCTAATATGGGGACCAGGGCCGCAACAGCTATTATGATGCCAAAAAGTAATGGATAGGGAATTCCAAACAATTGGAATCCGATCGCCCCTATGGTACCTATAAGCAGAGCGATTATGAAGAATACCCGGAAAAGGCTCTCATAGATCAGGTTCAGCTCCTGAAGGAAATGAGCGACGACATCATCTTCAGGAAGCAGCCCCACAAATTCTTTTATTATCCATCTGCCGTCTACCAGGAAGTAATAGGTGAAAATTATAGCCAGCAAAATTTGGGCAAAGTATATGGGCAAATGTGATGCGAAGCTGATGACGCGGTCCTGTAAAACTGGTTGCACCATTGAAATGAGGGCGATGGGAATGTCGCCTATCGCCTTCACGTAATCTGCAGCCTGACCTGGTATGTACGTGTCTGCCAAGACATTGATGGCGCTGGAAAAGTTGGATGACAGTATCTGAAGATAGGCGACGCCACCTAGCCCCAGCAAGTTCGACATCTCCTCAATGAGCACATCGGCTGCTACAAAGACTACAAATACAAGTATAAAAAATATTATTAACATTGAAACCAGAGCTGATGCCCGACGGTGGTGACCGACATGCTTCGTTAGATACATAAAAACTGGATCCAAAATAAATGCCAGGAAAAAGCCCAACAGAATGGCTGGTAAAAAATCTTTCGTGATATATACGGCGAATATGATCAGAATAAAGAGAATAGCGGCAGAGACGATGTAGAATCTTCGACGTTGATCCATGCCAGATATTATCAGTTGAATTCTAGATATACCTATTGTTTATTTTGATTTGAATCCTTCGCAGCTCGCTCCTGGGTGGACCGCCGATGTTTGACGGACGACCGATCCCGGCGGGATTCGCCTTCGGTAGAAACCTGCATAGCTACAAAAAAAAGAGGAAATTCAGGCGAAGGGATGCTTTGCCGTCTCCTTCTTCGCGAGCGCCTCTTTCACCGTCGGCTCGCCTTTCATCGCTCTTTCTATGGCGAGCTTCGTCGCCCTGTAATTGTAGTCGGCGACCTTCTTTTTGTCTTCGGCGTCCCACTGGATGAAGACCGAGACGATGATGAGGAAGTCCTCGGCCTCATCCTCGGGGATCGTACCCTCCGCCACAGTGTCCATCACCGCCTTGGCCACCGCCGCCTGAGCGGGACCATACATCAGAAGCGCCTGGGTGGCGTTCGTGATCGTCACCTTGTTGACCATCAGGGCGGGGGGCTTTGTTATGAGGTTCGGCTCCAGGACCGCGAGAAGGGGAGTGTGACCCATCCTCGGCGATGCCAGGGCGGCGACGAAGGCCTCCTCGACGGCGGTTCCCTTCTTTCCTATGACGAGGTCGATGTGGGCGATCTCCGCCCCCTCTCCAGCAAGCGCCTCTCCTATGAGGGCTTTTTCGAAATGATGAGTCATCTCTCTATCTCCCCGGGACTGATAAAGGTCTATAGCGGTCAGTCTCCCCTCGTAACTTAGGGACTATGTTTTATATATTTTCTTTAGAGATCGTCTCTCTGGAGGATGAATCGATCGATGAAGAACGTCGCATGGGCCGTCACCGGGGCGGGCCACTATCTGGCCGAGAGCGTGGCGGCGATGAGGGAGGTATCCCGGAAGAACAGGGTCTGCACCTTCGTCTCGCGGGCCGGGGAGGAGGTCGCGATGATGTACGGCATCTTCGATCGGCTATCAGAGATCTCGGGGGGAGGGTACCTCGAGGAGATATTTTTCGAGCGGGAGGAGGGGGCGAGCAGCCCCAAGGCCGGGAGGTTCATGATGAAGAGGTTCGACCTATTGATCATCGCCCCCGCTACCGCCAACACCGTCGCGAAGATCGTCTGCGGCATAGCCGACACGTTGCCGACGAACGCGGCCGCCCTCGCCAACAAGGCGGGGGTTCCCGTCTACGTCCTCCCCACCGACGTCCAGGATCGGGCTGAGACAGAGCCTCCCCGCACCATCGACAGGGATCTTTGCAGGCGGTGCGACGTCTGCGAGCCGAAAGAGGCCTGTCCAAAGGGGGCCATCGGGGAGCAGATCGACCTGGTGATCTGCGACGGCTGCGGGGTCTGCGCGGACCTCTGCCCCAGCGGCGCCATAAGGAAGGTCGAGATCACAGTCGTGACGAGGCTCCTGGACAGGGAGAATATCGAGCGGCTGAGGGCGATCCCGGGGTTCACCGTCCTCGAAGGGGCCGAGGATATAGAGCGGCTCTTCTGACGGGATAGATGGCCCGCATTGATGAGAGGTCGATGGGGCCGAGCCGAGCCTGATCTGCAGTGCCGGTCCGAGGTGTAAGGTTTATCATCTAATGGTCAGATATGCCGGGGCAACGATGGAAGTTTTTGTAGTGAACAACTACGGTCAGTTCAACCACCTGATCCACCGGAGCATAAGGGAGATCGTCCCCGCTAAGATCATCTCCAACGAGACGCCGGCAGAGGAGATCGAGGCCGACGGCCTGATCCTCGGCGGAGGCCCCTCCCTCGGCCGGGCCGGAGAATGCAGAGAGTACCTGACGAAGCTCGACATCCCGATCCTGGGGATCTGCCTGGGCCTGCAGCTGATGGCCGAGACCTTTGGGGGACGGGTCGAGAAGGGGGCGGTCGGCGGGTATGCCGAGGTGGAGGTGGAGGTGCTGGAGGAGGACGATATCCTGAAGGGTCTACCCCCGAAGATCAGGACTTGGGCCTCCCACGCCGATCAGGTGGTTCTACTCCCGCCGGAGTTTCGGGTTCTCGCGAGGTCAGAGGTCTGCGAGATCGAGTCGATGCGCCACGAGACGCGCCCTCTCTACGGCGTCCAGTGGCATCCCGAGGTCGTCCACACCGAGGGAGGGTTCCGGCTCCTGGAGAACTTCATTGAACTCTGCCGGGAACGGAGATAGGGGCCGTTGAACCGACCTATTAAAAACGAGATCCTGGCCGACCTGGAGTCTCAGCTGGTGGGGGCCGAGAGCCTCTCAGCGGGGGCGCTCGCTCGCGAGATCCGGCGGATCGGCTTTAATTGCGAGATGTGTGGCGACTGCTGCCGTGGCGAGGAGAACTGCGTCGCCCTATTCCCTTTCGAGATCAGGGCTATCGTCGCCGAGACGGGCGAGGGCTGGCTGGATGCAGCCGAGCCTCCTCTGGAGGGCGAGTGGGACTGCGAGGGGAACTTTCACACCCTGGAGTGGCGGCTCGCAAAAGCTGGCCGGGACTGCAAATACTATTCTGAGGGGCGGTGCCGGATCTACGGCGCAAGGCCCCTCCTCTGCCAGACCTACCCATTTTACCTGGAGGAGGGGCGCCTCAAATGGTCTGAATGCCGGGGGCTCGGGGGCGAGATCGGCTTTGAGGAGGCCGAAAAGCTCGCCGAGCTTCTGAAAAGAAGGCAGATCGTCGAGATCCGGGAGGCGATGGAGCTTCTCCGGAGGTATGACGACTTCGAGAGGGGCGAGCCTTCGCCTCGCGGCAGATGCATCGTCCACGATAGCGATGGGTATCACGATATCGAGTGGTCTGAGATCCCGGGGGCTCTTGGCCGCCGCCTCAGGCTTTTCAGTGGGAGGTAGACCGGCCGTTCACCTACCCTCATACAGTGCCTCGTACTCCAGGGTGCTGATGGCGTGCTTGAAGACGATGATCTTTTTTCCCTTCCCGACGTCCAGGAGGAGCTCGTAGTTGTTGTGAGATTCGAGCTTGGCTATCAGGGGCCTTCCGTCCATCAGCCTGATCGTCACCTTCTGGCCGACGGCCTTGGGGATGAACTGCTTCGGCCTGGCCGTCTCCTTCTTCGTCTCTTCTTCTCCCTCTCCTCTCGTATCCATGAACATCACAATCAACTCCTAATGACCGCAGATCGTCCCTTCTATGAGGCGCCTTCCCTCTTCCGATCGAAAGAGGGGCGGCTCCCAGTCCTCGACGATCTTCCTCCTCCCGACCCTCCTTTCGCCCTCACCCTCTCCTCCGATCCGTCCGTCTCTATACCCGCTCTCATCCTCCATCTCCTTTTCCCTACCCACCATTCCTTCGAGGCCTTCGCCACCCTCCGCCTCCTCGATCCGGCGGATCAGGATTCCACGCCTCTGCCATGCGGGGCTCTTGGCGAGGTTGGTTCCCCGGCAGAAGAGCATCTCGTGGATCTCGCCCTCCTTCATCCCCCGGAGGCGGCCCATCGCCTCGCGGGGGGCTAGGCCGTCATCGATGAGGGCATAGAAGCCGGATGAGAAGACGTGGTTTCTCCAGGCCTCGTCCTGCCTATCCGCGAAGTACCCATTGATCTCGCCGGGGCAGAGGGGTATCGACCTCGCATCCATGGCGACGGCTCTTTCGAGGTTGAGGGATAGGTGGCCGGAGAGGTACCCCGCCACCACCGAGTCGATCTTCTCGAGGCGGCCGCGGAAGGGGGGGACCGGGAAGAGGAGGTTGATCTCATCGGAGAAGGTGAAGGCGAAGGCTGGGGAGAGCCCCGACTTCTCGACGAACGTCCTCGCTGCCCTCGCCATCGCCATCGCGAATCCCAGGTCGTAGGGCTTATCCGCCTTCTGGAGGATCTTTCCAAAACCCCTCCCGTCGGCCCTCACCACCAGGGGTCCTCGGACCCGCAGGTCGGCGTAGACCTCCCGGCCGTCAGCCCTTCTTCTCATCGCTGTTGGGCATGGTGGCGAAGTGCTTGGTGATTATGATGTCCCCGACTGCGGTGACCCCCTGATAGGGTATTATTATCCCCTTCCCCTTGAGGTCTAGGAATGACTTGTTCAGGTTTCCCAGAGCAAGGCCGCTCACCTCGCCTAAATCAGGATCGAGGACCACGTCGTCGACCCTCCCGACGAAGATCCCCTTCTGGGTGTAGACATCCTGATCCAAAAGTGCTGTAATTTCGATGCTCATCTCGTCCCCTCCACTTGGGTAGATCCTCTCATATCATAAATCTTCTGATCCGCTGCCCCCGGGTCGCGGCGACGAAGCTCTGCTGCGTTCTGGAATTGATGGAAGTGCGGCGGGGGCGCTGCTGGACGGGACAGCCGACGATAGAAATAGCGGGCGACAGGAAAAAGAGCCGAAGAAACTCCGGTCCATCGACCGCGATGGACGATTGAGTTGGGAGGGGCGATCCCCTCCCAACGCCCCCTTCATATCCATTGGTCATCGGTTAAGCCAAAAAAACGCATTGAATTGCTCGCCGATAGCGGTTCTCTAAGACAAACAGTTAGAAATTTATGTAAAGTGTCTACTCTTCCCCACGTTTAGATATCACACACAGGGCATTCATCACGTCGTTTTTCATGGCATAGAGTACATTGAAATATAATTTAATAATGAAAAGAATAACTCTTTACATAGAAAACTATCAAAATACCCTTAACCGATGACAAATGCCTTCATATCATAGCTCCCTATCGAGAGGTCATCATCATTGCCGTCGTAATCTTGAGGCCGAGAGGAGACGAGACGACCCTCCCGGCGTCGCGGAGTTATACCATCGTCAATTTCTCGCGGGAATCGGCCGAAGCCCTCACCAGGTTATGGTGTAATACCTCACCTGGTAGCTGTCCCATCCGTCGGTCCCGGCGTGTCTTCCGTCCCTTATCCAGACGTTCACCTGGTTATCGCCGACGTCGGACGCGGTAGTCTGCCAGTTCCACCTGTCGTTCGCCGTCCAACCGGTCATGTCCCTCCAAGCGTTCCCTGTGGAGGGGCCCTTGAGCCAGAACCGGTAGTATATCAGGTCGCCATCGGGGTCATGAGCGCTGGCGGTCCATACGACGTTCGTTCCGGCTTTCCTGGGACCTTCCCTGTTCGGCGATAGGCTGAAGGCGACAGGAGGCTGGTTCGTCGTCGGCGCGGAGCCGATCACCACGAACTCCCTCACCTGGTAGCTGTCCCATCCGTCGGTCCCGGCGTGTTTTCCGTCCCTTATCCAGACGTTCACCGAGCTAGTCCCGACGTCGGATCCGGTCGTCTGCCAGGTCCACCTGTCGTTCGCCGTCCAACCGGTCATGTCCTTCCAAGCGTTCCCTGTGGATGGGCCTTTCAGCCAGAACCGGTAGTATATCAGGTCGCCGTCGGGGTCCGTCGCCGTCGCCGTCCAGGTGACGGAGGACCCGGCCGACTGGGGGCTTTCCCGGTTTGGCGTCAGAGACGTGGCCGTCGGCGGACTGTTCGTCCTCGGAACCGCGACGGTGAACTCCCTCAACTGGTAGCTGTCCCATCCGTCGGTCCCGGCGTGTTTTCCGTCCCTTATCCAGACGTTCACCGAGCTAGTCCCAACGTCGGATCCGGTAGTCTGCCAGGTCCACCTGTCCTTTGCCGTCCAACCGGTCATGTCCTTCCAAGCGTTCCCTGTGGATGGGCCCTTCAGCCAGAACCGGTAGTATATCAGGTCGCCGTCGGGGTCCGTCGCCGTCGCCGTCCAGGTGACGGAGGATCCGACCACCTGCGGGCTTTCCCGGTTTGGCGTCAGAGACGTGGCCGTCGGCGGACTGTTCGACCTCGGCATGGTTATCGTGTACTCTCTGATCAGGCTGCTCTTCGATCCGTCGGGTCCAGCGTGCCTCCCATCTTTGACGCTGACAGATACCTGGCTCGTCCCCGCGTCGGAGAGGGACGTCATCCAGGTCCATCGATTGCTCGCCGTCCATCCCGTCATATCCTGCCAGGTCCAGCCAGTGGAGGGGCCGTTTAGCCAGAACTTGTATAGTATGGGGTCGCCGTCAGGGTCCGTCGCCCTGGCGGTCCAGGTGACGGAGGACCCCGCCACCAGGGGGCTGGGGTTGTCCGGGCGGAGGTCGGTGGCTACAGGAGGCTGGTTGTACCAGCTCCGGCTGTATCGGTCCGGCCCGCGATGGCTGGCCATCCACAGGCCGCGCCCTGCCATCGGCTCCTCAAGCCAGAAGCCGTCCAGGGAGCTTCCATGATAGTAGTAGAACCCCTCCGGTCCCGGGGCCGGGATATCGGACCAGGCAAAGGACGTATAAGCCATCCCCGGGCCCGTCGTCTGAAATGTTATCGTCCCCGTGGCAGAGGCTGATGAGGCTGCCGCCGCCAGGATCATCACCAATAGAGATATGATCCCCATGATGTAGGGGAGGTTATCCCTGACGAACGCCTCCTTCGCGAAGCTCTTCAGGGACTCCTCCCCCAATTTCGTGGTAAATAACCCCCCAACCATGCTCAAATCACCTACAAAGTCTTACTTTCTTCACGGCGAACCTTTCCGCCAAAGAAAGCCTGGCCTGGGAAATTTAAATACCTATTTTTCATATTGGGCCCCTGTTAGTCGGTTTTAGGCCATATCCTGTTATGTGAATCAATTGTGAGTCTCATATAGACGGAGAAGGTGCGCCGAGGGGCCAAGGCCGTCTGAGAATGGGGAGTTTGATGGAGAGGGCGATCGTCACGACCATGGCTAACAGATGCGTTTTTATATTATAGTGAACTTAGTGGTAGATGGATGAGACTTCTGACCATATACGTTGTAGTTCTCCTGCTATCTTCGACGATTATGGTGGGTGAAGGATCGTACGGACTCGATTACTATATCGGTGGCAAAGGGCAACCATTTGGAGGAGATGGTTTCCACGGCTCGCATTCTGCCCTATTAGATTACGACCAAAAAATACGTTATATAAGAATAGATTTAGATGAGCCCATATATTTTAAAGATTTAGAATATATCTCTGTTCAGATGAAACTACTCACGGTAAATGGAAAAATTGGGATAGATCTTTACTTGGATGGTGATGGTGATGGAAAGTGGAGCAGTAAGAGCAGTCGTGACGTCAAGCTTTATGCGAGGCCAGGTGAGTGGAAAAAGAGTGGCTGGCCAATTGATCAGTGGATAGAGCTAAACGCTTTCGATTTCGATTACGAAGGGTCCGGGTCTTCAGGGGAGATGAGCCTTTCAGATTGGCAGGGAGAATTAAGCGAGAATCTCAGAGTAGTTCAAATTTACATAAGACTTTATGTTACTGGACGTGGCATTTGTCTGTTCGACTATTTTAACATAAACGGCATGATCGTGAGCTTCGAGCCGGAGGAGGGGCCTCATGAGAAGGTGGGAAAACCGAAGCGGATAAGCCAGGGCGGCAAGATCACCTACACCATAACCTACGGGAACGATCTATTGGTCCCCATCACGAACCTGGTGATCGTAGAGGATTTCGACCCCAGGATGTCCCTCCTCTCGGCAGACCCGCCCCCAGACCCCGGGACGAAGAACGTCTGGACGATAGGGACTCTTCTTCCCGGAGAGTACAGCAAGATCGTCCTGGTGATGAAGATGGAGAAGCAGAACTTCGTCGCGGATCTGGAGGGGCGGGTCTCTGGGAACGGCTTCGTCTCCGTCAGGCGGAGGTTCACCACCGATAGGAGCCCTCACCTGATAGTAAACCAGGTGAGGATATCCTGCGACCAGTTCGAGAGGAGGGGGCGGGTCGAGACTCCGGTCCGGTCCATTGTGGGGACGACCCTCAGCTTCTCAGAGCACGGCTCCGGAGAGTACGAGTCGGAGGAGATATCGAGCTACAGGAGCAGCAGGATGAAGATGGAGAGATCGTTTGATGCCGTGAAGGAACCCGTTGCCATAAACCTCTCCTTCGGCCGCGCCCTTGGGTACAACTCCAGCTGGCACGCAACCCACGTCTGCCTCGATGATAAGAGGGGCTCCATCATAAGGGAGCGGTACCTCTATGCCGAGAATCTGAACCTTACAGGCCAGGCCGAGGTCCGGAGCACCAGGCTTAAGCTCGGCTCTCTGTCCAACTTCACCGGGACGGCGATATACGATATCGAGAGCCACACCAAAGATAGAGACGCCGCCATCACCAGCCTCTTTAGGGGGAGCTACTCCCTCAAAAGCGGCAGCGATGTATATAAATGAATGAAAAGGCAGGAAGAAGTCAGATCACCAAATGAGCAAAAGGGACGATAGGATGAGAGGGCGGAGGGATATGCCCTCTCATCCTCATAGGAGGTCTGGCGATCTTGTTTCCCACTCCCCTTCCCGCAATGATACCCTAACACCCGCCCCTTTAAATGATTATTTTTCATGTGCGGTTCACGTTGGGGTCATCTGAAATCGGGAACTGCCAGAACCGCAAGCCTATTATCCTCGAAACCGGCCAAAAGACCCCTATGGGTCTGAACGTCCCCCAGTTCATCGAAGAAGCCGTAGCAGAGATCCGCCGCCAGGTGAAGGGAAGAGCGGTGATAGGACTCTCCGGCGGCGTGGACAGCTCCGTATGCGCCTTTCTGGCCCGCGAGGCGATCGGAGACCGGCTCCTCCCGGTCTACGTCGACAGCGGGCTTATGCGGAAGGGCGAGTCGGAGAAGATAGAGAAGATGTTCTCCGATTTCAATCTCATCACCGTCCGCGCTGAGGAGCGGTTCCTCGCCGCTCTGGCGGGGGTTACCGACCCCGAGGATAAGAGGAAGGTGGTGGGGGAGACCTTCATCCGGGTCTTTGAGGATGAGGCGAGGCGCGTCGGTGCCGAGTACCTGATCCAGGGGACGATCTACCCCGACCTGATCGAGTCTGAGGGGGGCATCAAGTCCCATCACAACGTCGGAGGCCTTCCCCTGGATATGGAGTTTAAGGGGATCGTCGAGCCGCTCCGGGACCTCTACAAGGACGAGGTGAGGGCCGTCGCGAGAGGGCTATCGATGCCTGCCGAGATCTGCGAGAGGATGCCCTACCCGGGACCCGGCCTATCCGTACGGATCCTGGGGGAAGTGACCCGGGAGAGGCTCGATGTGGTGAGGATCGCCAACGCCGTCGTCGAGGAGGAGCTGAAGGATTTCATGCCGTGGCAGGCCTTCGCCGCGGTCCTGGGGAAGGCGACGGGGGTGAAGGGGGACATCAGGGCATACGGCTACGTGGTGGCGGTGAGGGCGGTCTCGTCGAGGGACGCCATGACCGCCGATGTTCTGGAGCTCCCCTGGGACGTTCTGAGGCGGATATCTCACAGGATCGCAGGAGAGATCCCGGAGGTATCCAGGGTAGTCTACGACCTGACGCCAAAGCCCCCCGGGACGATCGAGTTTGAGTGAGCCTTCCCTGCGGTCAGAGGACGCCCTTGGTGCTGAGGACGCCCTTCCCATCGACTTTTTTTGCCTCCTTAAACGCGAGTCCCAGGGCCTTGAAGATGCTCTCTGCCTTGTGGTGGTCGTTTCCCCCATCGAACTCGACGTTCAGGGTGAGACTCCCCCCCACTGCCAGGGCCGATAGCGTCGCCAGGACGTCCTGGGTGGCGAGGTCTGCGATCATATCGCCGCAGAACTCCCCCTTCGTCACCAGATAGGCCCTCCCGGAGAGGTCCAGGGCCACCTTGGCCACTGCTTCGTCCATGGGGACCGCCGCCCAGCCGTACCTTTTTATTCCCCGCTTATCCCCCAGCGCCGCGGCGAAGGCCGCACCCAGGGCCAGGCCGAAGGCCCTCGCCCTCTGGGGTGCTACCCCCCCCTCGGCCTTCGCCGAGACGTCGATCTCACCCATCTTCGCGAGGGCGCCGAGGATGTGGTCGAGAAACCCAGATCCGGAGTCGATATCCCATTCTCCTGTACCATCAAGCTCCAACTTGATCTCCGCCCGCGCCCCGCCGACCTCAATGATTCCCTCTCCCTTCCTCATATCATCACCTATACGGATCCTCCATAAGCCCGCGACAGACCTCTACGAAACCTCTACGAAACCTCCACAAAACCTACACGATGGCTCAGATCAGGGTCCGATGGCGGAAAGGGTCATTTTGAAGTCGAGCTTTCCCGTGTATATCGCCGTCCCGACGACGGCCCCCGCCGCCCCCGCCTCCCTCAGTACGAGGATATCCTCGATGGTGGTGACCCCCCCCGCGGCGACGACCGGGATCTCCACCGCCTCCACGAGCCTCTTCGTCGGTTCGGGATCGATCCCCCGGACCTGCCCTTCAGTGTCGATGTTGGTGAATAGGAGAGATCCCGCGCCGCGATCCTGGAATAGGTGTCCAAGCTCCGACGCCCCCTTCTCCAGCACCCTCTGCCACCCTTCGGTGGTGACCTTCCCCCCCCTGACGTCCAGGGCTACCATCACCCGCTCCGACCCGAAGTCGGCCGCCAGCTCCGTCACCATCTGGGGGTTTGCCAGGGCCGCGGTCCCCAGGATAACTCTATCGACCCCCAGGTCAAGGAGGGATGCTGCATCCTCTTGGGACCTGATCCCGCCCCCCACCTGGATGAAGAGGTCGAGCCTATCGACGATCTCCTCGATGATGGGTGCGTTTATCCTGACCCCCTGGATAGCCCCGTCCAGGTCTATGATGTGGAGGGTCGATGACCCCATCAGAGCCCATCGGACCGCTTGGGCGATGGGGTCGTCGAGGGATACCACCTCGGAACCGGGGACGCCTCCTACGAGCTGGACGCATCTTCCGCCGCGAAGGTCGACGGCCGGAAAGAGATCGAAAGTCATGAGAGGATCCAGGACCCCTGAGACCTTAAATCTTGGGGCACCTAGGTCCAGAACCTCTTCATTCTGGCGTACTCCCGTTCCGCCTTGAGGATGTCTCGATAGAAGTCGTCCTCGTCTCTTCTGAGGTTTCGCATCAATCTTGCCGCCGTCTCAGGGCCCAGCCCCCGGCTCGCCAGGGCGACGGCGGCGCTCTTGCCGTAGGTGAGGACGAGGTTTGCGTTCCTATAGACCCTTTTTGTCCTCCGCCGGTCCTCGGCGGTCTTCGCAGCCTCCGGCTTTCTGACGATGCCGATCTCCTCCTCTTCCCAGGGCTTGAGGGCTGCCACCATCCGAGAGCCGCAGAGGGGGCACTCGGGGACCGCCGGGACGCTCTTTACGGTCCGAAGGGACTTCCACCCCCTGCAGCTGACGCAGAAGAGGATCACCCGGTCGTTCATGATCCGATCCCTCAATAGCTCGATCACCGCCCCGTCGGCCCGTTCCGGAGTTGTGACGTCCCTTCCTCCCCGCCCCCCTTCAGAGCCTATGGGGCTTGGGTGAGATGTGGTGATGGCGACATCTCCCGCCCTCAGATCCTCCAGTGCCCTCCTCGCCCGGTAGACGTCGAGGCGATCCCAGAAGAGCTCCCGCATGGCCTCCTGGCCGATGGGGCCGTCGACGAATACTCCCAGAACCCTCTTGAGGCTGACCGTCGTCCTGTCCAAGTCCCGGCGGAGCGCCCCGAACTTCCGGGAGACGTGGACCATCCTCCAGGTGAATAGCGACGTGTTCTTGAGGGTCAGCTCAAGGATCGGGCCGATGTGATCTGGGTCCGTCTCCATCAGGAGGGCTGCCACCTCCTCGGCGATAATCGGCTTTGAGGTCTCCAGGCCGATCCTGTAGGGGTCGACGTCCAGTGCGACGGAGCTTCCGAGCCTAGCCGAGAGGAGGGCGGTCGCGACCCTACCCAGGGTCTCGTTCGCCTGGGTCCCAAGGCAGGCGTTCACCGTGATGTGGGTTCCGTCCCCCTCAACGACGACGGTCCGGTGATCGGGGACGGGGAGATGGGCCGAGACCTGGGATTTTATCATCTTCACAAAGAGCCTCGCAGCCTCCTCGTCGGCGGGGTATTCTTCCATCAGGAAGGCCGTCGCCGCCTCCTCCCCTCCGGCTCCGGCCCCGCCCCCATCGGGACCGTCTCCTCCACTTCCACCACCTCCGAATTCTCTTCTTCTCTCCAGCAGTCGTGCGACCCGGGCCCGGATCTTCCCCGCCTCCTGAGCGACGCCCCAGGGGACGGGGATCTCCTCTCCGGACCAGGTGGGGATCTCGCCGCCTCTGTTAATGGGGGCGACCCTGATCTCCTCCTCGTCGTCGAGGACCTCGACGATCTCCCAAATCTCTCCCCTGGCGACGAAGGTCGCCCCGGGCTCTGCGAAGTTGACGACGAAGGCCTCGTCGAGGGTTCCCACCGCCTTCCTTCCGACTACGTCGTAGACGGCGTACCTCTTCTCGTCGGGGATCATCGAGAGGTTCTGGTAGTAGTACTCCCAGGAGTTGCGCCTCCTCCGGAGGACGCCGTCTTCGAGATATACGAGCCTGTGGACCTCGATCTCCCGGGCCACCTCTTCCATCTCGGCGAGGGAAATGTCCTGAAAGGGGGAGGATCTGGTGATGATCTCAAAAGACCTTGCAAGGGTGATCTCGCCGAAGTCGAGGGCGAGCCCCACCAGCTGGTTTGCCAGAACATCCTTCGGTTTTTTGTGGGGCCTCGTCTCCTCAAGCTCCTTCGCGTTCGCCCTTCTCGCGATGGCGAGGGCCTCGGCGACGTCGTCGGGGCCGGTGGCGATGATCGTCCCTGCCGAACTCCTCCCCATCCCGTGGCCGGCTCTTCCTACCCTCTGGACGAGGCGGGAGGCCTCCCTCGGGGAGCCGTACTGGATGACGTGGTCGACGTCGCCGATGTCGATCCCCAGCTCCATCGATGACGTACATATCAGCCCCCGGAGGCGGCCCGCCTTGAACGCCTCCTCAGCCTCGATCCTCGCCTCTTTGGATAGGCTGCCGTGGTGGACGCCGATCTCCTCGCCGAGACGGCGGAAGCTCGACCCCAGGACCTCAGCGGCCTGGCGGGTGTTGACGAAGACGAGGCACCTCTCCCTCTTCACCGCCTCCCGGATCATCCTGATCTGGGCAGCGAGCCGGGGGTCGCACTCAAGCCTCCTGGCGAGGGCGAAGTCGCCGCCCTTCGGCTGGGGGGAGACGACCCGAAACTCTGCCACCCTCTCGACGTCGGCCCGGAGGATGCCGCACCTCCTGTTCGATCCCACCAGAAACTCCGCTACCGTCTCCGGGGTGCCGACGGTCGCCGAGAGCCCCACTCTCTGAAACTCTCCTGCCACCTCCACCATCCTCTCCAAAACGATCGCGAGCTGCGACCCCCGCTTTGAGGCCGCCAGCTCGTGGACCTCGTCGATGACGACGGTCTTTAGCCCTCCGAGGTTCGTTCTGAGCCTCTTGCCCGTCAGCATAACCTGGAGGGTCTCCGGCGTCGTGATGAGAAGGTCGGGAGGCCGGAGGGACTGGGCCCGCCTCTCTGCCTGGGTTGTGTCGCCGTGGCGGACGGCGACGGAGATCCCCAGATCTTTCCCCCACCCCTGGAGGCGGGAGAGCATGTCCCGGTTGAGGGCCCGCAGCGGCGTGACGTAGATGGCGGAGATCCGGCCGGGGGCCTGCCCCCCCTCTCCCGCCCCGGAGCCGCCGCCCCCTCCTCGGGCGCTCTTCGCCCCTGCCCTTCCTCTGGGGGTGCCGGCCTTCCGCCCCCCTTCCCTGCCCTTATCCCGGAGGATCCTGTTGAAGAGGGGGAGGGCTGCAGCCTCGGTCTTCCCCGTCCCGGTGGGGGCGATGAGGAGGATGTTCTCTCCGGCGAGGATCCGGGGTATCGCCATCTTCTGGGGCGGCGTCGGCTCCACCATGCCCTGGCGGGCGAGGAGCCCCCGGATCTCGGGGCGGAGCCTCGAAAAGACGGTCACAAACCATAAGTTCTCCGGGGGATAATAATAGCCTCGCGTGGAGGAGTTTTTTTGCAGGTGGCGGTGGTAGGAGCCGGAGATTACGAGGAGACGAGGTACAACCTCGCAAGAGAGCTGGGCAGAAGGATAGCGCAAAAAGGCCACGTCCTGATCACCGGCGGCCTTGGGGGTGTCATGGAGGCGGCGAGCAGGGGGGCGAAGGAGGCGGGGGGCGTCGCCGTCGGGATCCTCCCCGGGGAGAAGGAGGCGGCAAACCCCTACGTCACCGTCGCCATCGGGACCGGTATGGGCCACGGGAGGAACGCCATCGTCGTCCGGTCCGCCGACGTCGTCATCGCCCTTCCGGGTCTATACGGCACCCTCTCGGAGATCGCCCTCGCCCTGAAGATGGAGAAGAGGGTGATCGACCTTGGGGACTGGAACATCGAGGGGATGGTCCGGGCCGAGAGCCCCGAAGAGGCGATGGAGATCGTGGAGGCGAAAGGGGGGTAAGGGGGGGGACTACGGTCCGGGAGAGGCGGGGCTGATGGGTCGGAGAGGATCACCACCTTGTGCTCCAGGTCCTTCAGCCTCGCCTCGAGGGAGACCCGGAAGGCGAGGCGGCAGAAGATCAGAGTCGCCAGGGCGCTGGCCTATGCCTCCCGCCGCCGCGACCATCGGCGCCCCTCCGTCGATCTCCACCGACACCATTCCATCTCACCGACCACATTTTCAATGATCCCGTTCCGGTCTCAAAGATTGCCCCAAGGGGACCGCCTTCTCCGGAATGACGATCAACGGCCGATAAGGTCGGCCGTTTTATATCGCAGTTCTTCGCGCAGGGCGGAAATAATGCCATTTTAAAAGGGTGCTCGGAGGAGAAGCGATAAGCGGTTTATGAATCTGAGTTCTTCGATAAAAGGGGAAAAATGGAGGCGTTTGGGAGAGGGAAATGAAGGGGGATTTTTGGGGGTCCTCTCCCGGCCTCGATTCGATCATGGCAACGGAGGCCGCGCCCTTCGGGCTTTTGCCTCACAATCCATACTTCTCCTCCGCACTACAAAAGGTCGAGGCTCGCGGGGCGAAAGTATTGGAGGTCTCCAAAAGCTATAAGGGGGCTTGGGGCATCGGCGGGTTCGGCATGACGATCCAAAGACCGAGGGGGACGAGAGACTTCCTGCCTGTGGAATCCTTCAGGAGGGGAGCCGTCAGGAGGAGGATGCAGGAGCTTATGGAACGGTGGGGCTATTCTGAGGTGTCGACCCCCACCTTCGAGCATCTGGAGCTTTTCACCATAAAGTCGGGGCCGTCGATCATCGACGAGATCTACGCCTTCAAGGACAAAGGCGGCCGCGACCTGGCGCTGCGGCCGGAGCTGACGGCCCCCGTGATGAGGATGTACGTCAGCGAGCTGCAGAAGTCGCCAAAGCCTCTGCGGCTTCACTACTTTGGAAACTGCTTCCGGTACGAGCGGCCCCAGCGCGGCCGTTTCCGGGAGTTCTGGCAGCTGGGGGCGGAGCTGATCGGTAGTGATCGTCCCGACTCCGAGGCGGAGGTGATCGCCCTTGCCCAAGGTTTGATCAAAAGCGCTGGGGTCTCAGGAGATCTCCACCTCGGCTACCTTGGTTTGATAAGGGCGATGATGAGGAGGATCCCTGCCACCGAGAGGCCGGCGGTGATGAGGCTCATCGACAAGAAGGAGCGGGGCCTCCTCGCCGAGAAGCTCCAGGAGATCGGAAGAGATCACCTCGGCCTCGCCGAGCTGATCGACCTGAAGGGTAGGAGTGCCCTCAACCGGGCAATGGAATTGGCCGAAGACCTCGCCGGAGGTGCAGAGGACCTCACTTCCGAGGCGGCGGCCGGGACGAGAGAAGCGGCTTTCCCGGATGGCGGAGGAGATAGGGCTGGAAGGGACGACCGGGCCGCCCCCACGGATCTAGATTTTGGTCGCTTCAGGGAGCTTGTGGACCTTCTTGAGGTATACGGCGTCGAGGCGACGGTGGACTTCGAGATCGTTCGGGGGCTTGAGTACTACACCGGAACCGTCTTTGAGATCTACGCCTCGGGCCTCGGTGCCCAAAACCAGATATGCGGCGGCGGCACCTACATGCTCGCGGGTCTCCTGGGGGGTCAGGAGACGAGGTCCACCGGCTTTGGGATCGGCTTTGACCGGATCATGGAGATCGTCGACCTCGAAGAGAGGCCGCCGGCGCCGGTGGCCGTCGTCTTCGTACCTCTGGTCCGGGCCGAGGCGGTGAAGGCGGCCAAGGAGCTTCGCGATGGCGTCGCCGTCCCGGTCGTCCTGGACGTCATGGGCCGGGGGCTCGGGGCCCAGCTGAAACAGGCGAGCAGCATCGGCGCGAGCTACGCCGTGATAATAGGTCCAAAAGAGGTGGAAGAGGGGAAGTTCACCCTGAGGGAGATGTCGACGGGATCTCAGGAGAGCCTCGGCCTTATGGAGATCATAGAACGGCTTTCTAAATAAATGGTCGTCTCAGCAAACGGTCGTCTCAGGGAAGACCCCGCCGGCGACGGCGGTCGCGAGCCCCAGGCCGCAGCCGTCCATCCGACGGGGCCATTGAGAGACGCTAGCCAGCCCGATTAGAGGGCAAAGATCAGAGGAGCCCCAGGTTCTCCAGCTGGGCCCGGACGATCTTGACCCCCTCTTCGCACTCCTCGGGGGACTTTCCTCCGGTAACCACCAACTTTCCGGAGCTGAATATCAGGACTACCACCTTCGGCACCTTGATCCGGTAGACGAGGCCGGGGAACTGTTCGGGCTCGTACTCGATATTCTCAAGCCCCAGGCCGAGGGCGATGGCGTTGAGGTTGAGGTCGGTCTTGAGGTCGGCGCTGGCGACGATGTTCTGGACGTGGATCTCGGGGCTCAAGTTGACGTCCTCAAACCCGATGGACTTGAGGGTCTGAGCCATGTTGGTTATCACCGTCCTCACGTCCTCGACGTTTTTTGCGCCGGTGCATACCACCTTCCCCGAGGTGAAGATCAGAAAGGCCGCCCGCGGCGCTTTGACCCTGTAGACGAGCCCCGGAAACTTCTCCTTGTTGTATTCGGCGCCCTCCAGCTCCGATTCGATCTTGATCAGATCGAACTCCTCGGCGAGCTTTGTCGAGGCGACGACGTTCTCTATGTTGATGGTGGACTCCATAATCACGTCTCTCCGGAAACACCCTTTTTAAACTGAGGGTATTTTTAAACTGAGGGTATATAAAGTATTGTGGAGTTGGGAGGGCACCGGAGGCCGTGGCATCTGGGATGCGGGATCTGGATATTACCGAAGAACCTGATGGAAATAACCGGATGTAATACGGAAAAAGGAGAAGCCGCCGATGGGATTCGAACCCATGACCTGCTGATATATCGGGCCTTCTGCCTTACGAATCAGCCGCTTTACCGGGCTAAGCCACGGCGGCACGAACACACCCGGCATATAGCTGCCGTTCTCAATTTAAGCGTTGCGATCAGCGGGCCCGCCGCCTCGACCCCTGCACCGATCTCTCTTTCATCAGGGAGCTTGCGATCAAGCCTCGATCACGGGGCTTCGGCCCGTCTCTTGACCTCTTCGGCGAGCCTCGGGAGGAATATGCCGATGTCGGTCACGAGGCCGATGGCCTGGGCCGTCCCCCGGTCCATCAGCTTCGTTACGGTGGAGGGGTTTATGTCGACGCAGATGGTCTTTACCCGGGAGGGGAGGAGGTTTCCCGTGGCTATGGAGTGGAGCATGGTCGCCATCATGATCACCATGTCGACGCCCCGGAGCGCCTCGAACATCGCCTTCTGAGCATCGACGGTGTCGGTGATGACGTCGGGGAGGGGGCCGTCGTCACGGATCGATCCAGCGAGGACGTAGGGGATATTTTTCTTGACGCACTCGTACATGATCCCTCCCTTCAATTTGCCGTCCTCCACCGCCTCTCTTATGGAGCCGCTGGCTATCACCTCGCTTATGGCGTAGATGTGGTTTCTGTGCCCCGCTGAGGTGAGGTTTCCGTGAGGGTCCATCCCCAGGCTCGTCCCGAAGAGCTGTCGCTCGATGTCGTGGACGGCAAGGGCGTTTCCAGCCAGGAGGGCGTCGATGTACCCCTCCCGGATCAGCCCCGCCAGGGCCTCCCCGGCCCCGGTATGGATTATCCCCGGCCCCCCCACCACGGCGATCTTACCGCCAGCCCGTTTCGTGGCACAGATTTCCTCTGCCAGCTGCTTTATGATCTCTCCCGAGGGCCTCTCTGAGGATACCTCGTTGGACATGAACTCGAAGAAGGTCTTCTCCCTGGGCCGCTGCGGGGGCGCCACCCTCACCCCTCCTGTTCCCACCACCACCATATCCCCCTTCTCGATCTGACCGATGGGGACGCATATCGCTCTGCCGTCTTTGACGATGATGAGGCAGTCCATCTGGATGTCCTCTACCTCCAGCCAAGCCCCCTGATGCCGGACGTGGGTGAGGTGGTTTGTGGTGGAATAAAAGCCCCTGGGCACGACCCCGTTCTGGGGCGCTTCCTCCAGGTGGACGTCCTCCGCCTCGATCACCCGGGCCCCCAGGGGGTGGAGCGCCAGGAGTATCCGGTCGAGGTGATCGGCGTCCTCTCCAGATATCGCGATCATCACGTAGCTGGTATCGTGCTTCTTTTTTCCCACCTGGATCTTCTTGATCTCGAACTCGCCGCCCATGTTCATGATCTTGTCAAGAGCTTTGGTGAGCGTCAGCGAATCTATCAGGTGCCCTTCCATCTCTACGTTGCAGGTTTCGCCCATGGTGACCATCTCACAACCTCGATCTGATCCTCTATGAACCATTCCCTTCGGATATAACCCTCTTCCCTCGCCGGGGTCACCAGAGCTGACCTTCTATCACCGAACTGGTCTTGTCGTTGGTGGACATGACGAGCCTCTTTATCTTCACCAGGTGGCCGCCGGGAGAGGGTCGGGGCGGATCGAAGGTCGCCCGAACACCCATCCTCCTGAAGTGCTCCTCGAAGTCCTTCGCCGTCTGGAGGTCCTTGACCAGGATCTCCACCTCCTGGGCTATATCCTCCCCGGCGATCTTCGCCTCCACCGTCTCCCTCATCGGCGAGAGCATGCTCCTCCCCAGCCGAAGGCACCTATCCAGAAACTCCTCATCTCCCTCGGCCCACTCTGCAGCCTGGAACCCCTCCCGGACGACCCTAGAGAAGAAGAAGTCCTGACCGTAGTCGTTGTAGTACCGGAAGGCGAACTCCAGGTCTCTGCAGTTGCTCTGGGAGCTGGTGTACTTGATGGGGCTTTTCAGGTTGGCGGGGTCTTTGATGACGACCCCTTCGCGCCCCCGCCTCCCGAGCTCCTTGACTATCTCCTTTATCTCCTCTGTCGCCTCCTCTGCCCCGAACTCGCCGAAGAGGCGGACGGACCTGATCCCGTACTCCTCTGCCAGGCGGCGGGCGGTTGAGGGACCTTCCATATCCCTATTGCCCTTTCGCGATACGTCGAAGAGGTAGAAGTCCATCGCCTCTGCATCGTAGACGTCCTTTGGGACGTAGGGGTTCTTCGGCCCCACCATCTCGCCGCAGAGGACGATGTCGGGATGGTCCTCGAAGATCCGGGGATCTATCTGATCCTTGGCCACCCCCGTCGAGTACGGGCAGATGAACCCGCCCCGTGTGAGGGCGATCACCTCGCCTCTCACCATCGCCACCCGGACGTTGTGGCCGTTCATCTTCTCCTCGACGAGGACTCCGTCGGGAAAATGGCTCTTTATTGCGGGCGAGAGCATCATCGCCCGCCGTATCTTCGGGTAGCCGGAGACGATCTCATCTTCGTCGAAGACGACCGTCCCCGCCTCGATCCCGGATACGGCCTTGTCGAACCTCAGGAGGGGCGGGAAAGGCCAGTCGGAGGAGCGGACGATCCTCCCCACCATCCGTTCCAGCCTCTCGGCCGATACCCCCAGCCTCTCCGCCACGGCCCCAAGTTTCATCTCGACTTCACCAGGTAGTCGAAGAAACACCTCCTGGTAAGCATCCCTACAAGCTCGTTCTTCTGGTTCAAGACCGGCATCCCGCCCAGGTCCTCCTCCAGCATGATCTTTCTCGCCTCCTCGAGAGGTGTGTCGATCTGCAGGGATTTGACATCCCGGCTCATGACGTCGGAGACGATGATGTTCTTTATCCTCGGGTCCTGCTGGCCGCCCTGGACCATGTCTCTGAAGGCCCGGAGGGACTTCGCAACGTCCCGTTCAGATACGATCCCCACCATCTTTCCGCCCTCCATCACCGGAAACCGTCCCACGTCCTGGTCGAGCATGACCCTCCGGACGTGAACCAGCCTGTCGGAGGAGTTGGCGGTGAGGGGGGTGCGCATGGCGTCGGCGGCCATCCCCGTCATCCTGATGGCTTTGAGCATATCCTTCGGCCTCACCCAGCCCAGGATCTCCTCGCCCTCCGTCACCACCAGGACCGAGGTCTTCTGGAGGAGGAATACGGCGTCCTCGATCTTCATATCGGGATCCACCTTTATCACCGAGTCGGAGGTGGCGGTGGTGACGTGGATGGAAGATGCGGGCATCCCCAGCCTCTGCCTCGTTCCCAGCACCCTCGCGATCTGCCTCATGGTGATGGTGCCACCGAGCTTGCCGTCGTTGGTGACGAGAAGCCTTCGAAGATCGTGTTTCTCCATGATGTCGAGAGCGTGAGTGATCCTCTCTGACTTGTCTATGGTCACCGGTGTCGACATTATCTCCTTTACCAACATGTTTAAGACCACCTTGCCACTTCCGCGGTGATATCCCGGGTCGAGAAGAACCCCACCACCTTCTGTTCTCCCAAAACCGGAAGGCCGCATATCTCCTTATCCAGGAGGATCTTGGCGGCTTCCACGGCTCCGACCTCGGGGCTGGTGAAGATTATCGGGTATGACATGACGTCCTCCGCCACCAGGGGGACCTCTTTGACGTACCTGTACCCTTTCCTCCCCGCGGTGCTATCCTTCCTCGTCATCTTGATGCTCTTGCTCTTCAGCTCGTCTTTTGCGTCGGAGATCCCCGATATGGCTAGGTTGGTGTGGGTTATCACCCCCACGGGGGTGGCGTTGTCCTCGCAGACGACGACCCTGTCGACGCCGTTCTCCATCATCTCGTCGAGGACGTGGTCGAGGGTGTGGTGCCGATGGACGCTGACGACCCCCTGGGACATCAGGTCGCCGACCTTGGAATTGGGGCTCTTCTCTATGAAGTAGGATAGGAGGTCTCTTGAGGTTATGATCCCCACGATATCCCCCTCATCCCTCTCCACCGGGAGGCCGTCGATCCCGTTCTCATCCATGATCTCCGCTGCCTGTTCCAGGGTGGCCCCTGGATAGATGGTGATGGGACGCTCCGTCATCACAAGCCTCACGGGGACTTTGCTTATGGGGCGCCTCCTCCATTCGGGGGCTGCCTGGCTCAGCCGGTGGGATATGTCGTGTTTGGTGACTATCCCTGCAAGCTTATCCCCGTCCATCACGAGCAGCCTGCTGATGTAGTGTTTGAGCATCAAATTTCTCGCCCGCTGGATGGGCTCGTCCTTGCCGATGACGTATACGGGAGATTGCATGTAGTCCTTTACCTTGCTCATGGTATGATCCCTCGCTTCTCTTCCGCGAATGCCCTGATGAAGTCTCTTTTCGTTATGATGCCCAAGAGTGATCCGTTATCCATGACCGGGAGGGCGCCGACGCCCTTCACCATCATCAACTCCGCCGCCGCCCCCAGATCCGCCTCTTTATCCGTGGATATCAGGTCTCTTCGGACCAGGGTCTTTATCGGCTGGCTCATCACATCTCCTATGTCGCCGGTCACAACCTTCCCGAATGCCTCGCCGCTTCCGAGGTACCTCATGATGTCGGAGGCAGTCACCATACCCATCATTATGGAGTCCTGGACGACGGGGAGCTTTCGAAACCCCCCCTGCTGGACCATCATCTTCGTCGTCTTCTCGATGGAGATCTGGCTGTTGGCTGTGATCACGTTGGGGCTCATGAACTCCTCGACGCTGATCCCGGTGTTCAGACCCGCCACCAGCTTTGCGAAATCGTGTTCGGTGACCAGCGCCTTTATCTTGGCCTCCTCGTCGACCACCGGCAGACCGCCGACGTTCTTTTCGTACATCAACTTCAGGGCCTCCTCTACGGAGGCCTTCTCGCCGATGGATATGATCGCGGGGCTCATGATCTCCCTTATATCGGCGTTGATGGCCGCGAGAATGTTCCCTTCATACTTCTTCTTAAGGAGGTTGTGCCTTATGCCGCCGCCGAGAAAATCGACGACGTCAACCCCGGTGACGAAACCGATGAGCCGACGGGTTCCGGCATCGGCTATCGGCAGCCTCCCGAAGCCGTAAGACGTCATTATCTTGATGGCGCCGATGATGGTGGTGGTGGGAGGTGCCGTCACCACATCGGTGGTGGCGATGGTGAGGACGTCCCCCGTCCGCTTGGCGGCCCTAGAATCGAACTGAACCGGTCCTCTGTCCATCGCTCCTGGCATCCTGATCTTCCGATCCTCTGATGGTCTTTTCATTATTCTTCACCAAAGATGGCTTTGATCACGTCATATCTATCGATTATCCCCGCGAGCTTGCCGTCGTCCACCACGGATATCCTCCCTATACCGCGATCGAGCATCAGCTTCGATGCATCGCGGAGGTTGGCCTTGGGACCTACGCTGTAGAGGGGACTTTTCATCAGCTTCTCCACTTTCATTGCGTAAGTGGTATCTTTTCCTATCCGGGCGCCGCCCGTCCTCAGAATGTCGAAACGGGTTATCATCCCGACGGGTCTCCCTTTGTCGTCGACCACCGGCATCCCGGTGAAGTCGGAGTCCAGCATCGCGTCCCAGACCTTGGTCACCGAGTCCTGAGGGTTGCAGGTCTTCGTCTCGGTGTTCATGATATCTTCGGCCTTTCTTTGCGCCAACTTCTCGGGATCTATGCTCTTGAATATATCGATAGGGCTCACTACGCCCTGAAGTCGTCGGTCTTCCGAAGATCGGACCACGGGCAGCAACGCGTAATTTGCCCTGAGCAACAGCTTCGCCGCCTCCTCGACGTCCGTGTTGGGGGTGATCATCGGGGCCTCAACAGAGAAACCGGAGACTGTGACGTTCGAACGGGTTGAGTCTATCTTCAGCATATCCCGGTCGGTGACTATACCGACGACATCTCCCGAGCCGTTTGTTATCGGCAGGCCACGAAGCTGGTTGTCGCGTATCAGCTGTCGCGACCTGGTCACGAAGTCGCCCTCCATGACGCTGACCGGGTCCTTCGACATTATCTCTCCGACTTTAGTTCCCATATTACGCTCTCCTGCACTCATCCGAAAATTTCAATATCCTCATCGATTGCCGTCTCTGCAGCTCCAACATAGAAGCTCGCCGTTCACCGACTCCAGGGAGTCGGAGATCTGGCCGCACCTCTCGCAGATCCCCCTTATCATCTCCCTCTGCTCCTCGAAATGGACGCTATCCCGGTGCATCTCTATCAAGTGGCTCAGGATCTCGCCCATGCCTATGGAGGCCGACCCGGATACCAGGTCGGTATCGGTGATGATGCCCAGGAGCTTTCCCTCCCCCGATATGACGGGGAGCCTCTTAACCCCGGATTTGAGCATCTTTATGGCAGCTTCGCTCAAGCTGACGTCTGGATGGACGGTGATCAGGGGCGAGGACATCACATCTCCCACCTTCACTTCTTTTGGGTCTGCGGCCCTAGCAACTATCTTTCCGACCAGATCCCGCTCAGTTATGATCCCTATCGGCTGGTCGTTGTGAATCACGATCAAGCTGCCCACATTTGCGGAGAACATCTTGTTCGCAGCCTTCACCACATCAACCTCGGAATCGACGGTGATCACAGGTCGGGCCATAATATCCCGCACCGGAATCTCTGTTTCCATGCATGTCACCTCCGCGGCAGATCGCCGTTCTTATTAAAGAGATTACCTGTATAAAAGGATCACTGCATCCTTTTCTCTCAGATTTAAAATGTATTATAATTTTGTCATTCTGAAACGTGCTGGAGGATGTGGTCGATCTCGGCCAGGATCAGATCGATCCCGAGCCGGGCCGCCGACGGCGAGCCTGGAAGGCAGAAGACTGGAACGCCCCTTGCGATCCCCGCCGCAGCTCTGGTGAGGATCGCCCTCGTTCCCACCTCTTCGAGGCTCTTCAGCCTGAAGACCTCTCCGAAGCCGGGGATCGTCTTATCGAATAGCGGCTCTGCCGCCTCGATGGTCAGGTCCTTGGGGGCGAGGCCGGTGCCGCCGCAGAGTACGACGGCGTCAGCGGTCGATTCCAGGATTGAGTCCCTCACCGGCTCTACGCCGTCGGGGATCAGCCGATATGTGAAGCTGCGGCCGGCTTCTCTGAGCCTGTCGAGGATCGCCCGCCCCGAGAGGTCCTCGGCATCCTCTGGATCCTCCGCAGCCCCGAACTTCTCGAATCGGGAGGTGCTGACGACGACAACCTCGATGATCATGGTTAGCTATTTGGCTCCAAAAGAATAAAGCTCTTCTCCATCTCGCCAAGGGTTTTATCTCAGAAGGCCGATGGGCAGGCGATGCGAACTTCTGGCAGGTTGGACCCGGAAAAGACGATGGAGCCCGGGACGGCCCCGCCGAGGTATTGGGGCGTTGGGGTGGGTGTGGTATGATGGCTGAAGAGATAGGTAGAGGTGCTGAGGCGGTGATAACGAGGGACGGCGACCGGGTGACGAAGTGGCGGCGTCCCAAGGGATACAGGGTGGCGGCCCTCGACGAGAGGATCCGGCGCGATAGGACGGTGATGGAGTCCAGGCTGATCTCCGAAGCCCGGAGGTGCGGGGTTCCGACGCCGATAATCTTCGATGTGGACAACTTCAGCCTCACCATGGAGCATATCGATGGCGTAAAGCTGAAGGATGTGATCGACCCTGAATTATCCGAGAGGGCGGGGGGGTTGGCAGGAAGGCTCCATTCTTGCGGTATCGTTCACGGCGACCTCACCACCTCCAATATGATCCTTCGGGGCGAGAAGATATACTTCATAGACTTCGGCCTCGCCTTCTACGACAACGGCCTCGAGGCCCAGGGGGTGGACGTCCACGTCTTTTTTCAGACCGTAAGGAGCACCCATGACCGGCCTGAGGAGCTCGTCTCTGCCTTCTGTCGGGGGTACGCCAGGGCATATCTCAGGGCCGGGGAGGTTTTAAAGCGGGTGGAGGAGATTGAGGCGAGGGGCAGGTATCTGTGACCAAATCATTAACTTTATGTAGTAAACGATCCCTACCAACAACCTCAGTGCTGTTAGTTCCAAAGTGGTGATGGTACATGGCAGAAGATGATGTGGTATTCGTCGGCAACAAACCAGTGATGAACTACGTACTGGCGGTGGTCACCCAGTTCAACAGCGGCGCCGGAGAGGTCCGGATCATGGCCAGGGGACGAGCGATATCAAGGGCAGTGGACGTCGCAGAGGTCTCACGAAGCCGCTTTTTGGGAGACGTCCACGTCAAGGACATCCAGATATCCACCGAGACCCTGAATACCGATCGGGGCGAGACCAACGTCTCGGCCATCGAGATCACCCTCTCGAAGTGAACTTGATCTCCTTTCCTGAGGGCGGTTGGCATTGACCACCAGGATAGGGGTCATCTCCTCCGGTCGCGGGGAGAACACGCGGTACATCATCGAGGCCTGCCGCTCGGGCTACATCCCTGCAGAGGTGGTGGTGGTCCTGGCGGACCAGGAGGAAGCGGGAGCCCTCAGGATAGCCCGAAGCTATGGGATAAATGCCTCTTTCATCGACCCCTCGGGCCTCTCCCGTTTGGAGTACGACGCTCTTCTCGCAGAACAACTCGACGGGGAGGGGGTCGATCTCGTCGTTCTCACCGGCTACATGAGGATCCTCTCCCCCGAGTTCGTCCGCCGTTACAAGAACAGGACGATCAACATCCATCCAGCCCTTCTACCGGCATTCCGGGGGATGGACGCCTTCCAGCAGGCCCTCGATTACGGCGTCAGGGTGACGGGGACGACGGTCCACCTGGTGGACGAGGAGGTCGACCACGGCCCCATAATCCTCCAGGTCCCCGTGGAGGTGAGAGACGACGACACCCACGAGAGGCTGAAGGCGAGGGTCCAGGAGGCGGAGTACAGGGCCTACCCCGAGGCGCTGAAGCTCTTCATCGAGGGCAGGCCGAAGGTGGTGGGAAGAAGGGTAGTCTTCGAGGGAGCGGATGGTGGGGGCAGATGAGATGATGGGGGAGATGATATGGTGGAACGAAAGGTGGTGAAGAGATCATGAGGAGCTTATGGGCACCCTGGAGGATGGATTACATATTGAGCGACAAGGCTGGAGGCTGCATATTCTGCGAGAAGATCGATGAGGACCGGGACCGCGAGAACCAGATCCTCTTTCGGGGAAGAGACCACTTCATCATCATGAACGCCTACCCCTACAACAACGGCCATCTGATGGTCGTCCCCCGCCGCCACACCTCGACCCTCGCCGGGTGGAGCGCGGAGGAGAGGGCCGAGTTCTTCGAGCTCGCGGATCTCGCCGTCGCTGTTCTAAAAAGGGCGATGAACCCCGACGGCTTCAACATCGGGATCAACATGGGCGAGTGCGCCGGCGCGGGGATCGCCGACCACATCCACCTCCACGTCGTCCCCCGCTGGTCTGGTGACTGCAACTTCATGCCCGTATTTGCGGATACGAGGGTGATACCAGAGCACATCCAGGAGACGTATGAGAAGCTGCTGTCGGAGCTAAAGGGAGTTTTGGGCTGAGAGCTGCTCAGGGTTTTGAAGCTGTCCCATCAGGCCGATCAGTCTGCTGGCCTTCCCGCCTCGACGACCCGGAAATGCGCGCCCCTCCTCTCCAGTTCTTCTGCCACATCCTCCATGAAGACCCCCATCCCGAAGACGTGACTGTGGTCCTGGGGTCGGATCTTTCCTCCCGTATATCCCGAAGTTGTCGAATTTATAGAAGCGGGGTGCAGGGGTAGAGAAAACCCCGGTCTTTAGGCCGGGGATGAATCGTACCCCGCCTTAAGCTATGAATCTTTAAATATCATAACAGCATAAGTGAATGTAATGCTTAAGGCCTTCAAATATAGGATCTATCCGACAAAAGCACAGCGTTCTAAGATGGAACAGACCTTGGAGCTGTGTAGATGGACCTATAACGAGACTTTGGCA
>Ga0334900_1001163_pt1 | contig 30608 bp, 26 predicted proteins | sample GraSluR3_MG_2_FD_207231 | JGI IMG/M metagenome (GOLD analysis project Ga0334900, IMG submission 207231) | Sludge microbial communities from methane-producing bioreactor in Wageningen University, Netherlands - Granular Sludge_31_08-R3 | ecosystem: Engineered > Bioreactor > Anaerobic >... | reverse complement strand
TGTGCCGATGCTGCCTTAGCAAAGGCTTACGAAGGTTTTTCCGATGAGGATGAGGAACAGCTAATTGATTGGCTAGTTAAGATAAAGGGAAACCTAACGGAGAAATCTTACAAGTTTGATGTAAAACGCGATTAAATATTGTCAGGATTTTGGGTTAAGACCGACTGATTAGCTGAACCAAAACTATTAAATTATGAGAGTATCAATGTTAATTTTATTTACCCTAATGATATTAGGCAAAGGTTTAGCTGCTCAAGAAGGCAGAAGAGCAGATGAGGCCAAAGGCCTTGAGGTTGGTCAGGCGGCCCCTCTTTTTGAAGCAACTGACCAGAGCGGGCAAATCTTTTCATTGGAAAAGTCGCTTAAAGAAGGCCCCGTGGTGATAATTTTCTTTCGTGGCCAGTGGTGCCCAATTTGCAATAAGCACCTCACCGAGATTCAGAACAATTTAAAGTATATTCTATCGAAAGGAGCAACAGTTGTGGCCATTTCACCAGAGAACCAAGAGTTGGCCGAAAAAACAGCTGAAAAAACAGGCGCAGCATTCCCAATTCTATTCGACATGGATTACAAAATTGCCAATGCTTACGACGTAACCTTTACTCCAAAAAAATCTGAGGTGGTTATGTACAATACAATCTTAAGGGCAAATCTTAAGGAGTCGCATTCCAATGGTAGTGTTGATTTACCAATCCCAGCAACCTATGTTGTTGGAAAAGATGGGAAGATTATATGGCGTCACTTTAATCCCGACTACCGTGAACGCTCAGCCGTAAGCGATATAATTAACAGCTTGCCTGAGGTAAGTAATATAAACCAAAAAATTAATTGATATGAAAGCAGTTTGGAACGGAAAGGTAATTGCTGAAAGCAAATCCACCGTAAATATTGAGGGAAACCATTATTTCCCTGCTGAATCAGTAAAAAAGGAGTATCTCGTTGATAGCGACACGCACTCCATTTGCCCATGGAAGGGCAATGCATCATACTACAGCTTAAAGGTTGAAGGAAGGGTTAACACCGATGCGGCCTGGTACTACCCAAATCCAAGTGAGTTGGCAAAAAGCATTAAGGGTCATATTGCATTCTGGAAAGGAGTGCAAATTGTTGAAGAATAGTATATTGTTATGATTAAAACTATACCAACCAATGAGTTTACTCCTCTCATTGGAAATAAAAATGTTAAGATTATCGACGCGCGCCCCGTTGATGCCTACAATGGATGGCAGCTAAAAGGGGAGAAGCGCGGAGGCCATATTAAGGGAGCAAAAAGTTTGCCCCTGAAGTGGACAAACTATATGGACTGGATTGAGATTGTCCGCTCAAAGGGGATACTTCCAAACCATAAAGTTATTGTTTATGGATATGATGAGAAGGATTCGCAAATTGTTGCGGAATTATTTGTAAAGGCTGGATATAGCGATGTTTCTGTTTACAACAATTTTGTTGAGGAATGGTCAGCTGACGACTCGTTGCCAATGGAAAAGCTCGAAAGGTTTAAGCATCTTGTACCCGCAACGTGGGTAAATGAGCTAATCAACGGAGGGAAACCTGCGCATTACAATGCCTCAAAATTTGTTGTGGTGCACGCTCACTATCGCAACCGCGATGCATACCTGAGCGGGCATATTCCCGGTGCCATTGATATGGACACCTTGGCGCTTGAAGCGCCAGAAACGTGGAACCGTCGCTCGCCCGAGGAATTGAAAAAAGCGTTGGAGCAGCACGGCATTACTGCCGACACAACGGTTATCCTTTACGGAAAATTTATGTTCCCCAACAACGATGACCCCTTCCCCGGTAGCGCAGCAGGCGATATTGGGGCTATCCGTAATGCTTTTATAATGATGTACGCCGGCGTTAAGGATGTTAGGGTTTTGAACGGTGGCTTCCAGTCGTGGACCGACGATGGTTTTGAGGTTTCAACGATTGATGAACCTAAAAAACCGGTGGATGATTTTGGCGTTTCCATACCCCAGCAACCACACCTAGCTATTGATACTCCAGAAGCAAAACAGATGTTAGCATCACCAAAGGCTGAGCTGGTTTGCGTACGCAGCTGGCCCGAGTATATTGGCGAGGTGAGTGGTTACAACTACATCGAGAAGAAGGGGCGGATTCCCGGAGCCGTTTTTGCCGATTGTGGCAGCGATGCCTACCACATGGAGAACTACCGAAACCTCGACCACACAACACGAGAATCTCAGGAAATATCAGCTATTTGGACAAACATAGGAATTACCCCCGATAAGCATTTGGCTTTTTACTGCGGAACGGGCTGGCGTGGCAGCGAGGCTTGGTTCAACGCCTGGCTGATGGGCTGGCCCAAGGTTTCGGTTTACGATGGTGGCTGGTTTGAGTGGAGTAACCTTGATAATCCTTTTGAGGTTGGCGTTCCTGCACAAGTTACTCAAAATATTCGCTAACAAATATTAAGTATATAGCTATGAGTAAAATCGATTTTTCCGAACTGAAAGCAATGTTTGTCAATTGCACCCTAAAAAAATCTCCATCGCTTAGTCATACTCAAGGTTTAATGAATCTATCCATAAAAATTATGGAGAATGAGGGCGTTAGCGTTGACCAGATCCGTTTGATTGACCACAAAGTGGCTACTGGCGTTTACCCCGATATGAGGGAACACGGATGGGAGTTCGATGAGTGGCCCGAGCTTTTTGAGAGGCTATTTGCTGCTGATATACTGGTTATTGGAACCCCTATTTGGCTTGGCGAAAAGTCATCGGTTGCTCAAATGCTAATTGAGAGGCTTTACAGTATGAGCGGGAATAGAAACGACAAGGGGCAGTACCTATACTACGGAAAGGTTGGCGGTTGTATTATTACAGGGAATGAGGATGGCGTTAAGCATTGCGCTATGGGTATGCTCTACGCATTGCAGCATATTGGCTACTCCATACCGCCACAGGCCGATAGCGGCTGGATTGGTGAAGTTGGCCCTGGGCCAAGTTATCTTGATAAGGAGTCCAATGCCCAAAGCAACGATTTTACTAATCGGAACACTACTTTTATGACCTACAACCTTATGCATCTTGCAAAGATGCTTAATGCCAACAAGGGCTATCCAACTTATGGAAACTCCCGGGGCGATTGGGATATGGGTTCGCGCTGGTGTTTTGAAAATCCGGAGTACCGATAGCTATAAATTTCAAACTTATCAATCTGTAATGAATCAAAATAGCAGCGATATATCAACCCACGCAAAAATTGAGCTGGTCAATTATCTCGACAGGCTTGGCAAAACGGATCTTGCTCAGGAAATTATTTCAGGACTTCAGTCAAATCCCAAGCGAATTCCCAGCAAGTTTTTCTACGATGCAAAGGGTTCTCTGCTTTTCGAGGAGATAACACGGCTCGATGAGTACTACCCAACACGAACCGAAAAATCGATTCTGAAAAGTATAGCGCCCAATATTTTCAAAAGTTTAAAAGATACTGATATTGTTGAGCTGGGTAGTGGCGATGGTTCAAAGATGTTAATCCTCTTAAAGGAGGTGCTTGAAGATAATCAGGAGAGCATAACCTATATTCCTGTTGATTTTAGCCAATCGGCGGTTGAGGGTTCCATTCGGTTTCTTTCCAGCGCATTTCCATCTCTTAATCTATTGGGAATCACTGCTGATTTTCTTTCTCAGGTACATCTGATCCCCCGTAATCAGAAGCGATTGATATGCTTTTTGGGCAGCACCCTAGGTAATCTAAACCCTGATGAGGCGCATAAATTCCTAAGTGGTGTTCGAAAAGCAATGGATGATGGTGATGAACTCCTGCTGGGTGTTGATATGGTGAAAAATCGCAATGTTCTCAACAGGGCTTACAACGATTCTAAGGGAGTTACCGCTGCATTTAATCTGAATATTCTCAACGTATCTAATCAAATAGCTAAAACAAACTTCAACTCAAATGATTTTGAGCATCTAGCTCTCTTTAACGAGGAAGAATCGCGGATAGAGATGCATTTAGAAGCAATTCGTGAAGTTGAAATAGATAGCCCATATCTGCTCAACTCCATCGTCATACAAAAGGGGGAAACCATACATACCGAAAATTCCTACAAGTACACCGTAGAAAGCATAAAGAACCTTTTCCAATCAACCAATTTCAGGATAAAAGAGATTTACACCGACCCAAATAAATGGTTTTCTGTAATTCACACAATTATATAGATTTATGGGAGATTTCTTGGTTGACATAGTACAAGCAGTAGTTGAAAGGAAGGAATATTTCCTTGAGCTAATGGTGCAGCATATTTACCTTAGCCTTACGGCTATTGCCATTATATGTACCATTGGAATATCAACGGGTATTGCAATGCTCTATGTCTCCTGGCTGAGAAAACCGTTGCTTGGGGTAGTGAATTTTATATACACCATACCATCCATAGCACTGTTTGGTATTTTTATTCCATTAGTTGGCATAGGCTACCTGAACGCCCTACTCGTGCTGGTGCTATACGGTTTGCTCCCTGTAATCAGAAACACTTTTATTGGATTAAGCGGCGTTAATGCCACTCTAGTTGATGCGGCAAAGGGTATGGGAGCCACCCCATTTCAGATTTTCATCAGGGTCCAATGGCCATTGGCAATTCCCCAGGTATTTAGCGGTGTGCGGACTATGGTAGTTATGACCATTGCCCTTGCCGGACTTGCATCCTTTATTGGCGCGGGTGGGCTTGGGCAAGCAATTTACAGGGGCATTAACACTAACAATTCATCGTTAATTCTGGCGGGCTCTATCTTGGTGGCCCTACTCGCTCTGGCTTTCGATTTTTTCTTTGGGATATTTGAGAATTACGTGGGCTTGCGGCCCAAAAGCAAATCTGCAAAAGTAAAACTCATTGCCACCCTTGTGGCTTTAGTAATACTTTTGGCGCTTTCATCAGTTCCTTACCTGTATTCTCCTAAAAGTAGCAGGATCGACACTATTGTTGTAGCCACAAAGCCTACCGCTGAGCAGTATATCCTTGGCGACATAATATCAATTCTGATTGAGGATAGAATGGGGGTTAATGTAAGCAGGAAGTTTGGCATTGGGGGTGGTACTTCCAATATTCATCCGGCAATCATTTCGGGAGATATAGATATTTACCCCGAGTACACAGGAACGTCGTGGCTTTTTGTGCTCAAGGAGGAGAATAGCCCTATGGATCCCGATACGCTTTACAATCTGATTAGGAGCAGATACCTTAGCGACTACAATCTTGTTTGGCTCTCTCGTTTTGGGTTTAGCAATTCTTTCTCGCTAGCGGTTGCAGAAAGCTTTGCGCTTACGAACAGCATATCCACGTTCTCCGACCTATCCTCCAAAAGCAGTAACCACACCTTTGGGGCTGAGTTCGATTTCTTTGAAAGGGAGGATGGCTTTCGGGGTCTTAACAACACTTACAATTTCAATTTCGCAAAGGTGAGGGAGCTAGACATTAACCTAAAATATCAGGCTCTTGCCAATGGCAGCGTAGATGTGATTAATGCTTTCACCACTGACTCAAGGGTTAGGCAGCTTAACCTAATCCTACTTGAGGATGACAAGCGCTACTTCCCATCCTACGAAGCAGGGATCGTGGTCAGGCTTGAAACCCTTACAAGGTTTCCTCAGCTTAAGCTAGTTCTACAAAGCCTGAATGGGATTATTGATGAGGAGGCTATGCAGCAGATGAACTACCGGGTAGAGGTTCTAAATGAAAATCCAAGTAGCGTTGCCCGAGATTTTTTACTAAGTAATGGTTTGCTGAACGATGAAACGAATGACTAAGCCAATAATCGAGATATCGAGGGTTGACAAGTACTACTCGCAGGATAAGAGGGTGCTTAAGAATGTATCGATTAGTATCGAGCAGGGCGAATTCATTACGGTTATTGGGCCAAGTGGATGCGGGAAGACCACCCTGTTACGAATGATTAACGGGCTAACCAATTACAGCTCTGGAAGCATCAGAGTAATGGGTAAGGACTTAGAGCAATGGGATTGGGTTGACCTACGAAGGCGCATAGGCTACGTGGTTCAGCAAGGTGCCCTCTTCCCACACCTTAACGTGAGGGATAATATGGCTTTTGTACTTAAGCTTGCCCAAAAGGATGGCCTATATACTAAGCAAAGGATTGAGGAGCTAGCAACCCTTATGGGCTTTGATAGCAATCAGCTCGATGCCTATCCTGCCGAGCTTAGCGGAGGTCAACAGCAGCGCGTAGGCCTTGCCCGTGCCCTTGCAGCAAATCCTAGTATTGTTCTGCTCGACGAACCACTTGGAGCCCTCGACAATATAACCCGCCGCGGATTACAGATTGAGCTGAGCAGGATGCACAAGGAGCTAGGGGTAACGTTTGTAATGGTTACTCACGACCTGTTTGAGGCATTCCGATTGGGCAGCAGGGTTGTGATTATGAATGAGGGTGAAATAGTTCAGGTTGGCTCACCAAAAGATATTCTAACAAACCCCGCTAACAGCTGGGTTAAAAAATTCGTAGAATGGGAACAACTATTAGCTTAATCTACGGCTCCGTTCGTAGCGAAAGGATTGGCATTAAGGCAGCCAAATACCTAGAGAAGAAATTATTGGAAAGGGAAATTAAGGTAAATTTCATAGACCCGCAGGAATACCAACTTCCGTTCCTAGACAAAATGCACAAGGAGTACTCTAAGGGTACTGCCCCCGAACCCATGGAGAAACTCTCGAATCTTTTTAAGGAATCCGATGGATTCCTGATTGTTACGGGTGAATATAACCACAGCATTCCGCCTGCTCTTAAAAATCTGCTCGACCATTTTCAGAGTGAGTACTTCTTTAAGCCATCAGCCATAGCATCATACTCGGTTGGGCATTTTGGCGGTGTGCGTTCGGCTGTTCACTTAAGGGTAATCCTTGGTGAGTTGGGAATGCCGGCCATTTCGTCAATGTTACCTTTCCCGGGCGTAGGTCAGCTCTTTAATGATGATTTGGTGCCCAGCAACGAAATGGTTGATAAATCCACAGCTCGTTTTATCGATGAGTTTTTGTGGTACATCGAGGCGTTAAAAAATCAAAGGGGAAAAGGTGTACCATATTAATTTTCGCTGCTTGCAATGCTAGTTAACGAATAAAATAATTTTCAATGCTATTCACATCCTACATAGAGCTTAGCAAAAGTGCTTTAAATAATAATATTGGCTATTTAAAATCCAAGGTGGGTGCAAATACCAAGTACTCAATGGTAATTAAGGCCAATGCCTATGGGCACGGTATTGAGGATATCTTACCACTTATTGAATCCTGTGGAGTAGATCATTTTTCTGTTTTTAGCGTGGAGGAGGCTCGAAGGGCCTTAAAGGTTAAGAACGAGTACTGCCATATTATGATTATGGGTTTTATTGACGATGACTATATTGAGTGGGCCATTGAAAATGATATTTCATTCTTTGTTTTTACCCCCGAAAGGCTCAATGCTGTTGTTGAGGTAAGTAAAAAGATGGTTAAGCAAGCTCGCATTCATTTAGAGTTGGAAACGGGTATGCATCGCACTGGCTTTTGCGAGGATCAACTGCCTGGTGTAATTGATGTAATAAAAACAAATTCTCGAAATATATTTTTAGAGGGAGTATGTTCTCATCTGGCGGGAGCCGAAAGTATTAGCAATTTCCCCCGCATAAACAGGCAGATTGAAACCTTTAAAAGGTTAGTTGGCTTCATCGCTTCAAAAGGGCTAACCCCCAAATACAAGCATATTGCTTGTTCTGCTGGGGTTCTTAATTTCCCCGACTCGTGCTTGGATCTGGTGAGGGTTGGCATTTCAAACTATGGCTTTTGGCCTGGAAATGAAACCAAGATGCTTTACTTAAAGGATAAGCAAACCGTTGATGATCCCCTTAAGCAGGTCCTCTCGTGGAAAAGTAAAGTAATGAGCATTAATAATGTGAAAGAGGATGAGTACGTGAGTTACGGAACCAGCTTCCTTACCAATAGGGATAGCAAAATAGCAACCGTTCCGGTTGGCTATGGCTATGGTTTTAGTCGGAACTTAAGCAATCTGGGACACGTGCTAATAAATAGCAAACGTGTAACTGTTGTTGGTTCGGTAAATATGAATATGATGGTAGTTGATGTTTCTGATTTGCCGAATGTTAAGGTTGGAGACGAGGTGGTGCTTATCGGTAAGCAGGGCAGTAAATCCATTTCAGTCAGCTCCTTTAGCGATATGAATAATAGTATGAACTATGAGCTACTAACAAGGTTGCCTTCTGCCATTCCTCGTTTAATAGTTGACTAGTAATAAGGATTTTAAAATTTTTGTTTAGCTTTTTGGTCAGGTTTCTAGTGTTATACCGACTTATTTATTGAAACGAATAATATACTAACAAAAAAACTTAAACCAATGAAGATCTGGATTAAACGATTACTAATTATTGGCGCAGTAGGTGCCATCATAGGACTAGGGATTGTTATCTACCTATTCAATATGCCCCACCGGGATGTGGTTGGCGAGGAAGCATCCATAAAAGTTGCAGCAACTGAACTTGTAGCCAACTTTTTGGATAATGAAGCTACAGCCAATCAGAAGTATCTCGACAATGTGGTGGAGATTAGCGGTACTGTGCAATCAGTTCGGACCGATAGCCAGGGGCAAGCCGTTGTAATGCTTAAGGAAGCAGGTCAAAAAGCTGCCATAAGTTGCACTTTTACACCCGAAACCAGCAAGGATGTTGAGGCGATTACCGAGGGTAGTAACATAACCATCAAAGGGATTGTCCGCGCTGGTGCAGCTTACGATGCCGATATGGATTTGTATGAGCATGTGGTGGCTGAGAAGTGTTCAGTTGTAAACCATTAATTTAATGACAATTAAAATCAAAAAAATATGAAAAGAATAATCATTTTAACGATGCTAACCTTAGGCTGGTTAGGCGTTCAGGCGCAAGGTAAATTTGTAACCCGCGAGGGTCATGCGCATATCTACTCAAGCACTCCTGCTGAGGATATTACGGCCGACAATAATCAGGTTACCAGTACAATTGACACTGAGACAGGAGATATGGTGTTTTCCATTCCCGTACAAAGTTTTGAATTTGAAAAATCGTTGATGCAGAAGCACTTTAACAACTCAACCTTTATGGATTCCAAAACCTACCCGCGAATTAGGTTTGTTGGTAAAATTCTGAACCTGCCCGATGTAGATTTCTCCAAAAATGGCAAATATACAGCCACAGTTAAAGGCGATTTAACCATTCGCGATGTTACCAAAACCATTACCGAGCAGGGAACCATTGAGGTGAAGGATGGAAAGATTTCGGCTGAATCAACTTTTATAGTTAAAGGAATTAGCGATTACAATGTAGGGAAACCCTCTGGAAATAAGAAGAATAACGTGGCTGAGGATATTGAGGTGACCTTTAAGGGTACGTATATGAAGGAATAGTGAATAATGAATAATGAATAATGAATATTGAATGTTGAATTTCGAATTTTGAATCAAATTAGGTTTTTAAGAGGTGAAGCCACTACAACAAATAATCGATAGGATATCCCAGGAAAAATTCATTAACTCTTCTAGGGTGGTGGAAATAGTTAAGAAGGCCAGTGTCTCCAGCTCCGATTTATTGCCCCACGCTAACTTCCACCATCCTTTAAACGAGAGTTATGGGCGCGCTAAAATTTTTGAAGGCGAGAATTTTGGGGTGTACGTTATGTCATGGAATCCTGGCGACTTTACAGCAATACATAGCCATGGTCATACGCAGTGGGGCGCCGTACTTTTCCTCAGCAATACCAATCATCGGATATATACGGCAAAAGATAAGAGTGTAAAGCTTATCGATGACCAAACAATTTGTGCAGGCTCTCTAATTCCCATCAGAGAGGGATTTGTGCATGCAATGGGTAACCTCTCCAATGAGCCTTTCCAATCCTTACATATCTACGGAGCAAGTAATTATTCAAGTCCCACAAACACTGATTCTTTGGTATATCAACTGGAGTATGAAAGGATGCGAATCACTGATGGTCGAGCATTTATAAATATCGATGATAGCTACGCGAAGAAAGATATCCCCGGCCTTGTTGCAGATGACGAAACGATGATGGATTATCTGCAAATTATCCGACCATTCTACCAAAGAGCTGGAGATTATGAAATGGTTAACCATCTCGATTGCTTAATTACCCTCAAGGAACCCAACAACAAGAACATTTGCCCATGAAACACTATTATTTCATATTGTTTTTTCTGATCTCAAGCAAGTTTGGTTATAGCCAAAAGGCTGATTTAATAAATGTTGATGCACTTGAATTCAGTAGGCTAATCGAAAACGAGAAGGGAACATTGATGGATGTCCGAACTACTTTTGAGTTTAAGAATGGTTACATTGAGGGTTCGGGTAATCTCAACTACTATTCCCTTAGCTTTCAGCGGAGGTTGCTACTTTTACCAAAGGATAAACCCATTTACCTTTACTGCAACACTGGCTACAGAAGCCAGAAGGCAGGTGAAATCTTGGTTGCCAATGGATACACAAAGGTTTACAACCTTCAGCATGGTATTATGGAATGGGAGCAAAATGATTTACCCGTTAAGGTTGCTCCCGACGCACAACCCGATACGCAAGATCAGTTTAGCATTGACCAGTACTATGCGCTTTTAAGGTCTGATAAACCTGTGTTTATCGATTTTTATGCCCCTTGGTGCGGTCCATGTAGGCAGATGATGCCTATGATTGATAGCCTTAAAGTGGAGTATTTTCAGGATGTTGAAATAGTGAAAATTAATGTGGATGCCAGCAAAAAGTTGGTAAAAGAGCTAAAGCTAAATTCTGTTCCATACCTTGTGCTTTACCATAATGGTCGAAACCTTTACAGGAATGGTGGAATGGCCCCCCGCGATGAGCTGGAGCAGCAATTTAATATTGCTAAAAGAATGGCAGAAAGAGCAAGCGGTAAATAATCTAAAATCATTGTATATGGAAAGAATGGATGCTAAACTATTCGATTTTTTCAAAATCATTGAAAGTTATATTGCAAACCCAGCGTACAATAATGGAAGTGTGGTAAAATATCTTAGTCCACACAATCTTCATAAAATGATTGATATTCCGGTTAAGGATAAGGGTGAAGATATGCCATCCCTTCTACATTATGCGAAAGAGTATTTGGATTATAGCGTAAACACCGGCAGTAAGCAGTTCCTAAATCAGCTATATCAAGGGTTTAACCTTCCAGCATTTATGGGCGATGTTGTTACTATTGCCTCTAACACATCCATGTACACATATGAGGTGGCTCCTGTTGCAACAGAAATTGAAAGGGAGATGGTTAGATTAATGAACACCTATACTGGTTATACTAAGGGCGATGGGATCTTTGTTACAGGAGGAAGCAATGCCAACCTTGTGGCAATGTTCTCAGCTCGAAACCGATTTTTTCCAGAAAGTAGATTTGAAGGAGTTCCACGAGATCTTAGGCTTACTGCGTTCATTAGCGACCAATCTCACTATTCATTTGAGAACAATGCCAACGTGTTGGGTATTGGTTCAAAGGCTGTAATAAAAGTGAAAACCGATGCCAATGGTAGAATGATTCCATCTGAACTTGAGAGGGAAATCATAAAGAGTAAGTCGCGTGGTGAAACTCCATTCTTTGTGGGTGCCACCTGCGCCACAACCCTTTTAGGTGCATTCGATCCATTGGACCAGTTGGCAGAGGTTTGCCAAAGGCATAATTTGTGGTTACATGCCGATGGCTCTTTTGGAGGAACGTTAATTCTCAGTTCTAAGCATAAACATCTTTTTAATGGCATTGAAAAAACCGATTCATTTGCATGGAACCCTCATAAACTAATGAATATTCCATTGGTGTGCTCTGTACTCTTGGTTAAAAAAGCGGGAACACTTCAGCACAATATTACAGATATTAATACCGATTATATTTTCCACGATATTGATGAGGTTGAGGATTTAGGGAAAAAATCAATTCAATGTGGTAGGCGGGTTGATGCAGTAAAACTTTGGTTTGCTTGGAAATTCTTTGGAAAGGAGGGCTATGAGAAACGAACTGAGAACCTGATGGAGATGGCTGCTTATTCAGAGGAAATCGTAAATAAAACACCCCAACTTGAGCTCCTTGCCCCCAGACAATCGGTTACTATTTGCTTTAGGTACGTACCAAAAGTTAAAACTGATTTAAATGAGTTTAATTTACAGATACGTGAAACTCTTCGCAAAAGTGGGAAAAGCATTGTGAACTATGGATATATTGGTAATATCTTGACCATTAGGCTAATTATTGCCAACGGTGAAATGGAGAAAAAGGATGTTAATCAGTTTTTTGAGAATTTTTTAATGGTTGCAAACGACTTGGAGGTGAAATTGAATGTTAAGTAAGAATACTAAATATGATGGTATTGCCGTGGCCCTTGCATGGCCAGAAACATTTTGCAAACAAGCCAATTCTTGGTACGATTTGCCCATGCGTTGGTTGGGGTTTAGTAAAGATTTCTATTACCAAGCAGGCCATGCGGCAGTTCTATTAGTTGAAAAAAATGGTAGAAAGTGTCATTACTTCGATTTTGGTCGTTATCATTCTCCTTTTAGCATGGGTAGGGTGCGCAGCGATCAAACTGATCCTGAGTTAGAAGTTTCTACTAAACCTGAGTTTTTTAATGATGGCGAGGAGATTCTTAACATTCGAGATATTCTTTTCGAATTGCAGTCCAATGCTTCTTATCACGGCGATGGGAGATTATACGCTTCGCAGTTTCCGATCAATTTTGAAAGTGCTTATCAAAAAGCAATTGAACTTCAGTCGAGGGTTTTCATACCCTACGGACCTTTTATTGCAAATGGTTCCAACTGTTCAAGGTTTGTTAGTAGTGTTATTGCAGCTGGTCATCCCCCTCTCGTCAATAGAATAAAACTTAAATACTTTGTTCCTACAACGCCAACAACACTGAGTAACGTAAAGGCCGGAAAGCACCCTTTAAGTGTCCCAAAACTTAGTGCTTTGGGAGAAAAAGTTAAAGTTGTTCGGCCTAACTACAGAGATTGGGCAAATAGTTTAAACTGGTTAAATGAAACTTTTCCCCAACCCGTTAAGCATATTAATATACCTCAAAATGCGCAATGGCTTAGTGGAGAGGGTTATGGATCATGGTATGCCATTAATGTTATCAACGAGGTAATTCATCTTTCAAAGTTCTCACCTAAAGGCGTTAAAGAGCATTCCACGCAATTTATTGCTGATAGTTTAAGCGTTGATTTTTCAAAGCCTTATAGTATAGCTTACCCAACAAATAATTTAGTTCTTACAATTATTCAGCAGGATGAAAAATTCTCATTTACACATAGAGCTGAAGAGAAACATGTTTCGGGTCAAGTAAATGTGGGCTAAATTCAACTGATTAAAAATTTTAATGATGAGTTCTATTGTTTACTACTATAATTTTGAACTGCAAATTCTTGAGGTTACCTATGATGGTGTTATCTCAATTGAAGATTTAATGGAATTTGGAAACAAAATTATGAAAGATAAAACCTTACCCTTAAACCTAAAAGTGTTGACCGATGCCACAAAAGCTGTGTATAATTTCACTGAAGATGATTTAACGGAAATTGCAATTGCTTTCAAAAATAATACTAGTCACTTTAAGTCGTTTAGGGGTGCCTTTATCTATGAGGAGCCATTAGGCCTTGCCTATTCTATTCTTTTTGAGAAGAAACAAGAGGTGGATAACTATCAACATAAGGTTTTTTCAACCAAACAAGCCGCACTAAAATGGCTCATAGAAGAGTAAGTAATATGTATAATAGTATTTAGCGATGGCACATATTAATATAATAGATTATCAGTCGGCTCAGGGGCGGTTAAAGCAAATTTACGATGAAATTGTTGCTAAACGTGGGAAATTGGCCGAGGTACACAAAATCCAAAGCCTTAACCCCGAAACCATTGTGCATCATATGGATTTGTATATGAGCATTATGTACAGTAAGTCTCCACTTTCTCGTGCCGAACGTGAAATGATGGGGGTGGTTGTATCGGTTGCCAATGGCTGCGCCTATTGCGCTAATCATCATCAGGAAGCGCTAAACGCCTACTGGAAGAATCCTGAAAGGGTTGAGAAACTAGGAGGAAAATATATGGAACTGGATTTGTCTCAAAGAGAGCTGTTGCTTTGTAAATACGCCCGTGAGCTAACGCAAACACCCCAATCTTTTGGCTCAAATAGCAACATAGAACCATTGCGCAATGCAGGCCTCGACGATAGAGCAATTCTCGATGCCACGCTGGTTGTGGCATACTTTAACTTTGTAAATCGTATTGTCCTCTCGCTGGGCGTTGACCTCGAAAACGATAAAGGAGCAGGGTATAAGTATTAAAAATATGAATACTCAATGTTATACCTATTTTGGCATATAACCTATTGATCTAATGATTAATCTGTTGTTTTCTCAAAATCTCACATAACAACCTATTATATAGTTAATTATGAATATTTTAGGCACACATTGAGTATTCATTATTAAAAATAAAAACTTAAACTTATGAAGCTTAAAAACTTACTAACCGAAGCCTTTAAACCGTTGGTTTTTAAAAGAGCTATCAGGGTTGCGCTAATTGTTGGTGTTATTCTGAATTTAATAAATCAATGGGGAAGCATTGTGAATGGATTTGAAGATTTTCACACAGCTCAGTTCTTTCTCACATTCCTAGTACCCTACCTAGTGTCGTCATACTCTTCTGCCTTAGCCAAATTTAATTTTGTGAGCGGCGAAGTGGCAGGCGTTGATGCCAGAATAAGTTGCTCAGGTTGTGGCGAAAGTGTAGTAAAGGTGCTAAAGGGCGATATGGTTCCCTACTGCCATAAGTGCGAAACCAAAACCCGTTGGAAAATGGTGGAGCTACTGCCGCCCGTTTCGGTAGTGGAGGACGATAGGATAAAATCCAACGCTCTTTTTGCCGAGTTTAATCCTGCTCCCGTACTTCGAGTCGATGCGAAAGGTCATATCCTTAGGGCTAACCCCAACGCCCGAATGCTTTTTGGCATTGAAGGGAATGGCGAGCATCTGGTTGATATTATTCCAGAGGTAATCGACTTAGATTTTCGTAAGTTTATAGAAACCAACAGCACAAAAACTTACCAGATTAAGGTGAACAACGATTACTACCAAATCGACCTGAAGGCAGTGAGCGATCTGGGCGTGTTTCATATCTACGCATCCAAGAATACGGCAATGGTTGAGGAGCGTAACCAGCGCATTATTTTCCAGACGGCCATCGAAAAAACCAGCGATTCGGTAATGGCAACCGATGTGGTTGGTCGAATAACCTACGTGAACCCTGCCTTTGAGGAGCATTCAGGTTACAAATTCGAGGAGGTAAAGGGCAAAAACCCTAGCATACTTAAATCTGGGAAGCAGTCGCCAGAGTTTTACGCCGAGATGTGGCAAACCATTGGTCAGGGCCAAATATGGAAAGGAATCTTCCAAAATAAGAAGAAGAACGGTGAGCATTATCACGAAAAAGCCACTATAACTCCTATTACCCGTGAGGATGGTAGCATCTGGTACTTTATGGCCATTAAGGAGGATGTTACCGAAGAGCTAAAAATGAAGGAAATGCTCAACTCTATGGCGCTGTTTGCCAAGCATAATCCCGCACCGGTACTTAGGTTCTGCCCCGATGGTAAGGTTAAAGAGGCCAATCCAGCAGCAAATAAGGTTTTTGGTGTTGGTAGCCTTGTGGAAATGAGTCTCTTCGAACTTGTACCCGAATTTAAGCAGCTAGATATTAAAAAGCTTATCGAGAAGGATGAAGAAACCACATTTACGGTAAAACTTTTCGACAAATACTTTCAGTTCGTCATTAAGGGTGTTAGCGAGCTAGACCTTTGCCACGCCTATGGTGCCGATGTAACGCAGCAGAAACTAGCAGAAGAACGAATAAATTCAATGGCGCTATTTGCCAAATTCAATCCAGCCCCTGTTCTTCGCTTTGATGTGAATGGAGAGATTGTTGAGGCCAATCCGGCTGCCAAGGCACTGTTCAAAACCGATATGCTAACCGGAAAGAGTATAGAAAGCTATATTGATGATTTTAGAGACCTTGATATTAAGCAGCTTATCGATAATAATACCGAACAGCTATTAACCCATTCTGCTGAAGGAAAACATTTTCAGCTATCGGTTAAAGGGGTCAGTGAAATAGGATTGTGCCACCTATATGGTGCCGATGTAACAGCCCAAAAAGAGGCCGAAAAGTTAATCGAGTCGATGGCTCTTTTTGCCAAGCTAAATCCAGAGCCCGTGTTCCGATTTGGACCAGATTTCAAGGTGATTGAGGCCAATCCAGCAGCCAAAGATACTTTCCCAAAAATGATTAGAGGTGAGGATATCCGAGAGGTGATCCCGCCATTTGAGGAATTGCCAATTGACAAGTTCATCAACTCCAATGCAAAGGAGCTTAGGGAGCATAAGGTAAACGACCATATCTATCGATTTATGCTACGTGGACTAGCCGACACTCAAGTTTGTCAGGTTTACACCTCGGATATTACCCAGCGGGTTGAGCAGGAGGAAAAGATCCGAGAGCAGGCTGAAAAAATTCAGAGTAGCATACAGTATGCCTACAGCATACAAACAGCTGTTTTGCCAGGTATTGAATACATCAATTCTGTATTGCCAGATAATTTCTTGCTTTACGAACCACGAGATGTAGTAAGCGGTGATTTCTACTGGTTAAAGCAAGTTCAGGATCAAATTGTAATTGTAATTGCCGATTCAACGGGGCATGGAGTCCCTGGAGCGTTTATGAGTATGCTAGGAGTTGCATTTTTAAATGAGATTGTAACTCCAGATAATCTATACGCCGATATGATCCTCAATAAGCTGCGCTCGCACGTTATCACCACATTGTCCAACTCCTCTGGTAGTCGCGCCGATGGTATGGATTTAGCCCTCTGTATAATCGATCCTAAAAGCAAAACCATTCAGTACGCAGGGGCAAATAATCCGTTTGTGCTAATTAATGCCGATGGCCTTAACGAGGTGAAACCCGATAAGATGCCCATTGGTAAATTCAGGCGCGATACAAATCCCTTCACCCGGCATATAATTGACTACAATCAGGGAGATGTTGTATATCTGTTCTCCGATGGTTTCCACGACCAGCTTGGTGGCCCAAATCTATTGAAATTTGGCTCGCGAAAGTTTAAGGATATGCTTGTTGAAATTCATACCAAGCCTTTTGCTGAGCAAAAGCAGATTTTAATGGATAGGATTACCGATTGGCGTGCCGATTACAATCAGATTGACGATATGCTGGTTATGGGATTCAGATTAAGTTAGCTAAGCCTTACTCCTAAAAGAATTATATCATCGGTTTGCGGTCTGTTGCCTTTATGTTTCTCAATGGTTGTGTTTAGTATTGTTTTTTGCTCGTCAAGATCTTTATTGCCTATACTGGCAATAAGGTCTTTGAGCCTGCGTGAGTAGAACTTTTTGTTGTTTTCACCCCCCATTTGGTCGGCATAACCGTCGGAGTACATGTAGAATGTTGTTTTAGCATTAAGCCTAAATATGTGGGTGTTGAAATTCTTTTCGGCTCCAAAGCAAACGCCTATTGGGCATCTATCGCCCTTGATCTCTTGCAAGTTTCCATTGGAGTATATAAGCACAGACTGATAGGAGGCGGCCACCTGCACCGTACTGTCTGATGATGAATATTTTAAAAGTGCCATTTCAATGCCATCACTATTATCAAGTTCCCAGCTCTTCTGGTTAAGAGCTTTCTTTAATCTATGCCTAAGCTCATCCAGCATTTCGTTGGGCTTTTCACAATTTGTAGTGTCAACAATCTCGTTAAGCAGGGTTATACCTAAAACGCTCATAAATGCTCCAGGCACGCCATGTCCGGTACAATCGCCAACGGCCACATAAATATTTCCATTTACTTCCCTGCTCCAGTAAAAATCGCCACTAACAATATCCTTAGGCTTATATACCAGAAAATAGTTTGCGATATGCTTGTCCAGAGATTTTTCAGAATTAAGCAGAGCGTCCTGTATTCGTTTTGCATACTCAATGCTTGCTAGTATATCATCTTTTTGCCTAGTAATTATGTCCTTTTGTGACACAAGCATATTGTTCTGGGTTTCAATCTCCTCTTTTTGGTTTTTTAATTCATTGTGGAGATCCTTTAGTTCAGCATAACTTTTTGCTAACTGCAAGTTTTTCTTCTCTATTCGGGCCTCGAATATCCTTGCAATGCGTCGTGCTGTGATTGAAGCAGCCAGGGCTATCAAAAACCCTAAAACTAAAGAACCCAGGATATAATTGCGCCTAATCAGGTTAAACTCTTTCTTAATTAGATCGTAGTTAGTGTGTGCTGCCATAAGCCATGGAGTGCCCGCAATGGGCTCCATATGAACGATATCAGTACCCATTTCACCCTGATAAAACAGGCCAGCTATTGCATCTCCCTGAATAATCCGATCGGGAACACTAATATTTACTTGGCTTGATAAATCGAAGGTGAAGCTGTTTGGCATCACCATTCCAATCATGGATGCATTAGGGTGGCATGCCAAAGATGCATCGCCTGTATCAAACATGCACAGAAAACCTTTTTCATACTCGGTTCCCTCGATGCTTTTTTGGAATCGGGTTCGTATGGTATCAAGGTCTAAACCCATTGACACCTCGTTCTCAAGCAGTTTGGCCATACTCTGGGAGTGTCGCTTGTTAACATCTAGCTGTATATCAACGTAGTTTCTTTCAATAAACGTCAAGGAAAGAGTAATACCAATAAATCCGATTATAAAAATTGATAAGCTTACGCCAAGAAATGTGTATACGTATTGGTTTGCTTTCATAATAATCAATTGTTTATAATTTCTGAAATTTAATGAATTAATTCTAAACTCGAAACAGTTGTCATCCATTAGCCATGTGTTATTTATATATCTTCTCTCTGCTGAATCATTATTGAGAACCTTTTACACATCAAAGGAAATTTTCTAGGGAAAGGATGTCCAAATGGTGAAAACATTGCTATAAACTTGATTATTTAGCACTTAGTGAACTTAGCATGGTAGGAGATAATGATACATTTTATAAAATAAACATTCCCCTAAAACATACTAAACTTAAACATTAAGTTTGTAGCAAAAAACCTAAACATATGTCCAAAACGGTTGTTTTTATTGAAATTAAATTGTAAATTACCACTAACCCACAATACTTGCTTATGCAAGGAGCAGCTAGGCAACCTTACCATAGAATGACTCTACTGGGCATAATTCTCTATACACTTGGAGCATTGCTGTCGATATGGGTATTAAGAATTGATATCGCCCCCACCACCCTATGGTTGCCTTTAGGAATTGGACTGGGAGTTATACTCCGTTTTGGCGAAAGGGCGTTACCCGGCTTGGCATTGGGCTCGTTGGCCTCGCATCTCCTTGTTCTAGGGTTTGATTTAGGTAACGGGGTTAACCCTACCCATATTTTTGTTGCAGCACTAGTTTCTTTAGTAGAAGTGGGAATCCTTCACGGAATTTTCAAAGCTTTTGTTTGGCTCAGAACTTATCGAACATCCACCGGAAAGCTACAACGAATAGTACCACTATCGCTGTTGTACCTTGTTGGAGCATTACTTTTTGCCCTGATCAACTCTGCGTTTTTAACTTTTAATGGCTTCTCTCTTGAAAAATCCTATCACCTACTAAACACCACGCTTGGCAATTTTGTCATTCTACTTCTGATTCCACCTATTACAGCTGTTCCCAAAAATGCTTACCCTATTTCCTACAGTAGCTATAAGGCTTACACCATCATAATTTTCACATCAATTACAGGTACTTTACCTCTATTCCCATTTTTTGAGAACATTACACTCCAGCTCTACTACGCAATTGTAAGTACCCTTGTCGTGCTTATTTCCACAAGTCAGAACTTTAGGATATATACTATTGCTCAGGCTATTATTATCTTGGTTACCACCTCAAGCCTTTACGCTTCGGGATTTTTCATAGATGCCAGTGTAGTTACAAATCATCTATTGCTATCAGCATCCCTAATTTTAATTTCGTATTACATAAATACTAAAATTGACGTTAGTATTGCAACTCCCCCAAAGCTAACAGCAAAAATATTTTCTGTTGAGGACGAAACAGAAAGGCAAGCTGATGAGTACCGCAGGTTAACCGAGGTGCTTTTTATTGAGGTTGATAAGCGGGCTAAAGCCGAAAAGGAGCTGGTGGAGAGTAAACGGTTACTTGCCAAGGCACAGGAGTACAGCGGCATTGCCACCTGGGAGTACTCCGTATCAACCAAACGGTTTAGGTGGATATCGTACAATAAGAACAAGCCCATACTAAATTTCGATATAGAGAAGGAAACGCTAAATACCTTTGCCAAAAGGCTTCATCCGGACGACCTTTACTCGCTTAGCAAGCTAAATCGTACGGCCGCTAAAACCAACAAAGATTTTGAGATTGAGGTTAGGATTACGAACGATGCCAATACATACAACTACTACCTGCTTAGGGGCAGAAACTTAATCGACAATAAAAAATCGGCACGGGTTGTAGGTTTAATTATGGATATAACCCAGCGGAAAAAATTTGAGCAACAGCTACTTGAGAAGGAGCAGAAGTATCAAGCCCTTTTCGATTCGAATATCGACCCGGTTTGTGCAATCTATGCCAGCAACTACCAGATTAAGGATGTGAACCCCGCGTTCGAAAAAGTGTACGAATACACCCGCAACGAGATTATTGGCAAACCTTACATCCAGCTATCCGCTGAACCCAACGAGACCAAAGATGCCATTGCTTTTGGTCGTCGTAAAGGCTACTACCGAATAACTCACCGTGTACATCTAAAAAAATCGGGAGTGAAATTCCTAATCGAGGCTAACCTCATGAGCTACAAGGTGAATGGCGAGGATATGCTGTTCATAATCACCCATGATATAACGGAACGGAAAAAAGCGGAGAACCTGCTGGCCGAACGAGAGCAGAAATTTAGGGCCTACTTTGATTCAGATCTTATAGGAATGGCCGAAATCTCTATATCAAAAGATATTATAAACCTTAATAATAAGCTGGTTGACATACTCGGGTACAAGAGCAAGAATGAGGCTACTCAATACAACTGGGAAGAGGTTACACATGTAGATGACCGAGAAGCTGAAGGCCGATTGTTTAACCAGGTTATTACCCACGCCACCGATGGGTATACGCTCGAGAAAAGGTTTATTGCCCAAGGCAATCGTTCTGTTGTTTGCAATGTTTATGTTAAATCAATAAAAAACACGCAGGGCATCATCTCGCACCTAGTTGTGCTGGTTGATGATATTAGCGAGCGTAAGAGAACGGAACAGGAGATACAAGAGAGTAAAGCCCAGCTGAGCCAAGCACAAGCTGTGGCGAAGCTGGGCAGCATTAGGCTACAACCCAGCAGTAACAGAATATTTTTAACAAACGAGGCATACGAGATATTGGGGCTAAAGCATAGGAGGCCAACCCTCTCAATTAATGATTTAATGAAAATGATTTTGCCCGGTTACTCAGCAAAATTTGGCTCCTTTATCACATCGCTTGAACAGGGAAACCCAGTTAGCGGCGATCACGAAATAGCGCTGTCATCCGCTCAAGGAGAGGTTAAATACCTAATGGTTAACTTTGGGCTAACCCTACAAAGCGATAACCAGGTTAAAGAGGTACTCATAACTTTAGCAGATATCACAAGAATTAAGATGGCCGAGATGGCTCTACTTGAGGCTAATGCCCTTAAAGATCAACTCTTCTCCATCATTGGCCATGATTTACGCTCACCAATCAGCTCCATCAATCAGCTGATCGACATCTTACATTCGCACTGGGCCGAATGGGATGAGGAAACTACATCATCAACCCTTGAAACCCTAAAAAGCACAAGTGCCGAAACCTTCAAACTGCTTGAGAACCTTTTGGAATGGGCAAAATCACAGCGTACCGAAAGTTTTAAGCCTGTACAGGTCGATTTAATCCCACTAATTGAGGACGTTGTTGTACTAACCAAGGGTTCAGCTAGCAGCAAAGGCATTTCAATTAAAAGGAACCTACTACCGAAAGCACCTGTCTTTGTTGATGTTGAGATGATTAAAACTGTTTTAAGAAATCTTATAAGCAACAGCATTAAATTTACTGCAACGGGTGGCCTAATCACACTCGATGTAAAGGAAAACAGCAATACGTTTCTTGTTTCGGTTACAGACAACGGAATGGGCATTATAAAAAAGGATCAACCCTTGCTTTTCGATAATGCATCTACCATAACCTCCCTTGGCACCAACAACGAGAAAGGTACTGGCCTGGGCTTAAAGCTTGTGAAAAAGTTTGTCGACAAGAATGGTGGAGAAATATTTGTTGAGTCCGAACCAGGTGTGGGATCAAAATTTTCGTTTACACTACCAAAGATTAATCAGCTTTAGCAAGTGAGAATCCGTATTCCGCTTTACGAAACTTTTAATACATTAGCAGAAAATTTTAGCTTATGATTATTGTTGGTCTTGCACTATTCTACCTATTCGCCCCCCTAGTAATTCTGCATCTTTGCCATCGCTACCCACTAGTAAATAAGCTTGGGGCTGTAATTATAGCCTATATGGTAGGGCTGCTTATTGGTAATATTGGGCTACTGCCCAGCTTTAGCACGTTTCTTAATGATTTTTTGCTAACGAATCCTGGCACTACGATTGACCAGGTAGAGGCTATGCATACCAGCGGACAGATTGAGAGCAGCGATGTTTTGGCATTCAAAATCTACAACCTTCGCGATATGCTCATGAGCATTACCATTCTGTTGGCCATTCCCTTGCTTCTCTTCTCGGCCAATGTGGCACAGTGGAAAAACTTAGCCGGCAAAACGGTTGCATCGGTTGTAATCGGATTTTTTGCCGTTGTTGTGGTGGTGGTTGCAGGGTTTTTCATCTTTAGAGATGAAGGCACAAAAGACCTTTGGAAAGTGGCAGGCCTGCTTATTGGGGTATACACGGGAGGTACACCCAACCTTGCCTCGCTAAAAATGATGCTCGATGTTGATGCCAATACCTACATACTTACTCACACCTACGACCTAGTGGTTGGTGTGGTATACCTAGCATTTCTTATGACCATTGGTCAAAAGCTTTTTCACAAATTTCTGCCCAAGTTCCCCCTTTCCTCAACCAATGATTTTGGAGAGAACCACACCAGAGACGATCCGTTCTGGGGAATTCTGAAAAAAGATAAGTTTATCCCGCTGCTTAAGGCTTATGGTGTTGCCATAGCCATTTTTGCTGTGGGCGGTGCCCTCAGCATGCTGGTACCCCAGGGTAAGGTGATGGTGGTGGTAATACTTACGGTAACAACCCTTAGCATTCTGGCCTCACTAATCCCAAAAATAAACCAAATAGACAAAACATTCGAATCGGGGATGTACCTTATTCTTATATTCAGCTTGGTGGTATCCTCGATGGCCGACGTGCGAAACTTTGCCGGGTTAACCCCAGGACTACTTGCATACATTAGCCTAGCCGTTTTTGGATCGCTATTCCTTCAGGTTATACTGGCAAAGGTATTTAAGGTAGATGCCGATACAACCATGATAACCTCGGTAGCGTTTATCTGCTCGCCACCCTTTGTGCCGGTAATTGCAGGAGCACTTAAAAATAGGCATATCATAGTTTCGGGAATAACCATTGGAATTATTGGCTACGCCATTGGTAACTACTTGGGCTACCTTGTTGCAGAGATGCTGAGTAAGTTTTAATCGAAATGGGAAGTACAAAAAAGGGGAGTCAAAATTTGGCTCCCCTTTTTTTGGTACTACTGCAATTTTAGTGGAATGATTTTAGGGTCGGAAGTCCGAAGACCCCCGCCTGAACGATGCAGTCGGGCAGGGAAGTTGGAAGGTTGAAGCATGTTAATTCTGTCTTCTGACTTCTGTCTTCAAACCCAAACCAAAGATTTAGGTTTACTATAATTTACATTCTTCCATTAAATTTGTGGTAGAACCTTTTTTTTATTACCTGACATTCTACACCTTTGCAGCAATGGCGATAACCTTCACCACATCGCCCGTTGCATCGGTTACAGGGGTATAGGTTTCACTCAGGGTTATCTCAGTTGTATCAATCTTACCCTTGAAAAGCTGATGCCTAACAATGCCCTTGCTCAAGTCACCCCAAAGCGATTGGCTATCGGCCTGCTTACCTCCCATTAGACCATACAGCTCGGAGTGCTGCTTACCAACCAAATCGTTGGCTGGGATGCCAATCAAGCTAGCAAGCTGATTGTTGACCCGAATAACCTCACCCTTTGCGTTGTACTCAGCCACGCAGGTAGATGAATCTACAACCTCAACAAAGGCTTGGTACTCCTCAGCTTGTTTGGCTAGGTTTTCAATATTTTGTTCGGCCTCCTTCAGATCGGTAATAATGCGGCTAATGCCCCAGGTTCCTACAACCCTGCCATCAATATCGAACAGAGGCATTTTGGTGGCCGATACCCAGTTTTCCTTTCCATCCTCATAGGTTTCGCGGGCAACCCTATCTACAATTGCAGTTTTCGACTGCATAATTTCCTGCTCTTCATTGTAAAACTTTTGGGCATTCTCCTTGGTATGGAAATCGAAATCGGACTTACCCACCAGCTCCTCGGGGCTATTGGCATTGAATAGTTTAACCATCGACTTGCTAATGCGAATGAAACGGCTTCGCTCATCCTTAAAGTAGATATAGTCGGGGATGTTGTCCATAAGGGCGTTCAGTAGGGTCAGCTCCTGCCGCAGCTCTTGCTGAATTCGCTCCTGCTCAACACGTTTACGCTCCATCTCTTCCTGGGTGGCTTGGAGTTCCTCCATATTTTGGCGCATCTCCTCCTCCTGAGCCTGCATCTCCTCGGCCTGTTGTTGCGACTGCTCCAGCAGCATCTTGGTTTTGGTGTTAATTCTCACCGATAGCAAGGTAGAGGCGATGCTCTCTGCTATCCGCTCCAAAAACTCAACCTCATGCTGCTCAAACACCTTGAATGAGGCCATTTCAATTACCCCCAAAACATTATCCTCATGCTTTAGGGGAACCAGCACCACAAACCTAGGTGTGGCTTTGCCCAAACCTGAGGTGATCTCTACATAGTCATCGGGGATTTCGGTGAGCTGTATTGTTTCCTTCTCAAGGGCACAAGCGCCAACAAGGCCCTCCTTCAGGTCGACCCTTTTATTAAGATACTTTTTACGATCCCAAGCGTATGCCGATATCAGCTCAAAGTACTTTTCGCCACGCTCCTCCTCGTTTAGGATAAACATAGCAGCCTGATTGGCCTCTAGGTACTTAACAACATTTTTCACAATATCGTCAGCTAGCAGCTGGATATCGTCGTTATTCTGGCGTAGGATGTCGGCAAACTTGGCAAACCCCTCGTTGGCCCAGGCACGCTTTCGGTCCTCCTCTTTCCTCCTATCCTCGTCTAGCTTGGCCTGCTTTAGGCTATTTCGCATATCTATTAGTGAATTACCTAGTATATCCTTTTCGCTAAGCAATTCAAGGTCACTCTCGAGCTGCCCATTACCTATGTCAAGGGCAAACGATGTTTTTTTGTTCAACCCATCGATTGATCGATTGAATGCTTCGGCCATCTCCTCTATCTCATCATTCGAATTAATATTGAGTATCAAATCTTTGGATATCTCTCCGTTAGCCATCCTTTTCAGCGAGTTGGTAATCCCAACTATTGGTTTTGTTAGGCTATTAGAAATGAGGATGAGAATAATTACGATAACCAGTAAAGCCATGATGCCAACTGCAAGCGAGATATACAGCATACGATTGGCCGTTTGCATAACTTGGCGGTAGGGTATAGAAATGGCCAAGGACCAGCTCTTGTCAATTCCATCGACCTTAACGGGAGTGAAAAACATGTAGTGTGAACTGCCATCCACCTCGGTTCGTACAAAGGTAAACTCCTCCCCTTTCTGAACGCGCTCGGTAATCTTCTGCTGCTCAGCTTCGCTGGGGTATAAATCTGTAATACTTTTGCTTATCAAATCGCTATTGGGGTGCCCAGCAACAATCCCTTCGTACGAAAGTAGAAAGGCAAAACCACCCTCAAGGGTTTCGACCTTACTAACCAAATCTTGCAGTGCAGTAAGCTCAAGGTCGAGGCCAATAAGTCCTACAAACTTTTTATCAATCTGAATTGGAGAGGCAATGGTTGTCATCATCCTAGCCTCACGCGATCCATCCTCAACCACATCGAGGTACGGCTCCCAAATATCATCGGCATTCCCCTTTTTGAAAGCACCATATAGATCTGGATCCCCATCCATACTTCGCTCCTCCTTAGCGCTGGAAAACACATTGTTATCCTCACGTAGCACGTACATTAGTATTCGTCCAAATTCCTTGTCGTAATTAGGAACAAACCCGTAGTACTCCCAGCTATCCCAGATAATGTATACGTGTGGGTTTGCTCTTAGTACTGGCTCGTACATTTTTAGGTACAGCTCTGTCCACTGCTCGCTGGGCATCTGTTGATATACGCTAAGGGCCTGAGCTAACGTACGAGTGATGGTAATATTTTTCTCGAAAAACCGGCTGATCTCTCCAGCAGAATTCTCGGCAAGGAGTTCAGTCTTTTCTAGGGTCTCGTTAAGTATTGTTTGGCGAGAACTAATAACTATATAGCCAATAGAAATAACATAAAAAATTGAGAAAACGGATAGGATGTAAAGAATAATCTTTTGACGGATAGTGCGTTTATTTTTCATTGCAGCAACGATTTTATTAGCAAGGTAAATTTAGGGATTTATTTTGGGATTACGACTGTTCACGGTTTGTTTATAGTTTTGGGGGCATGTATCGAATCGAATTAAATATTTACCAAGGCATCAGGAAAAATCGCTCACAAAAAAATCTTTAGCAAAATTCACCAAGTAAACCTTCTCGGTAGCTCTAGTTAAGGCAGTGTATAGCCATCGTAAGTATTCCTTACTAATCATATCATCGCGAAAAAAACCTTGATCAATATACACATGCTTCCACTGCCCCCCCTGTGCCTTGTGGCAGGTAACCGCATAGGCAAATTTTACCTGCAGCGCATTGAAGTATGGGTCGGCCTTAATTTTTTTAAAGCGACTCCTTTTATTGATCTCATCGGCATAATCGAGCGAAACGCTTTCGAATAGCTCATTGGATCGGCTCGACGGGAGTGCGGGTGCATCAAGGGCAAGGGTATCGAGCATGATAACAACGTCAAGCTCCTGCTGCTGGTAGTCGGCAAGCTTCACGGTAACCTCCGCAAAACGAAATCCATGGAGCTCTTTCATACCCTTAATACGAACCACCTCAACGATATCGCCATTGGCAATAAAATTTACATCTTGAACCTTTTCGACCCAAAAATAATTGTTTCGGACCACCATGAGCAGGTCGCCAATGGAAAGTTCCTCCTCGCGCCATAGTATCTGGTTGCGAATTCCTTGATTGTACTTGTTTGCCCGTTTGTTGGAGTAGCTTATCACCATTGTATCGTCAATACCCACCTTTGAGTAGCTACTTTCAAGGGTTTCTACCAAGTCAACCCCTGAGAGCCTTACAATATCATCAAAGCCCACGAGTTGAAACTTGGGGATTTCGATATGGTTTTTGGCAATGTAGGCGCGCAATGAGGTTGCATTGCTCAGAATTCCCGAATCAGCAGCCTGCCTTACCACCTCATCGAGAGTGATTTCAACTACTTCATATCCATAGCTCTCCAGAACACGTTTATCTAGCGCAGGGCTAAGGTCGAGCCTAACGGGTGGCAGCTGAGCCTGATCGCCCACTAGCATCAGTCGGCAATTATCCCCATCATCTATAAATTGGATAAGGTCCTCAAGCACATTTCCCGATCCAAAGGAAGAGTCTTCGGCGGAAGAATTGTTGATCATAGAGGCCTCATCTACAATAAATATGGTATTGCTGCTCTTATTCTGGTTGAGTACAAATCGGCCTATGGCCTCATTCTGCGACTGTTGACGATATATCCATTTATGAATAGTAAAAGCAGGATAACCTGAATACTGAGATAGAACCTTGGCTGCACGGCCAGTAGGAGCCAAAAGGACAACCTTAACTCCCTGCATCAACAAAGCCCTTACGCAAGCAGCGATAAGCGTTGTTTTACCAGTTCCTGCGTAGCCCTTGAGTAAAAATATTTGCCGATCACTTCTATCGGTAAAAAAATGGGCAAGCATATGCGATGTAATCTCTTGGCTTTTAGTCAACTCAAAACCAATGCTTTTGATTAGCGTTTTTTCGAGGGCTTCTTTTTTCATTACAATAAATGAATAAAAATTGCTTTAGGTGTTAGATTTTAATTATATGTTTATAAATTTGCAGGCAAACTTAAATTAAATTGAGTAAAATGAAAACCGTTTATCAAATTCTACTACTAGTTCTCATAGTGGTTTTATCGTATCTGGTATTTGAAAGCATTATGAACCCTATTCGTTTCAATAATGAAAAGGATAAAAGGTATGCAAAAACCATCGATCGTTTAAAAGATATTAGAACAGCTCAATTGGCATATCGTTCTGTACACAACAAATTTACCGGCAGCTTCGATACACTTATCAACTTTGTTAAGTACGACTCGTTTCGCGTGGTTAGGCAAATTGGTTCAATGGACGACTCCCTAGCCCTTGCTCAAGGCCTTGTTCGCCGCGATACGGTTGCAATAAGTGTACTCGACAGCTTATTCAAGAAAGGGTATCCTGTTGATTCACTTCGATACGTTCCTTACACCGGTGGAGCAGAGTTTGAGCTAGGAGCTGGAGAGCTACTTACGGGTTCTGGGCTAAAAATTAAGGTTTTCGAAGCCAAGGTGCATAACGACGTCCTCCTTAAAGGGCTTGATCGTCAGCTTGTGATAAACGAAAATGACCTAAGAAAAAAGTTGGAGCGTTTCCCTGGCCTGCAGGTTGGCTCGCTAACTGAAGCAACAAATAATGCTGGAAACTGGGAATAGGATGGGGTAACTATGCAAAAGTTTGAGCTTTTCGACGAAACCTTTGATCCTTTCCGTACCGAATCATACGAATTATCCATTCAGGTATCCCTGAATGGATTTTCTTTTTGTGTAAAGGATTTAACCCGCAACCTATTCATTGCACTTGGGAACAAGGACTTTGAACAACCAGTGGTATTTGTTGATGATTGGAACAACAGGATTGAATGGATTTTTAACCAATACGAATGGATTCGAAAACCATTTAAAAAGATATATCTTTGTTACCAGTCGCCTAGATTTGCTTTAGCACCCAAGCAGTATTTTGAACCCCAAAGGGCCAAGCAAATCCTAACCATTTCACATCGTATAGAGGATCTAGAGGAGGTAAGGTACCATAGTATCGATAAGGATACCATATGTATATTCAGCATCCCCTCGTCTCTTACCGCTAGCTTTATCAATGTACATCCAAATGTTCATATCGTGAGCAGTGGTAGCGCTCCGCTGAACTTTCATCTTTCCAAATTTAAAATCAGACCCGCACCACAGCTAACTATAGCAGTGATCAATTCATTCATCATAATAAACCTTACTAAGGGCGGGCAGCTGCTTCATGCTGGATCCATAAAGCAACTAGGTAGCGAAGAAACAACATACCATCTGGTTAATATATGCAATCAGCTCGATATAGCCCCTTCTGAAGTAGAAGTTACCCAGCTTGGTAGGTTACGCGACCAGGCGGAAACATGGACCCTACTCAATCGATTCTTTAAATCAATAAAACTCGAGGATAGCATAAAACATTCTCATTTTAGCTACCAGCTAAGCCAATATAAAGCTGAGTACGCAAATCTTTTTAACCTATCGCTATGCGAATAGTTAGTGGCACCTATAAAGGGAGGATATTTAGCCCACACAAAACCATAAAAGCCCGTCCAACAACAGATATTGCCAAGGAGGGGCTTTTTAATATCCTTTCCAATAGCTACAATTTTGAAGATATCAGCGTACTCGATCTCTTTTCGGGCACAGGCAGTATAAGCTTCGAATTTGCCTCAAGGGGATGTCAGAGCATCCATTTGGTGGAAATGAATATCCACCACTTCAGCTTCATCCGCAAAGTTCGAGACGAACTCCAACTCGATCAAATAACTCCCATACGCCATGATGCATATAAATTCCTGAAGAATTGTAAGATTAAGTTCGATATTATTTTTGCAGACCCTCCATACGAATTTAGAGGCATTGAGTCCATTCCCGACCTAGTATTCCAGAATACCCTCCTCAAAGACAATGGGTTGCTAATCATTGAACATTCGAAACGGGCAGATCTATCGAAACTCAGCAATTACAAGGAAACCAGAAATTACGGAAATGTTCATTTTAGCTTCTTTAAAACATAATTTTTTTTTGGAAAAGGTATTGCAGATATAAAAAGAAGATTTATCTTTGCACCGTCAAAAATAGAGACACGTTCAGTAAAGCAATATTGGTTCGGTAGTTCAGCTGGTTAGAATACATGCCTGTCATCTCGTCACGGGTGACGAGACGAGTTCGAGGCTCGACCGGATTAAAATTATGTTGAAGTCGTTCTTTTTTGAAATATTGGTCCGGTAG
>Ga0334900_1001161_pt1 | contig 30650 bp, 26 predicted proteins | sample GraSluR3_MG_2_FD_207231 | JGI IMG/M metagenome (GOLD analysis project Ga0334900, IMG submission 207231) | Sludge microbial communities from methane-producing bioreactor in Wageningen University, Netherlands - Granular Sludge_31_08-R3 | ecosystem: Engineered > Bioreactor > Anaerobic >... | reverse complement strand
CGGATACACTGGGAAATCCCGGTGAGAAAGCCACAGAAAAAGCTGAATCGAGGAACAGAATGACTGATATCAACTCCCGGGAACTTCCGGTTTTCTCGGTAAGCCAGATCACCGGCCTCATAAAGGAGACCCTTGAAGGGGGCTTTCGAGATCTTTCCGTGGAAGGAGAGGTATCCAATTATCGTCCAGCTTCCAGCGGTCACGTATATTTCAACCTGAAAGACCAGAACGCCATGATTGCCTGCGTTTTGTTCCGCAATGCGGCTGCCCGGCTCTCCTTCTCTCCCAGGGACGGCCAGAAGGTGCGGGTCAACGGCGATCTTTCAGTCTATGCCAGGCGGGGAAACTACCAGATTGTCGTTACCCGTATGGTTCTGGCCGGGGAAGGGGAAATCCTCGCGATGCTTGAAGAGCGCAAGCGGCGTCTCGCCCTGGAAGGACTCTTTGACGAGGATCGCAAGCGCCCCCTGCCCCTCTTCCCCGACCGCATAGCCGTTGTCACCTCCCCCACAGGGGCGGCCATCCGTGACATTCTCCAGGTCCTGCAGCGCCGCCATTCCGGGATGTCCGTCAGTATCCTGCCTGCTGCCGTCCAGGGTGAAGGGGCGGCAGAGCAGATTGCCAGGGGAATCAGGACAGCCAATATTCACAAGATGGGGGACGTCATCATCATCGGCCGGGGAGGAGGTTCCCTGGAAGATCTTCTACCCTTTTCCGAGGAAAATGTTGTCAGGGCTGTAGCCGAGTCGACTATCCCGGTAATATCCGCGGTGGGGCATGAGATAGACTGGGCTCTGAGCGATTTTGCCGCGGACCTGAGGGCCCCGACCCCTTCGGCAGCGGCGGAAATTGTATCCGCTTCCAGGGATGAACTCCTTAACCGGGTCCGCTCCGCCCTGAGACAGCTCCTCAGCGGTATCAGGACAAGAACAGGCCGGGCACAAATGCTGGTAGAGCGCTTTTCGCCGGAATACATGGAACGGACGCTGCGGCAGAAAATCCAGCCCTATCTTCTGCGCCTCGATGACGACAAGGAGGTCCTCATCAAGGCCCTGCGTCTGCGCCTGAAGGATTACTCCCACCGCATAGCCATGAGCAGTGAACGCCTCCGTTCAGGTTCTCCCCGTCACATTATGGAAAAGGGCTATGCCCTGGTTCGTCACAGAGGGAAAATACTGACCGACAGTTCAAAAGCAGCCACGGGAGACCCGATTTCTATCCGGCTGTACAGAGGCAGCCTGGACGCCACCATACATACGCTATATTCCCCGGAAAAAGAGGATACCGATGAAGGGATTTGAAGAACGTCTGAAACGGCTTGAAGAGCTGAGTGAAAAGATCCACGACGAAGAGATCGATCTTGACGAGGCCATGGCCTGCTTTGAAGAAGGGATCAAGCTTGCCCGTGCCCTGGAAACGGACCTTGCAACGGTCGAACGAAAAATCGAAATCCTTGTGAATCAGGCTGATTCGGAGGAAGAAAAACCCGTACTGGAACTGTTTCCGGAGCTGAATTCAGGAAAGGATCAGGAATAACAGCCTGACCGCTCCGTCAGGGCAGCCCTTCGACCCTGTCGCCGACATCTATTCCCGCCCGTTCAAAGGCACCCCGGTTCAGTTCCAGAGCGTAGCGAACTGAACGGCTCGACTGGACCGGCTGTTCGTTATGGGGTACAAGATCGTGGATCTCCTTTATGGTACCGTCCTTCGCGATATAGGCAAGGGAGAGGGGGATCTCCGTGTTCTTCATCCAGAAGCTCAGACGCTGATCGTAGGGGAACACAAAAAGCATGCCTCTGTTGTCCGGAAGGGATTTGCGGAACATAAGTCCCCGGCTTCGTTCCTCCTGTGAGTCTGCGACCTCGACAATAAAGGTCGCATCCTTGATCCGTATTTCCAGCGTCTCCTCTCCCGGACTGCATGAACTGTTCGTGACAGCAAGCAGCAGAAAGATGATTACAGCGAAGACGTGAACAGCTGATCCTTTAAAAACGGGAAAGGAAATCATCGCGGCTGATTCGTTCATAGGACTCAAGGGTTTCGCCCTCCTGCCTGACGGCGGCAAATAGTGCCCTGTCAATATAACGCAGCATTACCGGCCGCTCAAGGGAAATTCTGACATCTCCGTCTTCCCAATAAGCCCGCTGGGGAGAGAGGTCCGTAGGATTGCCGTACTTTCCTGTCAGGGTCGTATAGATGGAATAATAATCGATGGTCTTCGGATTCATGACCAGCAGCATGGCGTACAGTCGATCCCCGGCGCTGAACTGGAACTGGGCAGAGGAGAAAAAACCGAAACCTTCCACCTCCATCAGACTGAGATTTTCCCGCTCCAGGAGAGAAACATCCGGATCTCCACGGTAGAGAAAATCATTACTGGAAAGGAGTTCATTCTTTATGTCCGCCATGGACATTCCCAGTTCGAGGGAATCAAATCCCCGGGGAAGCGGTTCCGGGGCAGGCCCTTCCTGAGCAATCAGCGGTGTACATGCGAGAAGAACCAGGGCAGCGATCATTCCTATCTTGATACCGGGGCTTATCACTCTCCGATTATCGGCAGGCGGAAGCATTGTCATGATAGTATGGAAAGGACCGGAAGAATCCTTTAGTATCGGACAAAACACAGGAAGAACGTAGAAGGAGGACCCTGTGCATTTTGATCTGAAATACGGCACAAGCACGCTGCCCCTGGATATTGACGACCAGCAGATACTGGACCTTATCCATCCAGGAGACCAATCCCCCCTTCCAGAGCCCTCCCGGGCGGTGGAAAGGATGCTCGCTGAACCCCTGGGAACAGAGGCACTGGCGGACATGCTTCAGAAAAGAAGCCCAAAACGGCTGGTCATGGTCGTTAACGATATAACCCGTCCCACCCCCTACTCCGTGCTGATGCCTCCCCTGCTTCGATGCATCGAGGATGCCGGAGTAGCCCGGGAGAGTATTACCCTCATTACCGCAACGGGGATCCACAGCCCCCACACGCCGGAGCAAAACCTTCAGGTATACGGAAAGGAGCTGGTGGAGAACTACCGCATTCTCTGCCACGATGCCGAGGATGATGCCAACCTTGTCAATAAGGGACGGCTCCCCTCGGGCTATGATTTCCTCGTAAACCGCACAGTCGATGAGGCGGACTTCCTTATAACTATCGGGGTGGTTATGCCCCATTTCTTTGCCGGTTATTCAGGGGGACGCAAATCAATCCTCCCCGGCGTCTCGGGAAAATCCACGGTCCAGTTTAACCATGCCCGGATGGTTGAGCTGATGGACGATCTTCCTCCGATCCGAGAGAACCCCATCAGCCAGGAGATGATTCACGCTGCACGGATGGTGGGCGTGGATTTTATCCTCAACGCGCTTACCAACGATGACGGCGAGGTAATCGATGTCTATGCAGGGGACCTGGAAAAGGCCTGGTACGCGGCGGTGGAAAAATCTGAAGAGCTCTATGTCAGCAGAATAAGCAAAGCTGCGGATATAAGCATCGCTTCGGCCAGCGGATTCCCCCGGGATATAAATATCTACCAGGCCCAGAAGGCCCTGGACCATGCCGACAAGGCAACCCGGCCCGGGGGAACTATTATCCTTGTTGCTGAATGCGGCGGAGGATACGGGGACAGGGTTTTTGAGAATTTCATGAAGAAAGGACTCTCTCCGGAGGGTATAATGAAGGAGGTCAGGGAGAACTTTGTAATGGGCGGACACAAGGCTTACTGCTTTGCCAAGGTAGCGGCTGAAAAACAGGTAATCCTGGTCTCCTCGGCCTCAGAGCAGCTTACCGCAAGCCTCTTTGCGGAAAAGGCGGCAAGTCCCCGGGAAGCCCTGGAGAAAGCTGTTCTCCGTCACGGCCGGGACGTCAGGATTCGGGTAATGCCCGAAGGCGGAGTTACCCTTCCGTCCCTGATCCGCTGACACTCGGGTAAAAGGCATGGAACTCTTCTCTTCCGAAAGCATTTCCTCTGCACCCCTGGCGGACCGCATGCGTCCCAGGACCCTGGACGAATTCGCCGGTCAGGACCACATAGTCGGTCCGGGACGTCTGCTGCGCAGGGTTATCCAGGCGGACCAGCTCTCCTCCCTCATCTTTTACGGCCCTCCGGGGACCGGAAAAACAACCCTGGCCCGGGTGATCGCAGGTTCCACAAAAAGCCATTTTATTACCCTTAACGCCGTACTCTCGGGGGTAAAACAGCTGCGGGAGTCCATCGACGAGGCCCGGGAAAAACGGGAATACTACGGTCGCCGTACGACCCTCTTTATCGACGAGGTTCACCGCTGGAACAGGGCACAGCAGGACGCCCTGCTCCCCTGGGTGGAGAACGGAACGGTTATTCTTATCGGAGCTACCACGGAGAATCCCTATTTTGAGGTCAACTCCGCCATGGTAAGCCGAAGCCGGATTTTTCAGCTAAAACCCCTTGGCGACGGCGACCTCTACCGGGTGGCGAATATGGCGCTGGAAGACCCGGAACGAGGCTACGGACGCTTTCGCGTGAGTATCGACCGGGATGCCCTGGACCACCTGGTGCAGGTTGCCAACGGCGACGCCCGCACCCTGCTGAACGCCCTGGAACTGGCGGTGGAGACGACCCCGGAGTCCTTTCCTCCCCCCGAGGGAACCGAAATCCGTGTAAACCTCGCGGTCGCCGAGGAGAGTATTCAACGCAAAGCGGTGCTTTACGACAAGGAAGGGGATTACCACTTCGACACGATATCCGCCTTCATAAAGTCGGTCCGCGGTTCCGACCCCGATGCGGCCCTCTACTGGCTGGCAAGAATGGTCAAGGCCGGGGAGGACCCGCGGTTTATCTTTCGGAGGATGCTGATCTCCGCCTCGGAGGACATCGGCCTTGCGGATCCCCAGGCCCTCGTTTTTGTCCAGTCCGCGGCCGCCGCTTTTGACCGGGTCGGTCTTCCGGAGGGACAGTTCCATCTGGCCCAGGCGGTACTCTACCTGGCGACAGCGCCGAAATCCAACTCCTGCCTGGGCTACTTTGACGCCCTGAACTCCCTGGAGAATGAGACCCTCGGTGATATTCCCAAGCATCTGAAAGACCCCGGCAGGGACGCCAAAGCCTTCGGTCATGGCCAGGGCTATCAATACCCCCACGCCTACCGTGACCACTGGGTGGCCCAGCAGTATTTGCCCTCAGCCCTGGCTGGACGGGTCTTCTACAAACCGGGAGATCAGGGCCATGAAGGGTCCCTCAAGCCCCTTCTGCAGCAACGCAGGGAGGAGCAGATCGCCGCCGCTCTGGAGGAGTCTCCGGAGGTCCTTACCTACAGCCCCGGGGACCGACGGCGCGAGCGCTGGGCAAACCGTACGGTAAGCGGAGCCGCGGCGATGCAGAAAACCCTGCGGGACAAGCTCTTTGATCTCTTTGAATGGCAGCGGCACTGGCGTGTGCTGGATATCAGTCCCGGGAGCGGCCTTTTTTTGACCGAAGCCCTTCGGCGCTGTCCTGAAGGGGGAGTTGTGGTCTGTGGAGCGGACAGTTCCAGTCGGGAACTTTTTGAACATCTTACATCCGGACTTCCCGCCCCGGAGCAGCCGCTTCTGCTGGAAGCTCCCTTTCCCGATGCCATCGAGTCCCTGCCGGCGGAGGAGCGGCTCTTCGAAGTCCTCATGGGTCGGGACACGTTGATCAGAAACCCGGACCGGGAGCTTCTCTTCCGGCACAGCGCCTCCTGCCTGCAGCCCGGGGGACGATTGATTCTTGCAGAGATTATGCCCCGGGAAGGATCCAGGCTTTCGGAACTGCTTTCCGGTGCGGATGCTGACCCGCAGCTTCTGTCCAGATATCGGCAGGCAGAAGAAGCAATATATACCGATTCGGACAATCCCCTGGTTAACTGGAGCAGCTCCGGGCTCCGGATACTCCTGGAAAAGAGCGGTTTCATCATCGATCTTCTGGAAAAGCGGGAGCACCGCTTTGAACAGAACCTGTCGGAAAAGCTCATCAATTCATGGTTCGATCCTGAATCCGGGGGCTTCGGTACCCGTATGAGGGTTCATCTCCGGCCCGAAGAAATGAAAGCCCTGAAAGAGACGGCATTGAAGCGTTTAAGCGAAAGAAAAGTTCAGTGGAAAAGATCCTACCTGCTTGTCGGCTGCCGGAAACAAAATCGCTAAGGTAAGGGCAGCTCCAAAAACAGGGGATTTTTAAAAGCGCCTCTATTGACATTTTTTCCTTTTTTAGGCATCTTTGCACCACGTTCACGGTGGGCATAGTTCAGTGGTAGAGCACCAGATTGTGGTTCTGGGTGTCGCGGGTTCAAATCCCGTTGCCCACCCTTTGCTTTATTCCTGTTGGAATTTTGCACCGGAAGGAGCCTTTGAATGCGTCCGTAGCTCAGCTGGATAGAGCGCCGGACTTCGAATCCGTAGGTCGCAGGTTCGAATCCTGCCGGGCGTAATCAATTGGGCCGTTAGCTCAGCTGGCAGAGCAGCAGACTCTTAATCTGCGGGTCGAAGGTTCGATCCCTTCACGGCTCAATATCGGAAACCTGAGGTTAAAAAGAGAAATACCCCGGGTTGACGAAAACAGTTTAGTGTGTATAATGGGGCTCCATCGCGAGAGTGGTGGAATTGGCAGACACGCTAGACTTAGGATCTAGTGCCGCAAGGTGTAAGGGTTCAAGTCCCTTCTCTCGCAATAGATCCTGCAATTCGCGCGAGAGTAGCTCAGTGGTAGAGCTCCACCTTGCCAAGGTGGATGTCGCGGGTTCAAGTCCCGTCTCTCGCTCTATTGATAAAGCGATCTGGTTGTCTCCAGATCGCTTTTTTTGTACTCCCTAATTATACTCAATAGAGTATTCCCGTTAAAATCGGGAATACAATGATTGCTTGTTTGTGAGGTTAAGATGGTTGCGAATAAGGAAATTGAAAAACTGGAAAAGTCCGCTGTAAAACTGACGGTTACAGTGGCCAAAGACGAGGTACGTAAAGAGTTCGACGGGCTGGTAGATAAATACTGCAAAACAGCCCATATAAAGGGCTTCAGAAAGGGAAAGGTGCCCGCAGGGATTCTTCTGCAGAAATACGGCGACAGTATCCGCTACGAGACCTCCATGAAGATCATTGAAGAGAGTCTGAAAGAGCTCTTCGAAGAGATCGAGGAACGACCCATTGCCTACTCCACCCCGGAACTTCAGGACGAGGCCATGGTCAGCGAGGACGAGGATTTTACCTTTTCCGTCAAGTATGACGTTTTTCCCGATATCAAGCTTGGCGAATACAAGGGACTGAGCGTTGAGGAGCCTGAAGTCAAGATCGGCAAGAAGGAGATCGACGAGGAGCTTGAAAAGATCCGGGACCAGAACTCTGTTGTCATGGAAAAGGAAAAACCCGTTGCAAAAGACGATATCGTTACCGTGGATTACGCCGAACTGGATGAAAACGGCCAGGAGATAGAGGGCACCCGCCGGGAGGATTTTTCTTTACCGTGGGTACCGGGTACAACATGTACAAGATCGACGATGATCTCATCGGAATGAAATCCGGTGAAGAGAAAGAGATAAAGAAGAGTTTTCCTGAAGACTTCGAGTACCAGGAGCTGGCGGGCAGCGAGAAGACCATCAAGGTCAGCCTGAAGGTTGTCAAGGAAAAGCAGCTCCCCGCCCTGGACGATGAACTGGCCCAGGATGTAAACGAGAAGTTCGAAACCCTGAAGGACCTTAAAGACGACATCAAGAAGCGTCTTGAAAGCAGCCTGGAGCAGCGCCTGAGATCCCTCAAGATAGACTCCCTCCTTGAACAGATCGTGGAGAAGTCGGAAATCGACGTTCCCGAATCCATGGTCGCCGCAGAGCTGGAAAACTCCTGGCGAAACTTCCAGATGCAGTCCCGCATGTCCGAGGACCAGCTGCTGCAGCTTCTCTCTATCCAGGGCAAGGACAAGGCAGCCCTCCTTGCCGAGTGGCGGGATGATGCGGAGAAATCTTTGAAAGCGCAACTGGTTATAGGAAAACTCATTGAAGCCGAAGATATTAAGGTAAACGACGAGGATTACGATAAGGAACTCGCCGAACAGGCTGAGCGCAGCAATATGAGCCTTGAACAGACCAGGGAGTATGTCGATAACAACAATATGGAAGAGTACCTGAGGTCCGACCTTCTGAACCGCAAACTCTTCGACCGGCTTCTGGAAATCTCCGAGGTCAAGAAAGGGAAAAAAGAGTCCTATGTGGACGTAATGAACAAAAATAAGTAAATTGATAAGACACGAAACGTCAAGGATACATGAGATATATGAATGAACAGATGAACACCCTGGTTCCGATTGTGGTTGAACAGACGGGCGTCGGGGAGCGCTCCTACGACATTTTCTCCCGGCTTTTAAAGGACCGGATTGTATTTATCGACGGAGAGATTAACGATATCAGCGCCGACCTCGTCGTGGCACAGCTTCTGTTCCTCGAATCCCAGGATCCTGAACGCGATATCAGTCTTTACATCAACTCTCCAGGCGGATCGGTCACCGCGGGTCTGGCCATCTATGACACGATTCAGCATATCAAGGCGGATGTTCAGACAATCTGCCTGGGCCAGGCTGCGTCCATGGGAGCCATGCTCCTGACCTGCGGCACCGCCGGCAAACGATTTGCCCTGCCCTCCTCCCGCATACTCATTCACCAGCCCTGGGGCGGTGTACAGGGACAGGCTTCGGATATCGGGATACAGGCCCGGGAGATTGTACGGCTCAAGCGCATGCTCATTGAATACTTCAGCCAGCACACCGGAAAACCGGTGTCCGTAATAGAAAAGGACCTGGAACGGGACTATTTTCTCTCGGCCCAGGAAGCTGTAGACTACGGTCTTGTGGACAGCGTTCTCATAAGGGGTGGAAATGGCAAAAACACGTAACGACGGACTGAAAGTTTGCTCATTCTGCGGTAAAAGCGCCGATATCGCCCGCCGGCTTATCGCCGGACCGGGGGTATTTATCTGCGACGAATGCGTCAATGTCTGCAAAAAGATTCTTGACGAAGAGGAAGACGTTCTTACCTCCGAGTTTATCGACGATGTGCCCACTCCCCAGGATATAAAAAGCTATCTGGATAACTATGTGATCGGTCAGGAGACGGCCAAAAAGGTCCTATCCGTGGCTGTCTACAACCATTACCGCCGCATTACCCACAAGGGCATCATGGAAGATGAGGTTGAACTGGAAAAGGCCAATGTCCTTATGACGGGCCCGACGGGTACCGGCAAGACCCTGCTGGCGAAGACCCTGGCCAAGAAGCTCAAGGTTCCTTTTGCCATTGCCGACGCCACGACCCTGACCGAAGCGGGTTACGTGGGAGAGGATGTGGAAAATATCCTTCTCAAGCTTATTCAGAACGCCGGGAACAATATAGCTGCCGCCGAACGGGGCATTATCTACATCGACGAGATCGACAAGATCTCCCGCAAGGGCGAAAACGCCTCCATTACCCGGGACGTCTCCGGCGAAGGGGTACAGCAGGCCCTCCTCAAGATTATCGAAGGGACCGTGGCTTCTGTTCCTCCACAGGGGGGCCGAAAACATCCGAATCAGGAGATGCTCAAGATCGATACCAGCAATATCCTCTTTATCTGCGGCGGGGCCTTTGTAGGTCTGGACAAGATAATCGAGTCCAGGACCCTGGAACATCCCATGGGATTCGGCGCCAATGTCCGTTCTTCGGAAGAGAAAGACCTGGCGGACCTGTACTCCAAGATGCACCCCGACGACCTGATCAAGTTTGGTCTGATCCCCGAGTTTATCGGGCGGCTCCCGATTACGGTCAACCTGACCAACCTTGAGAAAGAGGACCTCCGGCGGATCATTACCGAACCCAAGAACTCCATTGTCAAGCAGTATCAATCCCTCATGAAACTTGACGGGGTCGACCTTATCTTTACCGACGAAGCAATCGATGCTATCGCTCAGCAGGCCCTGGACCGAAAAACCGGTGCCCGTGGGCTTCGCTCCATAGTTGAGAATATCATGATGGATATCATGTATGATATTCCCTCCATCAGCGGCGAGAAAAAGGTTGTAATCACCGGATACGTAATCAAGGGCGAAGAAAAACCGGAAATACTGCTGAACAGAAAGAGCGCATGAAGCTTAACAAACTGCCGATTTTCTCTCCCAAACAGGAGCTCCCTCTTATACCCATGAGGGAGCTTGTTGTTTTTCCCTACATGGTTATTCCCTTCTTTGCAGAAAAGGGGCCCAAAAACAAGGCCCTGGAAGCTGCCATGGCTTCGGACCGGATGGTCTTTTTCGCCTATCAGAAGAACCTGAACGAGCCGCCTGATGAGGCGGATTTTCATGAAACTGGAACGGTGGCCAAAATCCTCCAGATGCTCAAGCTTCCAGACGGTACGGTCAGGGTCCTGGCGGAAGGCAAACAGCGTGCCCGACTGACCAGGACCTTTGATCGGAAGGGCTACCCCACCGCCTCCTTTTCGGTGATCGAGTCCTCTGTGGAGCTGAATCCCACCATCGCCGCCTTGATGAACACTGTTCAGGACGCTTTCGGCTCCTACGGCACAATCAACAAGAAAATTCCCAAGGATTCCCAGGAAGACATTCGCAAAGCCGAACATCCGGATAAACTGGTGGATCTTGTCTGTGCCCATGTTCCCTTTCGGGTGGAAAAGAAGATCGAGCTTCTCTCGTCTTCCGATCCGGAAGAACGTCTTGAGATTCTCGCTGTCGCGCTGGAGGGAGAGAACCAGGTTCTCCAGATTCAGAGCAGAATAACCTCCAAGGTCAAAAAGAAGCTGGAACGCAACCAGCGGGAGTACTTTCTCAATGAGCAGCTCAAGGAGATCAACCGGGAACTCGGGCGGGACGACCAGGATACCACCGGTACCAGAGAGCTGCTATCCCGTATCGAGGAGCGCAATCCTCCCCGGGAGGTCCTGGACAAGGCGAAAAAAGAGGCTGCCCGCCTGGGCAAGCTGCAACCCATGTCCCCTGAATCCGGGGTGCTGCGTACCTATCTTGAATGGATAGCCGATCTTCCCTGGGGTTCCCGTTCGGAGGACAACAGGGATATTGAAGCGGCGGCACGAATTCTTGATGAAGACCACTTCAACATGAAAAAACCCAAGGAGCGCATCCTTGATTTTATCGCCGTCAGGCAGCTGAATCCGCGGCTTAAAGGGCCCATCCTCTGCTTTATCGGTCCTCCCGGTACGGGGAAAACATCCCTGGGCAAATCGGTGGCCCGGGCCCTGAACCGGGAGTTTATCCGCATATCCCTGGGGGGGGTGCGGGACGAAGCGGAAATCCGGGGACATCGGAAAACCTACGTCGGAGCACTGCCTGGGAAAATTATCCAGGGCATGAAACGAGCGGAGAATATAAATCCGGTTTTTCTCCTCGATGAGATTGACAAGCTCAACTCCGACTTCCGTGGAGACCCTGCTTCTGCCATGCTGGAGGTTCTGGATCCTGAACAGAACAACTCCTTCGTCGATCATTATCTCGAAGTTCCCTATGACCTTTCCGAGGTCATGTTCATTACAACAGCCAACTCCACCCACTCGATACCCTACCCGCTTCTTGACCGTATGGAAATCATTGAAGTACCGGGATATTCGGATTACGAAAAGGCGGAAATTGCCAAGCGTTTTATTGTTCCCAAACAGCTGGAAGAGAACGGTCTCTCATGGGCAGAGGTCAAGTTTCAGGACAAAGCCCTGATGGAGATTATCAACTCCTACACGATGGAGTCCGGGGTCAGAAACCTGGAGCGAGAAATCGCCACGGTGATCCGTAAAACTGCCAGGGAGGCCGTAAAAGGCGGCTATACCCGTGAGGAAAAGCGCGAACAGGAGCATTTCACCGTCCAGATTACACCCAAAAAGGTGCGTACCTATCTTGGTCAGCCCAGATACCAGCGCAATGACCTTCACAAGGAACGGCGTGCCGGTATAGCCCTGGGGCTGGCCTGGACCGAGATGGGGGGTACCCTGCTTCCCGTGGAGGTCGGGGTTTTTGAAGGCTCGGGAGAACTCATTCTTACGGGCAGTCTGGGAGACGTCATGAAGGAGTCCGCCCGGGCAGCCCTCTCCTTCCTCAGGACCCATGCTGAGGAACTGGGACTGGACAGCGGTTTCGCAAAGGAGCGGGACATCCATATCCATGTTCCCGAGGGCGCCATTCCCAAGGACGGCCCTTCTGCAGGAATCACCCTTACCTCCGCCATGCTGAGCGCCTTTACCGGCCACCTGATACGTGAGGGAATTGCCATGACCGGCGAGATCACCCTTACCGGGCTCATGCTCCCTATCGGGGGAGTCAAGGAGAAAGTCCTCGCCGCCTACAGGAACGACCTGAGCGAGGTGCTTCTGCCGGAGCGGAACAGGAAAGACGCCCTTGATCTTCCCCGGGAAGTAACGGGAAAACTGAAACTGCGCTACGCGTCTTCCATTCGGGAAGCCCTGGGTATACTTTTTACCGAATACAGTGAGTAAAGAGCCGGTTTTATTGCTTGATTTTCACGATATCGGCTATGTATAATACTGAGAGAACAGGAGGTTCTATTGTGAAAAAGCAACTCGTCATTGTTATCGCCGTGTTACTCCTGACGCTGTTTACCCTTTCTGCGGTGGCGGATGAATCAGAATTTTTCTTTAAATCCCTTCCCATAACCCGGGTATACGCCCACCGTGACGGATACAGAATTATCTATCGGCGAACCAACATGGAACTTGCGGATATGTATGTACCGGTAAAATGGTTTCAGTATGAACCGGGAGCGGGCAGCCGCGGTAAAGGCGATCTTGTCATGGAAGAAGATCCGGCTTTTCCCTATTTTTCCATCTTCTGGAAAAACGGCGAGTTCAGTCACGTCCGGCTGTATCTGCGAAAAGATAAAAACCATATGAGCTGGGGTATCATGCGAAACCCGGAGGCCTATGCCGACCGCTTTGATGTTGAAAACCTGGACAACCTGCTCTTCTGAACAGCTTTGACTGATACTATCGCAAGACTCTGCAAGGCCGTTGACGCGGAGGATGTCGACGGCTGGCTGTTTTACGGCTTTCAGCACCGTGATCCCCTGGCTGAAGATCTTCTGGGACTTTCGAACGCCGCGGTCAACACGAGACGCTGGTTTTATATTCTGTTTTCCGATCCTGCCCGGTGCATAAAAATCACCCATGCCGTGGAGAAAAACTACCTTTCGGTCCTTCCCGGCAAGGAATATGTTTATTCCTCCCTTTCTGAATTGAGGGAGCTGTTCAAGAATTACGATGGTCTCTATCTGGCTGCCCAGTTCTCCCCCGAACTGCCCATTTTCTCGTTCCTCGATTACGGAACAGCCCTCCTGTTAAAAGAGGCTGGAATCAGCATCTCCTCATCCGGTACTCTCATTCAGAAGGTAAAGGGAATCCTGAACGCAGACGGTATCGCCTCCCATGAGAGGAGTGCCGGACATCTGTACGAGATAGTGAACATCTGCCGCGAACGCCTCTCCTCCGCTCTCGCAAACGGGATTGCCTGCAGGGAGGGGGATGTCCAGGAATGGATTCTGGATGAATTTGACAAGCGGGGACTCATTTTCAACCATCCGCCCATAGTGGCGGCGGGCCCCAACTCCAGGGATCCCCATTACACGCCGGAAAACGGGGGAGCATTGATCGGAAAGGATACTCCTGTACAGCTCGATCTCTGGGCGAAGGAAAAGGCACCGGGGGCTGTTTACGCGGACATCTCATGGGTACTCTACACCGGTAAAAATGTTCCTGAGGAACTATCTTCCGTATTTTCCACAATTATAAAGGCCAGGGACGGAGTAGTCGATTTTCTGCAAAAAGAGCTTCCCCGCCGCAGGGTTTCCGGAACAGAGGCGGATACAATTGCACGAAAGGTTCTAGTCGAATCAGGCTATCAGAGGGGTATACGCCACCGTACCGGCCACGGAATAGATACCGAAGCCCACGGGTACGGGGTTAACCTGGACAGTGTCGAGTTCCCCGATACACGGCCCTTCCTGGATGGATCCTGCTTTTCCGTGGAGCCGGGACTGTATCTGGAGAAGTTTGGGATGCGGACCGAGATAAATGTCTATATAATGGACGCGATTCCTGTAATATCCGGCGGACCGGTGCAGCAGAAAGTAACTGCCCTGTTTTGAGCATAAACGAGGAGACCCATGACCTTCCCTTCGAATAATCAAGCATATGCACCACCCCGGGAGATCCTCGATTTCTTTCGAAGCTACAGTACCTTCCTGATCCTTGGGCATACCGAACCTGACGGAGACTGCCTCGGTTCTCAGCTGGCCCTGGCGGAGTTTCTCCGCTCCTGCGGCTCCGTCGCCCGTCTCTATTCCCCGGGACCCTTTTCCAGACCGGAAATAGAGGAGCTGGCCTCTCTGTTTGAAGATCGAATAAGGACTGCGCATAACAATGATTCCCCGGGAAATACCGCCGTGGTTGTCCTGGACTGCTCCACCCCGGACAGGCTTGGAGACCTGCAAGAGGACATAGAGGACCTCCCCCTCTGCGTCATCGATCATCATGCTTCGGGAACCTTGTTCGGTGATCTCCGATGGGTCGATCCGTCGTGTCCGGCCCTCACCCTGATGATCCAGGGGCTGATAGAGAGTTTTGAAAAGCCCCTCGATTCCGGACCTGCCGGTCAACTGTTTTTCGGCCTTGCTACGGATACCGGTTTTTTCCGGCACCTTGGCGATAACGGAGCGCCTGCCTTCAGGAACGCATCGAGACTCATAGAAGCGGGGGCTTCCCCTAAAAAGACCTTTGCAAGAATGTACGGGAACCGTCCTTTTTCATCCAGGATACTCCTGGGAAGAATGCTGGAGCGGGCCCGCCGGCTCTCGGAGGGCAGGCTTATCTATACCTGGGAAACCCGTGATGATCTGGAGGAGCTGGGTCCCGGCGCCAGGGATTCCGATATGCTCTACCAGCTTCTTCTGGGCACGAAAGGCTGCGAAGCCGCAGCGGTAATACGGGAAGAAGGCCCGGATCGATGCAGTGCAGGACTGCGGTCGCTGTACGACCTCGACGTGGGGGCCATCGCCTCCGGTTTCGGCGGGGGGGGGCACCAGAAAGCCGCCGGGTTCAGCTTTTCCGGTAAGCGGGAGGAGCTTGAACACAGGCTTCTTCCATTATTGAATGCTGCTCTTCAATCACCCGGCTGATCAGCAGAAACTGCTGGACTTTTCTGATTTTTTTTATAACCTTTAATCAACACGCATCGAGCCATAAGGAGGAACCATGGCTAAAACCCTGCTGGACAAGGTATGGGAACATCATCTGGTCAGAACCTTACCGTCAGGTCAGGACCAGCTTCTGATCGGGCTGCACCTTATACACGAGGTAACATCTCCCCAGGCCTTCGACATGCTTCGGACCATGGGGCTTGGTGTCAAGTTTCCAGAAAGGACCTTCGCAACGGTGGACCACATCGTTCCGACCAAGGATCAGCAGCGTCCCTTCCAGGATGAACTGGCAGAAAAGATGATGGCGGAACTTGAAAAGAACACAGATGAGTTCGGCATTACCTTTTTTAACCTGCAGTCCGGCCGCCAGGGCATTGTTCACATCGTCGGCCCCGAAATGGGTCTGACCCAGCCTGGAATGACCATCGCCTGCGGAGATTCCCACACATCCACCCACGGGGCCTTCGGTTCCATCGCCTTCGGAATCGGAACCTCCCAGATCCGGGACATCCTCGCCTCCGGAACCATGGCCATATCGAAACCGAAGATCCGGCGAATAAGGATTGACGGAAAACTCAGTCCGGGGGTCTATGCCAAGGATATAATCCTTCGCATCATCCGCGACCTGGGAGTAAAAGGGGGACTTGGCTACGCCTATGAGTATGCCGGAGAGGCCATCGAAGCCCTCAGCATGGAAGAGCGCATGACCATCTGCAACATGAGTATAGAAGGGGGTGCCCGCTTCGGCTATGTTAACCCCGACAGTACAACCTTCGAGTATATCAAGGGGCGTCCCTATGCGCCCAAAGATTTCTCCGAAGCGGTACAACGCTGGCAGAGCTACGCCTCCGACCCCGACGCGACCTATAATGACGAGTACCACATCGACGGCGCAGGGATTTCGCCCATGGTAACCTGGGGAATCAACCCCGGTCAGGCCCTTGAAGTGGACCGTCCCCTGCCAGATCCCGGTTCCATGAGCCGGGATGAGCGGGAGGTCGCCGTCAGAGCCTATGATCATATGGGTTTTAGTCCAGGAGAAGCCATCAAAGGGACCCCCATCGATGTCGCTTTTCTCGGCTCCTGCACCAACGGCCGTATAAGCGACCTGCGGGAGGCCGCTGCCATTGTCAAGGGCAGGAAGATTGCGTCAAAGGTACGGGGCATGGTCGTGCCTGGGTCCATGAACATTGCTCGTCAGGCAGAGGCTGAAGGCCTGGATCGGATTTTTACCCAGGCCGGATTTGAATGGCGGGGAGCCGGCTGCTCCATGTGTCTTGCCATGAATCCGGATAAACTCCGGGGCCGGGAGATTTCCGCCAGCTCTTCGAACCGCAACTTTATCGGCCGCCAGGGGTCCCCCAGCGGGCGTACCCTGCTGATGAGCCCGGCTATGGTAGCCGCCGCAGCTCTGGCAGGGCAGGTGGTAGATATCCGTGAGTACCTTTAAACAAGGGAGCTGAAGACATGAAAAAGATTACATCCATCACAGGAAAAGCCCTGCCGATCCAGGGAAACGACATAGACACCGACCGTGTTATCCCCGCCCGCTATATGAAAAGCGTCACCTTCTCCGGCCTCGGAGCCTACGCCTTCTACGATGAGCGTTACGAAGAAGGGGGCAAACCGAAGGAGCACCCCATGAACAGCTCCCGCTACAAGGGGGCATCCATCATGGTGGTGAACAAGAATTTCGGCTGCGGCTCGTCCCGTGAACACGCCCCCCAGGCCCTGAGGGACTTCGGGATTTCCGCCCTTATCGGCGAATCCTTCGCGGAGATTTTTGCCGGTAACTGTACTGCCCTGGGAATGCCCACGGTCACAGTCTCCGAAGAAGCTGCCGGGGAACTACAAAAAAGGGTATCGGAAAATCCCGGGGAAATGATAGAAATTGATCTCGAAAGCATGATAATCCGCACCGGGGATTACCAGACAGAAGCTTCCATGCCGGAAACGTATCGCAGGGCCATGCTGGACGGAAGCTGGGACTCGACTTCGCTGCTGCTGCAGGCAAAGGATGAAATAGAGAAGGTGGAGAGTTCCCTGCACTACTCCTTCCAGTAATACCAGGACAGCTAAAACGAGGCGTCGTAAGCCCGGTTGAGAATTTCTTCGGCTTCCCTGTCGAAACCCAGATCCCGGGCTGCATCCAGCAGGGTGTAGCGGTCGCGAAGGAAACGGACCTTGTTTACTCCGAAACGCCCCCGCTCCCTGTCTATTCCCAGGAAAGAAAGCTTCAGGGGAAGCCCGGCTTCACGCAGCCCCGCAAGTCTCTCCGCTGCGGTATCCAGATAGCCTGTATAGAGCCCCTTAAGCTCCGTCCTCAGGGAAAGAAGCTGTTCAACGCGCTTTTCATGACCCTGAAGACTGCTGTCCCGGCTGCTCAGCTCCCGCGCGAGTTTGGCCCTGGTTTTTTCTGAGAGCCAGGAGGCATCGGGAATAGCGGGAGTCTCAGAAAAGAGCCGGGCGCCCCTCTCCAGGTCAGGATCAGTTTCTGTGAGCAGGTCGAGTATTTCACGATATGCTTGTAGAACAAAACTGGATGCCGCGGCAACCAGAACACCGTGCAGGTCCCAGTCCCGGTTCTGCACCAGATGTTCCATCTCCCAAAAGTGGGCCAGGATGTGTTCCGTCGACGAGGCCGGACGCGAGCTTTTCAGGCTCTGCATTATAAGACCGGAAGTCAGCAGGGCGTCAACGACCCGGGTGCAGCCGTCTTCTGAGCCGGAGAGTATACTGTCGATATCCTCAAGGGCCAGGCTGGCGGAGCCGGAGGCAAATTTCGCCGCGTCTTCGTCAAAAAATTCTCCGGTAACCCGGGAGCTCATGTGCCAGTCCGGAACGGCGATAAACTTACCAACCAGGTCCCCCAGGCCGGAGAGGGTCATACGCCGGGGAGCCTGGGCAAGAACCCGCAGATCGCAGAAAATACGCTCTGCAGGCCTCGTGGGCAGGGACTCGTGATACCCCTCTATCCTGATTGCGGCAGTGCCCGAGGTAAAGGCATCAACGGAAGCCGCGGTCATAAGACACCAGTTGCCTGTTCCTGCCTCGAAAGCGGCCTGTTTCGCGAGATCGCTGATGACGCCGCTGCCGATGGCAACTATGAGTTTCACCTCTCTCTCCCCTGCCGCCCGGGCAATCTCTTTTACCAGTTCAAGGCTTGGAAGCGGATTTTCCGGCAGCCGGTAAACATGATTTCCCAATCTTTCCAGATCCGCCGCTTTGATGTATGGGGATACAGCTTTTTCGGTATCGGGGTCCAGCAGAACCAGTGAAGGAAAGCTTCGAGAAGCGAGTTCCCTCTGAAGCTGCATCGCTGCATCGAGGGAGATAAGGATTTCAGGGGATACATCCAGGGGTTTTACCTCGAGATAACGTTGATAATAACTCATAGACCCTCCGTCATTCTGATTACCATAGTGGCGGTTCTTTTTCAATAAAGGGACATGAAAAAGAGTTCCAGTCATTTTCTCTCCCCGAATTTTCCCCTCTCTGGTATAATGATGGCAGATGTAAGGAGACGAATTTGAAAAATACCGGTATGCCTGCCGAGCAGGACAGCCGCAAAGGCATTATCAGCTGGTCCCTTTATGATTGGGGAAACAGCGCTTTTGCAACCACAGTCATGGGCGGATTCTTCCCCCTCTTTTTCAAAGCCTACTGGTCAGACCCGGCGAATCCCCAGGCCAGTACCTTTTATCTCGGCACTTCTGTTTCAATTGCATCCATAATAGTAGCCCTTTCTGCTCCGGTCCTCGGTGCCATCGCCGACAAAGGATCCCTGAAAAAGAGGATGCTCTTTGCCTTCGCCTATCTGGGGATTCTTTCCACCGGAGCTCTCTGGATCGTCGAACAGGGCAACTGGCAGCTGGCCGCCGTGCTCTATATCCTGGGTACCGTAGGATTCTCCGGAGGCAACATCTTTTACGATGCCCTCCTGGTAAGCGTGGCTTCCCGTAAAAAGGTCGATTACGTATCTTCCCTGGGCTTTGCCCTCGGCTATATCGGCGGGGGACTGCTTTTTCTTGTTAACGTAATCATGTTCCAGAAACCTGAGCTATTCGGTATTCCCGACGGGAATACTGCCATACGGCTCGCTTTTCTCTCAGTTGCCCTCTGGTGGGCGCTGTTCTCACTTCCGCTCTTTCTTTTTGTACCCGAACCGCGTACCGGAAAACGGGAGGGCTTTTCCTCCGCTGTGGTCAGAGGCTGGAAACAGATCCGGGAAACTGTTAACCATATACGCCATCTGAAGGTTGTTGGACTCTTTCTTTTGGCTTACTGGTTCTATATCGACGGTGTTGACACAATTATCCGCATGTCCGTGGATTACGGCAGCTCCCTGGGCTTCAGCGGCGGGTCGCTGATAACCGCCCTTCTGATGGTTCAGTTTATCGCCTTTCCCGGGGCCCTGCTTTACAATCTGTTTGCCCGGAAGATAGGTATAAAACGGGCGATCCTCGTGGCCATCGCCGCCTACAGCATGATAGCCGTACTTGGCTACTTCATGAAGACGGAGGCCCATTTCTTTATGCTGGCAGCCCTGGTGGGGCTCTTTCAGGGAGGAATACAGGCCCTGAGCAGAAGCTTTTACTCCCGCATCATCCCCGAGAAGCGGGCAGGAGAGTTTTACGGTTTCTTTAACATGCTGGGAAAATTCGCCGCAGTCCTTGGCCCCTTCATGATGGGAAGCGTCACGATCATCACCGGAAGCAACCGTCTGGGAATTCTCTCCATAATTCTGCTCTTTCTGGCCGGGGGTATCCTCTTTGCCCGGGTAGACCTGGCCGAGGGAGAACGCATGGCCGAAGAGTATCTGGAATAGACCTTACAGATACTCCAGTACCTCGGTGCCGTGGTCGGCAGGACTTACCTTTGGAAAGACCTTAATGACCTTCCGGTTCTCATCGAGAATGAAGGTCGACCTCAGTATGCCTTCATAAGTCTTTCCGTACATCTTTTTCTCGCCCCAGGCTCCGAAACTCTTCAGCACCTTTTTATCAGGATCGCTGAGGAGGTGAAAAGGAAGATCGAACTTCTTTTTGAAGCCTGCATGGGACTTTACCGTATCTGCGCTTATTCCCAGAACCACCGCACCTTTTTCCAGGATGGCATCGTAGTTGTCCCGGAAACTGCAGGCTTCCCTGGTGCATCCCGGGGTATTGTCCCTGGGATAGAAGTAGACCACCACTTTCTTCCCGGAAAAATCAGAGAGGGATACATCCTCGCCTTCACTGTTCTGCAGGCTGAAATCCTCCATTACCCTAGCTTCTTCAACCATAACCTTTCCTTGAGCCAGTTTTATTTTCGTTTCAAAGTTACCCAGCCGGCACCAGGAGGGCAATATTTTTTGTTCAGGTACCAGTAATCTTTCTCCTTTTTCCCCGGAGACGAGCATCCTCCCCGCTTGATTCTATGACAGCTATCCGGGTATTTTAACTGAATACAAAGGAGTATGTATGGCGATTTCCCGAAAGATACTGTCCACCATGGAGAAATCATCCTGGATTCGGCGTATGTTCGAAGCCGGGGCAAAATTGAAAGCAGAACACGGCAACGACAATGTCTTTGATTTCAGTCTCGGAAACCCCAACCTCGACCCTCCCCGTGAATTTCATGAATCCCTTTCACGTCAAGCGGCAGACAGGTCCAGGGGGGTCCACTCCTATATGCCAAACGCCGGATATCCCGAGGTACGCAAGAAGGTCGCCGCCTATATCAGCGGTGAGTATGGTGTCTCCCTGGATTTTGAAAACATAATAATGACGGTAGGGGCCGGAGGAGCTCTGAACGTCGCCCTCAAGTCACTGATAAATCACGGGGATTACATCCTGTGCCCCAGCCCCTACTTTATGGAGTACCAGTTTTACTGCGACAATCACGGGGGAATTCTCAATACCGTCCCCACGGGTCCCGATTTTCTTCCCAATATCGAACGGCTGGCCGAGGAGATTGGTCCCAGGACGGCGGCACTTATTATCAATTTTCCCAATAATCCTACCGGCGCAGTCTACACCCAGGAGTACCTGGACAGCCTGGGCGAAATGCTCAGCGCCAGGAGTCGGGAGATAAACAGGACCATCTATCTAATCTCCGATGAACCCTACCGCAAAATTGTCTACGGAGAAGTAGAACCGGGCAGCGTTTTCAAGGCCTATCCTCACAGCCTGATTGCGACCTCCTATTCCAAGGATCTTTCCATTCCGGGAGAACGTATAGGATGGCTTGCAATCCATCCGGAAGCTGAGGATATGAAAAACCTGGTGAACGCGGCGATTCTCTGCAACAGAATCCTGGGCTACGTAAACGCTCCGGCCTTAATGCAGCGTATTGTGGGCGACCTTCAGGGAGTCAGCGCGGACATTGAAATATACCGGCGAAAGCGCGACATGATCTGCACTATCCTCGAAGATGCAGGATACGAATTCAGCAGACCCGCCGGGACCTTCTACCTCTTTCCCAAAGCCCCGGGGGGTGACGATCTGAGGATTGTTCAGGCCCTGCAGCAGGAACGCATTCTCACCGTGCCGGGCCGCGGTTTTGGAAGAGAGGGCTACTTCCGCATCTCTTTCTGCGTTGATGATGCTACGATAGAAGGCTCTGCCGGGGGTTTCAAAAAGGTGCTGCGTCAGTTTAAGTAGAACTGATACAACTTCAGTCACAGTTAAAATGTATTCTTGACCCCCCGGAAGGATGTGTCATACAATGGTCGGCGATCAGCTATCCAGACAGGATTAACTTGAAGGAGTCAACCATGAGGCGGTTGCTTTAGGTGCCGTACATGCCGGCATCAGCGCCGCCTACGGTTATCCGGGCACACCATCCACAGAAATTTTAGAATTCCTCCTTGATTACAAAAGCCGTCACGGCGCACCCCATGCAGCGTGGTGTTCCAACGAGAAAACCGCCTACGAGGATGCCCTGGGGGTCTCCTTCGTCGGAAAACGGGTTCTGGTGACCATGAAGCACGTCGGCCTGAACGTTGCAGCGGACCCCTTTGTAAATTCCGGTCTACTGAATATCCGCGGCGGACTTGTACTCGCCGTAGCCGATGATCCCGGAATGCACAGTTCCCAGAATGAGCAGGATTCCCGCTTTTTCGCGGACTTTGCCAAAATCATCTGCCTTGAACCGAGAAACCAGCAGGAGGCCTACGAAATGACCCTGGAGGCCTTCGATCTTTCCGAGAAATTTCATATTCCAGTCATGCTGCGCCTCGTTACCCGGCTTGCACATTCCCGGGCCATAGTTCAGGTGGGAGCAAAACGTGATGAGAACACCTTGAGCAAACCCGACGAAAAAAGGGGCTGGATGCTGCTTCCCGCCACCGCCAGACAGAACTACCTGGATCTGCTGGAAAAGGAGAAGGAGATGCTTGCCTGGTCCGAGGACTCGGCAAGAAATCCGCTGGAAAACGTCAGGGAAGGAAAGGTCTATCCCCTGGGAATCATTACCAGCGGTCTGGGAAGAAATTACTACGATGAGAACCTCCCGGAACTGGGTCCCGATATTCCCAGACTCCACATCAGTGCCTATCCCCTGCCCGCTGATAAAATCAGGACCATGGCTTCTTCCTCTAAACGAATCATGGTCGTAGAAGAAGGCTACCCCCTTATTGAAGAGCGGCTCAGGGGAATTCTTAAGCATGATACACATATCAGCGGCAAGCTCGACGGGACCCTCCCACGAACCGGAGAACTCACCCCCGAGGCGGTTCGAAAAGCCCTGAAACTCGCTCCCCGTCAGCTTCGTTCTGCCCCTGGAATGGAGCTTCCCGGACGGCCACCGCAGTTATGCAAGGGCTGCCCCCACATCGATACCTACCAGGCTATAAACGAAGCTATTGGGGACGATCCCGATGCGGTCGTTACCTCCGATATCGGCTGCTATGCTCTGGGAGCCCTGCCGCCCTATCGGGCCATCGAAACCATCGTCTGCATGGGAGCCTCCATCGGTATGGCGAAAGGGGCCGCCGAAGCCGGAGTCAAGCGGGTCCTTGCCACCATCGGAGACAGTACCTTTCTGCATTCCGGAATCACCTCCCTTGTCGATGCCGCCGCTGCCGATACACCCATGACGGTCGTAATTCTGGACAACGGAACCGTCGGCATGACCGGCGGCCAGGAGACGATTCTGCCCACATCCCGGGTCCACCGGATGATAGAGGGACTGGATATCGATCCCGCCCACATTCGTACCATAAGCCCTCTAAAGAAGAACGCCGAGGAGAACCGTCTCATTATCGCGGAAGAGATTGATCACCCCGGACTTTCCGTGATTGTATCCATCCGGGAATGTATCGAAACCGCCAAGCGGGATAAAAAGAAGGCCGCACAGGAGGTGGAAGCATAATGAAATACGACATAATTCTGTCAGGCGTCGGCGGACAGGGGACCTTGAGCGTCGCCGCCATAATTGCTTCCGCCGCGCTGAAACAGGGGCTGACGGTCCGCCAGTCGGAGATTCACGGGATGTCCCAGCGCGGGGGGGCGGTGGTTTCACATCTGCGCCTGTCCGACGGCACTGTTGATTCAGACCTTATCCCCATCGGCGAGGGAGACCTGCTCCTGAGTATGGAACCCCTGGAGGCCCTTCGGCATATCACCTACCTTTCCCCTTCCGGAAGGCTTATCAGCGCTGCTGAGGGGGTGGAAAATATTCCGGTCTATCCTGACATGAATAAAATCCGGGAAGAGATCCTCGCCCAGCCGGGTGCCCGGATCGTCGACGCCCGCAGCATTGCCCGGGATGCCGGCAGCCTTAAAGCGGTAAACATCGTTATGATCGGGGCGGCCTCCGGCTCCATACCCATTAGCAAAGAGAATTTCATGGCCGCCATCGATGAACGCTTCCGGACCAAGGGAGAAAAGGTACAGGAGGCGAACCGCAGGGCCTTTGAACTCAGCCTCGCGGAGGCCTGCGGAGCCGGATCATGACGGCCGTCGAAACTGCCCCCAGGGAAGATTTGGAAAAACTTCAGCTTGCGAGACTGCGGGAAACCGTGGGACACGCCCTCAAAACACCCTTTTATTCCGAACGCCTCGGGGGAATCGGCATCAGCAGACCCGAAGACATTGAATCCCTGGAAGACCTGAAAAAGATCCCCTACACAAGCAAGGACGACCTGAGGAGCGCTTTTCCCTACGGGATGCTCTCCATGCCCCTGGAGGATGTGGTGCGTCTGCACGCATCCTCCGGAACAACCGGAACACCGACGGTCATTTACCACAACCAGCATGATCTGGATGCCTGGACAGCCCTGTCTGCCCGTTCCATCCTGTGTACCGGCGCACAGCGCAGGGATGTTTTTCAGAACATGATGACCTACGGCCTCTTTACCGGAGGCCTGGGGCTTCACTATGGTGCGGAGGCTGCGGGGCTCCTGGTAATCCCCGCCAGTTCCGGTAATACCAAGCGGCAGTTCAAACTCATGAAGGACTTCAGTACAACCATAGTCCATGCCACCCCGAGTTACATGCTTCACCTGGCCTCCAGGATGGATACAGAGGGAATCAAACTGGAGGATCTGGCCCTGAAAAAAGCCCTGGTCGGTGCGGAACCCCACAGCGAGGATATCCGCCGGAAAATCGAGGAGCTCTTTTCCATCGAGGTCTACAACTCCTACGGACTCAGCGAAATGAACGGTCCAGGGGTCGCCTTTGAATGTGTTCACAAGCAGGGCATGCACGTATGGGAAGATAACTACATCATGGAGATCATCGACCGGGAGAGCCTTGAGCAGGTTGGAGACGGGGCCTACGGCGAACTGGTCCTGACGACTCTGTGCCGTCAGGCGACACCCCTTCTCCGCTACCGTACCCGGGACATTACCGCCGTTTATCCTGACCAGTGTCCCTGCGGACGGACCCATCGCAGGATTCAGCGTTTTACCGGGCGTACCGACGACATGCTGATCATCAACGGCGTAAACGTCTTTCCCTCCCAGATTGAAGAGGTTATCATGGCCATGCCGGAGATAGGTACGAACTACCAGATTGTGGTCCGTAAATTGGGTGCCCTGGATAAATTAATCGTTAAGACCGAGGTAGGGAAAGACATATTTACCGACGATACCAGGGACCTGAAAGCCCTGAGCTCCAGGATCGCCGAAAATCTGAAGGTTTCAATAAGCATTAACCCTACAGTAGAGCTTCACGAACCGGGCTTTCTGCCTGTTGCAGAAGGCAAAGCTGTGAGAGTAATAGACGAACGCCCAAGGATGTAACAAAGAGGAGGATAAATGGTTTGGGACAGCTCAGCGGAATACCGCGATCCGGCGTTGCTGCAGGCGCTGCAGCTTCAGCGACTGCAGGAACTGGTCACCCGGCTCTATATTCGGGTACCCTTTTACCGGAGAAAATTTGACGAGGCGGGAATCAGGCCTTCGGACATCAACAGTCTTGAAGATATAAGCAGAATACCTTTTACAACCAAGCAGGAGCTAAGGGAAACCTATCCCTACGGCCTTCTTGCAGTGGATGAATCGGAAATTGTAGAGGTCCACACATCTTCGGGAACAACGGGTACTCCGGTGGTGGGAGCCTATACCCAGAGGGATATTGAAACCTGGTCCCACGCCATGGCCCGGACTCTCGCCATGGCCGGAGCAGGCCCCGGTGACGTTATTCAGAATGCCTACGGCTACGGCCTCTTTACCGGAGGCCTGGGCGTCCATTACGGCGCACGAATGCTGGGGGCAAACGTTATCCCCATTTCCGCAGGCAATACCAAGCGTCAGCTCATGATCATGCGGGATTTTGGAACGACCCTGCTGACCTGTACCCCCTCCTATTCGCTCTTTCTCGCAGAGACTGCAGCCGAGGAAGGAATCGATTTCAAGCCCCTTCCGTTAAAGGCCGGCTGCTTTGGGGCGGAGCCCTGGAGCGATAATATGCGGCGTGAGATAGAAAATAAACTCAGCCTGAAGGCCCACGATATTTACGGACTGACCGAGATTATCGGTCCCGGGGTAGCCGCTGAATGCGAAGTCCAGGACGGGCTCCATATCAACGAAGATTTCTTCTATCCCGAAATCATAGACCCGGAAACCGGAAAGGTCCTGCCTCCGGGAGAAAAGGGAGAACTGGTTTTTACCACTCTTACCAAGGAGGGTACGCCTATTCTGCGCTACAGAACCCGGGACATAACCTATCTGTACCGGGAAGCCTGTTCCTGCGGCAGAACAACGGTTAAGATGCACCGTCTCCTGGGACGCACCGACGACATGTTGATAATCCGCGGCGTAAATATATTCCCTTCCCAGATCGAGGAGGTACTCATTCGTATCGAGGAGACCCAGCCTCATTACCAGATCGCTGTGGACCGCGGCAGTACCCACCTGGACGAGATCGAAATCCGCGTTGAGGTGGAAGAAAGCTTTTTCAGCGACGAGACCAAGGTTCTCGAGAGAATCCGAAGCAAAATTGCCGAAGAGATCCGCTCAAGCCTGGGAATCGGCGCAACAATCAGGCTGGTGGAACCCAAATCCCTGGAAAGAAGCGTCGGCAAAGCAATTCGCGTAATTGATAAACGGCAGATATAAGCCTTCGGGAGGAAAATATGACGATACAGCAGATTTCCGTATTTCTGGAAAACAAATCCGGCCGTCTGGCAGAGGTTACAAAGACCCTGGGTGATGCCGGAGTAAACATGAGAGCAGCCACAATTGCCGACACCGCCGATTTCGGCATTCTTCGAATCGTGGTCGACAATCCGCAAAAAGCCCTGGATGCCCTGGATAAAAAGGGTTTTACCGCAAAGGTTACGGAGGTTTTCGCCATCGAGCTGGAGGACCGACCGGGAGGACTGGCCGAAATTATGGAGCTGTTCCACACGACCGGAGTCAACATCGAATACCTGTACTCATCTCTGGAAAACAAGAACAACAAAGCTGTTGTGATTTTCAAAGTCGACGATACGGAGCACGGCAACAAGATTTTTCAGGAACATAAATTAACAGCAATAAAGAAATTTTAATGTTTATCGGCTGTGTAAATGCTTCATACAGGTAAATTTTTATTTTTTTGTAAACGAATGTAAAAGGCAGTCTCCGTTATTTCGGAGAAACTGCCTTTTTCCATTTTAAAATACCTTGTTTAAATCCTTTGGCATGCACTTTGCTTATATATTGGTCCGGGAGGGCAGCAATTAATGAGGAACGTGCATGAAAGAAAATTTGACTCAAGTTATTCTCGCATTCAAGGAAGGGATAATTTCCCGCGACCGTGTAATCGGAAGAATATCGATCTTCTCCTATAATTATCTGCATAAGAAATTCAAGGATGACCCTGACATCGCCTCGGAAATCTTCTGTGAAATCTATCGACGAATCCCCAGAATGATCGACTCCTTCGTGTACAGGGGCAGTACTTTTGAGGTATATCTTCACATGTCCATACGCCGAGCAACCTGTACATATTTCTACAACAGCAAACGGAATAGGGACCTGAGAAATTACAGTGAAAAGATGTACTTCGACGAGCTTGAAACTGAACCGGATGATAGAATGATACCTGCCGACGATACCCTGATAAATCCTGAGTACAGCAAATATTTCTGCATGGATGACAAACGAAAAATACCTATTGAATATCTTCGCAGAAGACTGCTCTGTCTTATCTTCAAAAACGCCTGGTTCTGCTCTCCTTCCCACATCAGAAAGGCTGCAGAGGTAACCGGGGTCGGCTACAACTGGCTGTATGAAAAAATTGAATTCCTCCGCGCCAGCATGCATTCCAGAAGCAGACGTCATTCACGCCTCAGCCGCCTTAGAAAAGAAAACATGGCACGGGCTCATATCTATCAGAATGCGGGGGACAGCTGCTTTGTAACGGAGGAACGCCAGCTGTACCAGCAGCGTTGCAGCGCTGCCCGCAGGCGCATGCGGTCTCTCAGCAGAGAGCTTTACAATGTACCCATGGCTCCAACCCATACAGAAATAGCGAAGGTCCTGGCAATTCCAAAAGGCTCAGTCGACTCCGGTCTCCATTATCTGCGGACCGCCTTGATTAAAAACAGGCAAGAAGACAGAAGCTCGTAATAAAGCTTCACGATTCTTCATTTTTTTTGTACAGTAGGTCCATGGATTTAATACTTGCAACAGGCAACAGCCATAAGCGCGACGAGTTTCAGGCTATCCTGCCGGACTACCGTATATTGACACCCCATGACCTGGGTACATCCTTTAACTGCGAGGAAACCGGCGAAAGCTTCTGTGAGAACAGCCTTATCAAGGCAGCATTTCTGCATACTCATGCGGGGGGGCGGCCGGTCATCGCCGATGATTCGGGTCTGTGTGTACGCGCTCTTGAGGGTGCCCCGGGGGTCCGCTCCGCCCGCTACGGAGAAGAGGAGGGAAAAAGCCTCTCGTCCAAAGAGAAATATGAGTTACTCCTGAAGAACCTGAAAGGTATTACAGACCGGGAGGCAGCTTTTGTCTGCTCCCTTGTTTTATACATAAACGAATACCGTTATTTCATCTTCCAGGAAAGCTGCCGGGGCTTAATTGCCGAAGGCCCTATGGGCAGCGGAGGGTTTGGCTATGATCCCGTGTTTCTTATACCGGAAACAGGGAAGACCATGGCGGAGCTTTCGGAAGAAGAGAAAAACAGGATATCACACAGGGGTCGGGCCGGTGCAGCGCTGCGAAACTTCCTGCATTCCCATGGAGCTGAGCTTGGAGTGGTTTGAAGACGATCAATTCTGGCTTCGTTTTGCTCCCGTCATGTTCGATCCCCAGCGCTGGGCAGAAACTTCCGGAGAAGTTAAAGCCATTATCGCCATGACCGGGGTTGCAGGCGGCAGTACAATTCTCGACTCCTGCTGCGGGGTTGGCCGCCACTCACTGGAATTCGCCCGGCGTGCGTACAGAGTAACTGCGGTGGACAGAACCAGGGGCTACATTGAAGCTGCCAGGGAAACAGCCGCCGCTGAAGAACTTGATATAGAGTTTCTGCTGCAGGATGTACGGGATTTTCGAAGACCGGAATATTACAATCTTGCCCTTAACCTTTTTACCTCCTTTGGATTCTTTTCGGATCAGGAGGAAGAAATTCGTTACATCCGGAACATCCTGGACTCACTGAAACCCGGTGGCTCTTTTGTTATAGATGTTAACGGTAAGGAGATTCTTTCCAGGGATTTTGTACGCGAAGAAGAGTATGAAATGGATGGATACATGGTGCGGGGAGAATACGCTATCGAAGATGACTTCTCCATCCTTAACAATCTGTGGAGTATTGACGCCCACGGGGAGAATTACAGCTACCGTTTTTCTCACCGTATCTACTCCGCGGTAGAACTGAAGGAACTTCTGCTTCGATGCGGCTTTGAAAGTGTAGAAATAAAGGGGGGATTCGATGGGCGCCCCTATGACAATAATGCAGTAAGACTGATAAGCATTGCCCGAAAATAAGGAGATTTTTCATGTCACATGCAATACCCAAGCGAGAAGAGATCAATGAAGCATTTACCTGGGACCTTGGCGGCCTCTTTACATCTCCCCGGGAGTGGGAGGAATCCCTAAATGAGTTTACCGGAAAGATAAAGATTATCGAATCCTTCAAAAGCAGCCTTGGCGATTCTGCAGAACACCTTGCAGAAGTTCTTGATACCATTAGTAAACACGAAGAACTCGGCGAACGCCTCGGCTCCTACGCCTATCTACGGACCGCCGAAGACGGCGGCAGCGATGAGCACCAGACACGTTTTGCCCGTTTTATGCGCGCCGCAACGGAATCGAACAGTGCCATAAGTTATTTCCGCCCCGAGATTCTCGCCCTTCCGGATAAAGTCATGGAAGAGTTCTTGAAACATCCCCGGGTCGCCGAATACCGCATCATGCTGAACAAAATGCTCCGTTTCAAACCCCACACCCTGGGTGAAAAAGAGGAGCGCCTGCTGTCGATGCAGTCAGAGGCTAACCAGACCGCCTCAAAAAGTTTCAAGGCTCTCACCGACGTGGACCTAGATTTTGGGGAAATTGAGACAGAGGATGGCCTTAAACCCCTCACCCAGAGCACCTTTTCCGCTTTTCTCATGGACCCGGACCGTAATCTGCGGGAAAAGGCCTACCGTCAATTCTACGGGCATTACGAGAGCCACAAGAATACCCTGGCGTCTCTGTATTCCGGCAGTGTGCATCTCGATATCTACAAGGCAAAGGTCAGGAACTATCCCTCTTCACGTACTGCTGCTCTTTTTCCTGACAAGGTTGAAGAAGCGGTCTACGATAACCTCATATCGGTGATTCATGAAAACCTGCCGATACTGCACCGGTACTACTCCCTGCGCAGGGAGAAACTGGGAATCGACAAGCTGCGACACTGGGACGTCTATGTTCCCCTGACACCGAAAATAAGCGTCCGGCACAGTTACGAAGAAGCGGTGGAGAGTATTATCCCCGCCCTCGCTCCCCTGGGAGAGGAGTACTGCGTCACCTTGAAGAAAGGACTTCTCGACCGCTGGGTGGACCG